>ERZ1026856.253-NODE-253-length-37245-cov-10.398709_pt1 | contig 37245 bp, 32 predicted proteins | sample MGYA00380158_ERZ1026856 | MGnify/ENA primary metagenome ERZ1026856 (study PRJEB33269, sample SAMEA4719794) | human gut metagenome | biome: human-associated habitat; feature: organic feature; material: feces | place: Cameroon | collected 2013-10 ... | reverse complement strand
ATATAGAAAATAGTAAATTTCTCATAATAAATGTTTATGAAATATGAAAACTGTGCTATAATGAGTCAAGGTTGTGAAAACAACTGCAATTGATTCTTATTTTTTTACAACGGTATCAACTTAGATATTGGAGTAAAGAATGGGAATATCGTAGTATTTTCTGTCAGAGGGGGAGGACAAATATGACAGGGATAATTTTGGCCAGCCATGGTGGGCTGGCAGAGGGTGTAAAGCAGTCCGCCGGCATGGTTTTCGGACCTCAGGAGGATCTGGTTGCAGTAACACTGTTGCCAGAGGACGGCCCCGATAGCTTCCGTGCCAAGTTGGAAGCTGCTGTAAACACTCTTTCTAACAAGGAGGAGGTTTTGTTCCTGGTAGATTTACTGGGAGGCACTCCTTTCAATCAGTCCAGTGCCGTACTGAAAGGGCATGAGGACAAGTGGGCAATTGTAACAGGCCTGAGCCTGCCAATGTTGATTGGTGCTTTGGGTGAGCGCATGGGTGACGAGAATATGCCAGCTCACGAAATTGCCAAGAACATTATTGCTCCATCTAGAGAGGCTGTTAGCGTAATGCCTGAGTCTCTGGAGCCAGCACCTGTACAGGCTGCTGCTACTGCTGTTGCACCTACAGGGGCAATTCCACCGGGAACTGTTCTGGGAGACGGTCATATCAAATATGTACTGGCTCGCGTAGATTCCCGTCTGCTTCATGGTCAGGTAGCAACTGCTTGGACCAAGAGCGTTAAGCCAGATCGTATTATAGTTGTATCTGACGCTGTATCCAAGGATGAACTGCGCAAGGGTTTGATTACCAAGGCAGCGCCTCCAGGGGTAAAGGCTCATGTAATTCCTTTGAAGAAGCTCATCGAGGTAGAGAAAGATCCTCGTTTTGGTGCTACCAAGGCAATGCTTCTTTTTGAGAATCCAGAGGATGCTCTGACCGTTATCAAGGGCGGTGTCAATATTAAGACTCTGAATATCGGTTCCATGGCTCATTCTGTGGGCAAGGTGCTGGTAAACAAGGTTATTTCCATGGGCAAGGAAGATTTAGCTACCTTTAAGGAGCTGAAGCAGCTGGGCATCAAGTTTGATGTGCGTAAAGTTCCAGCTGATGGCCAGGATAACCTTGATGCTCTCCTGCAGAAGGCAGAAGCTGAGCTGAAATAATATTTACTTATAAAGGTTTATCTAAATATTGATTTGGAGGTTATATTATGGGTACTTTTACCATAATTGGTATTATAATAGTAGCGCTCCTGGCTGGTATGGAGAGCGTACTTGATCAGTTTGAATTCCATCAGCCAATACTGGCCTGCACACTGGTTGGTATTGTAGCTGGTGACCCAGTTCCATGTATTATTCTGGGTGGTACTTTGCAGATGATTGCTCTGGGCTGGGCTAACATTGGTGCTGCTGTAGCACCTGATGCTGCCTTTGCTTCTGTAGCATCTGCTATCATTTTGGTACAGGGCGGCCAGGGTGTTGCCGGTGTGCCTACTGCTATTGGTATTGCAATTCCTCTGGCAGTTGCTGGTTTGTTCACCACCATGATTGTTCGTACTCTTTCTGTACCTATTGCACATTTGATGGATGGCGCAGCTGAGAAGGGCAACTTTGGTGCTATGGAGTTCTGGCAGGTTGCTGCAGTAATTATGCAGGGCTTGCGTATTGCTATCCCAGCTGTAGCTTTGTGCTTTGTTCCTGCTGATGTTGTACAGGCAGGTCTGCAGTCCATTCCTGAGTGGCTCACCACTGGTATGGCCATCGGCGGCGGCATGGTTGTTGCTGTAGGTTATGCCATGGTTATCAATATGATTGCCAACAAGGAAACCTGGGCATTCCTTATCCTGGGCTTCTGCGTAGCTGCTTTGACTGAAATCACCCTTATTTCCCTTGGCGCTATTGCCATGGCTATTGTATTCATCTATCTCCACCTGCTGAACAACGGCGGTGGCGGTGGAAACGGCGGTAACGGCGGTTCCAACGATCCTATAGGTGATATTTTGGATGATTATTGATTAGAAAGTGGTGATTGACATGGCAGATAATAAGAATACTTTAAGTAAGTCTGATCGTTTGAAGGTTTGCCTGCGTTCCCAGTTTTTACAGGCATCCTGGAACTATGAGCGTATGCAGAACGGCGGTTATGCCTTTTTGATGATTCCAGCTATCAAGAAGCTGTACAAGGAAAAGACAGAGCAGATTGCTGCATTGAAGCGTCATATGGAGTTCTTTAACACTCATCCATATGTGGCTGCCCCTATTATCGGTGTAAACCTGGCCTTGGAGCAGGAAAGAGCTAATGGTGCTCCTGTAGATGATGCTGCTATTCAGGGTGTTAAGGTTGGTATGATGGGCCCTCTGGCTGGTATTGGTGACCCTGTATTCTGGTTCACCCTCCGTCCTATTCTGGGTGCAATGTGTGCATCTATTGCTATGGACGGCAATATGCTTGGCCCTATTCTGTTCTTCCTTCTGTGGAATGTAATTCGTCTGGGCTTCCTGTGGTACACTCAGGAGTTCGGTTACAAAGTTGGTGGCCGGATTACCGAGAATATGTCTGGCAAGCTCTTGGAGAATATTACCCGCGGTGCTTCTATCTTGGGTATGTTTGTCCTGGGTGCTCTGGTTCAACGGTGGGTTAGCATAAAATTTGCACCTGTGGTTTCCAGCATTCAGCTTTCCAAGGGTGCCTATATTGAGTGGGATCAGCTGCCTGCAGGCGGCGAAGGCATCAAGATGGCCTTCCAGCAGGTTGCTTCCGGTATGTCCTTGGAGCCAATCAAGGTTACTACCCTGCAGAATAACTTGGATGCTTTGATTCCAGGTTTGACTCCACTGCTGTTGACTCTCCTGTGCATGTGGCTGCTGAAGAAGGGCGTATCCCCAATCATTATCATCATCGCTCTGTTTGCCGTAGGTATTGTAGGCCATCTCATCGGTCTCCTCTAATCTACAGCATTAGCGGATAAATTCAATCTCACTAAAACCTGAATAAATAGAGGGTCTGCTCCATTTTGAGGAGCAGGCCCTTTTGTAATGCCTAATATTAGCAGGTGTCTTATTGATTTGTCTTTACAAGTATAGGGGATTTGCCCTGATAGGAATAACAAAATACACAAATAGGACTTTGGGACTAAAATTTTAGGGGGTGGAAAAGCGTAAAAATTATGGTATAATAGTCTTGCATAAAGATGAGTAATTTTGAATAAAACTTAGCATGATTCAAAGTGATATTCAAAATTATTGGTGGGTGTATAAAGTTATTATGAGTTCCTGTTAAGGGGGAGAGGGGGACTCATATATGAAAGGAAGGATTTCTATGTCGATTAGAAAAAAGTTAATTTTATCCTATAGCGTACTGATTATAGGCATGATTGTGATGGCTGTTTACGGCATAACGCAGATTAGGACTATTGATTCTGTATCTACTAATATAGTAGATAGTAATCTACCACGGATAAATCTTATGTCTAAAGCAGATGTAGATATATCTGATTATCGCGGTTATTCCATGAAGCGAATGCTAATGGATGATCCAGCGCTGCGGCAGCAGTATGATGTCAAAATTTCTGAGTCCAAGAAGGCTGTAGATGCAGTTCTTCAGGAATATGAGAAATATTCCTTAGATAAATCTAAAATTCAGAAGGTAAAAGAAAATTGGCAGGCTTATTATACCCAGGTGGATAAAATGGTTCAGGCTGATGCTCAGGGGGATGTGGCAGAGTTTAATCGTTTGGCTAAGGTAACAGATCCATTATATAACACTTTGGTGGAAAGTATTTCAGATAGAAAGCAGGCACTTAATGAGCGGGCTCAGAAGGACTCTGATATGGCCAGTGCTATGGCTGGAAGTGTAGAATATGTCTTTATTGCCATTTGTGTGGTAATGTTGATATTGAGCACAGGTATTGCTATCAAGATTGGTAATTATATTAACAAAATGTTTACCGTCTTTATAACTGCTACAGAAAAGCTGGCTGATGGTGACTTTAGAGAAATGCCTAGAACCGTTACTACCAATGATGAATTTGGTGAATTGGCAGACAAAGTGGCAGATATGCGTTCTCAGGTGAACAAGGCTCTGCGACAAATTGCTCAGGAGGCAGAAACTGTAGCAGCCTCCTCTCAGCAGCTGACTGCTAGTGCGGATCAATCGGCTCATGTTATTCAGAATATAGCTCAGTCTGTCAATGAAGTGTCTGAGTACAACAATAATCAGGGCAATGCCGTTGAAACTGTTAGTATGTCTGTGGAGCATATTTCTGCCAGCATACAGGAAATTTCCAGCAATGCCAATATTGCAGATAGTAATGCCAGCAAGGCAGCAGGCATTGCCAATGAGGGTGGACGCTCCATTAATCAGGCTATTGGCCAGATGAACAAAATCCGTGAAGTAGTAGCTAGCTCTGCTGATGTGGTAAATGAGCTGGGAGAGGCCTCCAAGGAAATTGGCCAGATTGTGGATCAGGTTTCTGCTATTGCGGCTCAGACCAATTTGCTGGCGCTGAATGCGGCTATTGAGGCGGCTAGAGCTGGAGAACATGGTAGAGGCTTTGCTGTAGTAGCTGAGGAAGTTAGAAAACTGGCTGAGGAGTCTTTGGCTGCTGTAGACAAGATTAACAATATGATTACCACTATTCAGAGTAAGACCTTGGATGCTGTATCTGCTATGCAGGCAGGTTCTGACGAGGCAGCTAAGGGAGCGGATATTGTTCGAGAAACTGGCGCCGCCTTTGGCAATATTATGAAGATGAATGGCGAGGTAGCCAATCAGGTTAAGGAAATTGCCCGCACCACAGAGGAAGCCGCTAAAGCATCTACTGATGTGGTAGGAGCGGTAAAGACGGTGGATGAGTCTGCCAAGAAGATCTCTGACCGTACTCAGACTATTTCGGCAGCTACAGAGGAGCAGTCTGCTTCTACAGAGGAAATTGCTTCCAGCAGCCGCAGCCTGGCAGAAATTGCCCAGAATCTGAATACTGCTGTTGGCAAATTCAAGGTTTAAAATTAATTAGAACATAAGAAAAAGGATTCAGATGGCGGGAGCCATTTGAATCCTTTTTTCTTATCTTATTGCAGCAGGGACAGTACATTGGAGCCTTGCTGATTGGATTGAGCCAGCATGGATTGAGCTGCCTGAGTAAGGAGGTTTTCCCTCGTGTAGGAGGTCATTTCCTTGGCCATATCAGCATCCCGGATTACAGATTCTGCTGACTGGATATTGGTACGGGCGGTAACAATATTGTCAATGGTATAGCTAAGCCTGCTCTGAATGGCACCAATGGTAGTCTGCTGGTTCAGTGCCTTGGACAGGGCATTGTCCAGTACCTCGATAGCAGCATTGGCATTAGCTTGATTGGACAGACTGACATAGGAGCCATCACTGCCTCGGAGAGCCAGAGCATGAGCCCGCATATCTGTCAGGCCTACCTTGATGGACTGATTGGCCTTGCTGCCTATCTGAAGCACCAGGGCATTATCCTCAGAAGCATTCTGTGCTCTGATAACTTCGTGGAATTGATTCAGCTTGGCATTGGCAGAAGTGCGGACCTTGCCATCCCGGTCGGTAATGGAAAAGGTAATGCCTCCTAGTTGCTGTTTCAGGCCACATTCAGCTTCATCTAATGTAGGAGGATTGCCAAAATTAGCAATTCCTACTGTAATGGTAGTAGTTTTTTTTCCGCTAGGGGGAGATACTTTATTATCAAAACCATCATATCCATAATATTCCTGGTTGTCAAAGAAGTTAAGATGACCTATAAAGCCATCTTGTTTTATATCCTCCCAGACACTATTGGCAACCTTTTTGCCATCTTTATCCAGGATACCACCCATACCGGAAAACATATTTGCTAGAGCATTTTCGGCAACATCATAGGTTCGGGTATAGGTTTTGCCATTCTGCACTACGGAAATAGTAATCTTGTCGGAGGCAAGAATGCCAAGATTTTCTCCGTTTTTGTCCGTGAAATCTGTTAATTTACGACCATTTGGTGGAAGGTTATCTGGCTCAGAAAGGTAATCATTAGCAAAAACCGTAGCTGTTGCTTTTATAGCGTGATTTTTGGAACCATCGATTAGATATTTGCCATTGTATGTTACATGGGCATTATCGTCAATCTGGTCAATCATCTGATTAAATTCCTTTTGGATAATCTGCCTGTCCGCATCCGTATTGGTGTCATTGGCAGCATTAATGGCCTTTTCCTTCATGGTGCGAATAATATCTACAGTAGAGCTGACAGCCCCCTCTGCCACCTTCATCATACTGGTGCCGTTCTGGGCATTTTGCTCCGCCTGGGACAGAGCGCGAATCTGTACCCGCATACCCTCGGAAATGGAATAGCCAGAGGCATCATCTGCTGCTCCGTTGATTTTCAAGCCAGAGGAGATTTTACCTAGCTGGGATTGAGTCTTTTTGGTATTGGCGGTAAGAATATTTTGGATTCTTAGGGAATCCATATTGTTTTTAATATGCATTGACACGATAATGGCCTCCTTTGGTAGGTCATTTTAGTAAATTCATCTCTTAGTTAGCGGGTTTACTGGTCAGCTGGGAAGCTGATACCAGCCTGTTTACGGGCTTTTTCCGCAGCTTCTGCCACCTGTAGGGAAATATTTAGATACAAATCCCTAGCGGCAAAATCCTTGTTAGCTAGCATGGCAGCAAAAGCCGCAAATTCGTGACTAAGGCGGTGAGGATATTGGTTAAGGGCATACTCTCGAACTTTATCCTCGCCACGGATTTGACAAGCAATTTTCTCTAGCTGATTGGAGGCGGTTTCAATCTTTAGCCAGCCCTTTTCTCCTTGAATAAGACAGGTGCTGGGACTGTCAGAGTCCTTGGCCCCAATGGCCAGAGCCTGAAATTCAGGATAGCTCATTAGCACTACCCCAGAGGTATCAATGCCGTTAAAACCCTTGTGAGCTTGATAAATAAGGCTGTTTGGCATGCCAAATAGGCCAATAATCAAATTTAGATTATAAATATTTATATCGTACAGGGCTCCGCCAGAAAGCTGGGGATCAAAGGCTGGCAGTACGGTACCTTCTAAATATTTGTCATAGCGGCTGGAATACTGGGAGTAATTGGCCTGTACCATGCGGATAGGGCCAATCTGTGGTAATAGCTCCTGCAGCTTGTGGAAATTTGGCATATGAAGCAGGGAAACCGCCTCCCAGAGAAACAGGTTCTTTTCCTTGGCTAGGTGAACCAGCTCCTGCACCTCTCTAAGATTGGAGCCAAAGGGCTTTTCTACAATAACATTATGTCCAGCCAGCAAGGCTTTTTTGGCGTACTCATAATGAGCACTGTTTACCAGGGCAATATATGCTGTGTCTATATCTGCCTGCTGAAGAAAGGCTTCATAATCAGTATAGACTTGGGGAATATTATTCTCCTGTGCCAAAGCCTGTCCCTTGGACTCACTGTGGGGACGTACCCAGATAGCCTGTATCTCTATGGTATTAATAGGCTTTAGAGCTATTAATACATCCTTGACAATGCCACCGGAACCAACAATGCCTAGTTTCATACGTATCCTCCTTTACAATGGGGGAGTTCTCAATCTTTATTATTTAATACTATTATATCATAGAAAACTGAAAAATTGGATAGGAGAGGAATTTTACCTTTGCAAAAAAAATCCCTGCATACCGATTGCCTAAAAAGCTAGGTTAACCAGTATGCAGGGATTTTGAATATTATACAGCCGTCCTAAGATTCTTATTTCATAAGCTCTGCCATATTTGGTACATCCAAATATTTGGCAAGCTCATCGTTGGTAGGGTACTTGCCCTCCTTGACAATTTCCCCGTCCAGCAGAGTCAAAGGAAGTGCATTAACACCTTTTTCTCTTACGAACTTAACAACCTTTTCATTCTCCATGAACTTCTGACGATCCTCTGGCTGGACATATCTATTAATGTCATACAGATTAGTCTGCAAAACCTTGACAACCTTATCAATACGAACGATTTCCTGATCTGCACTCAATCCGCACATACCATCAGCTGCACAAAGTTCTGGCTCAAAGATTTCCAATTTTTTCATAAATAATAACTCCTTTCAGACAACATATAAACGTCTTATTGATGATTTACTTTAATCTTATTATACTCAGTTTAAAAATAAATGTCAATGGAAAATAATTATCTTTTAATAAAATTTATTTTATATCTAGTAATTCTGCTAAAAGCTCACTAAATTCCTTTTTGCCATAGATAAATTTCCGTTCATCTTCCTCGTTTATAATACAGCAGGGAACACCTTTTAAATTGTATTTATCCTTTAGGTCAGCGAAATGTGCATAGTCAAAAATTTCTACACTGATATTATCATTGAGAGAAGCCATTCGCTGCATGGCCTGTACAACCACTGGGCAATTATGGCAGGACAAGGTAACAATAATTTTGACAGCCTTTTTAGAGGTAATAGTCTTGGCCTTTTTCTCCGCTTCAACATCAATTACCTTGCCGGGACCAGCGATATTGTAGAGAGCTGCAATAAAGGAGTTAAACTCCTGACCGTTTGGCAATGCGTGATAGATAATGCCTGCTGCTCTGCCATCATGGAAAAATAATTCCATTCCTGGAATATCAGTTGCTTCCTTCAAGCTGACTGCAATCTTATCCGTTAAAGCCGCTAATTCCGAAGAAAACTTTTGCAAATCTTTTCCTAAATCACTTTGGTCATAGCGGGTCACAATCCCTACGGGATGTTCAAATCTGGCAAAAACCTGTGCCAGCTGGGGATGGAAGGACTGGGGGATAAAGCTTTCTCCAATCATAAAATCACCTCGCAATCATTACAACAAGCCAACCAAATCAATACTAGGCTTCAGTGTTTCATCTCCTGGCTGCCATTTCGCAGGACAGACCTCATCTCCATGCTTTGCAACGAACTGCAAGGCCTCGACCTTGCGCAGCAGTTCGTCAGCATTACGTCCTACATTGCCAGCATTTACCTCATATGCGGCAATCCTGCCCTTAGGGTTGATGATGAATGTACCCCGTTCTGCCATGCCATCGGCTTCAATATATACATCCAGATCTCTGGCCAAAGCAGCCGTAGGGTCAGCCAACATAGGATAAGTAATCCTGCCTACTTTAGGGGAATTCTCATGCCATGCTTTGTGGACAAAATGAGTATCACAGGAGACACTGTAAATTTCACAGCCAATGTTTTGAAATTTTTCATAAAGATTAGCTAAATCCTCTAATTCGGTAGGACATATAAAAGTAAAATCAGCAGGATAGAAAAATAATACTGACCATTTGTCTAGCAAATCAGCCTTGGTAATGGTTTTGAATTTGCCTTTCTCAGCTCCAGCAGCTTTGATAAAGGCCTGTGCGGAAAAATCTGCAATTTCTTTGTTTATTAGTGACATAATCATACCTCCGAGCAAATATATTTAGATTACATATTATCAAGGAATAAAATTTATCATTTGATAATACTTCACATATTCATATATTCTTCACAAAATACTAAAATCCTGCTTTGAGGGGAAAATTATGAGGGAATCAAAAAAACTAAAAGAGGATTTTTGATATTTGTGTAGAATAATTATTATTAAGAAAATAATTTTATTTTAGGAGGGGTTACTATGGATAATCAGGCGCTGTTTAAACTTAGCTATGGTCTTTTTGTCTTGACAGCAAGGGATGGCGAGAAGGACAATGGTTGTATTATCAACACGGCTATTCAGGCGGCATCTACGCCTAATCAGTTGAGTATATGTGTCAACAAGACAAGCCATACCCATGATATGATTGTCAAAACTGGAATTTTTACCGTATCGATTCTCAATCAAAAGGCTTCCTTTGATATCTTTAAACGTTTTGGTTTTGCCAGTGGCAGGGATGTTGATAAGTTTGCAGATTATGCTGAATGTAAGCGCGGCGAAAATCGTGTTTACTATATAACCGAGGCTACCAATGCCTATATCTCCGTAAAGGTGTCCAAAACTGAGGATTTGGGTTCTCATACTATGTTTGTGGGCGAGATTACCGATATGGAAATTCTCGGTGAGGAACCATCTGTGACCTACGCATATTATTTCCAGCATATTAAGCCAAAACCAGAAGCATCTGCTTCACCTTCAGGCAAGACAGTATGGCGTTGCAAGATCTGCGGCTATGAGTACGAAGGGGAGGAAATTCCTGAAGATTATATCTGTCCTATTTGCAAGCATCCCGCTTCTGATTTTGAGAAAGTTCTGTGATATTTAGATGGCCTTGCACATCATCTGATGGGCGAGGCTGTCTTTTTGCATTTTTTTCTGCTAGAATCTTTGCTTAGGAGGTTGGTGTTTATGAAAAATATAAAGGAAGTTTTGCAGGCAGGCCACCAGTGGATGGAAGAATATATGCAGTCCTTTTATTGTGAGGACAAGGATATTATGTTTGGTATTCAGATGAAGGAAAAGCATACTGGCTATGTTACGACCAATGCCAGACAGCTGGCTCTGCATTTGCAATTGTCTTCTCATGATGTGGATTTGGCAGAGCTGATAGGCTTACTCCATGATGTGGGCAGGTTCCGTCAGTGGCAATTATATAAGACCTTTGTGGATGCCAAATCTGAAGATCATGCTGATTTGGGAGTAAAGGTAATTCAGGAGCTGCCTTTTTATGATTTGCTGGGGCAGGAGGAAAAGGATCTGGTGCTTTTTGCCATCAAGAATCATAATAAAAAGGAAATTGCTCCAGCACCGGATAAAAGGCATTTGCTCTTTGCTAAAATCATTCGGGATGCAGATAAACTGGATATTTTCCGGGTGTTGGCTCCCTATCTTACGGCTAATCCTGATGCAGAGGGGCAGTCTGCGGCTATTCGCAAATTTATGAAGGGGCCTAATGGGGATGCTACCGGGGAGATGGGGGTATTTGCTCCTGGGTTCTTGGAGAAATTTGTAAGAGGGGAGCAGGTGGATTATACTATGATTCGCACCAATGAAGATAGAAAGCTGGTGCGGTTGATGTGGGTATATGATGTGAATTATGCTTGGACTTTGCAGCGTATTCGGGATAAAGGATATATTGAGGCCATTATTGCAAATCTGCCAGATAGTGAGATGCTGCGTCAAGGTGTGGAGAGATTGCAGAAATATGTGAGTGCCAAATGTGCCAGTTCCGATATTGCATAATTCTGATTTGCCGAATTGCCTATCTATCTCTACTGTCGTAAATATGAAATCAAAATTTTATCGAAATACAGCCTGCGGTCATAACGACTTTTGCTCTGTACGACTTAATGGCCCTATCTGATGGATTATCCTTACGCACAAATACCGCTTGTCGCTGAGCCAATTCACAGAGGCCGTAATGATAAAGAGTGCCACCGGGGCCACTTTTGCTACGCAAAAGCAGGAGTCTCCCGACGCAAAAGTGTCATGCCCCTCCAGCTGTTGCCGAATCATCAAGGCTTATCGGTATTGCCAATCCCAATAATCCTGCTATCTTCGTAAAAAATATGTCGTCTCAAATAGTGCCAAAGCAGGAAGGTGCAATGAATACACAAAATAGAAGGCATGACATATACCCTTAACAGGTATATCGATGTGCCTCGCTTCTTAACGAATTTAAGCCATGAAAAGGTGAACATCGTGAAGCTTTTCATGCGATTAAATGAGTTTAGCAGCGTGAGGCACATCAATATAGCGCGAGCGTGCCTGTAAGGGTATATGCCATGCCTACAGAAAGTGTATAAATACTGAGAGCTTTAGTACCGCTAGGCGAGAAAAGTAGCGAGAGCGTGCCTGAAAGGGTACTCCCATATCGCCATTAATAGGGGTTAGTTTTGCACATCAATATAGCGCCAGCGTGCCTGTAATGGTATATGCCATGCCTACGAGAAGTGTATAGATAATTGATGTATTCGGCAAATTCGAATTGGCAAAAAAACGACCTCTCAAAGTTAGACTCTAACTCTGAAAGGCCGTTATTTTTATCCCTTCAACCTATGAAGCAATAGCTCAGGTCAAATCATATTCTTCTGATATGCATCGTAGAGAGCCTTCAGCTCCTCCATCTTGTCATACATCTCAACCTGCAGGCCAGATGCAGTCTCATAATCACCCTCCAAGAGAGCAGTCTTTAACAGAGTGAAGAGGGACTTCTCATCAATGCTGTCCTTGGCCAAGTAGCAACGGAGGCCATTAATCTTATTCCAGTTGTAGGAATCCTGATCAGTAACATAGTCAGAAACAATTTCCTTGCAAGCACGAACAATATCGCGATTCTCTGGAATAATACGGCTAATAAGCTCAGTCTGCCAACGAACCAGAGCACCAGCCTTGAAGGCATCAATAATGGCATCAGTGAAAGCACCAGCAGCACATACAGCAGCACGCTTCTCAGGATAGTTATCCAAACCGGACAGGTTCTCCCAAACAGTAGCAGGAGGTGCACCAAAGAGACGGTTACGCTCTTCATCAGTGTAGTCCTCGAATACATCCTTCTCAGAACGATAAGCACGATTCTTCTCCAGATACCCAGCCTCATCACCAGCATCCTTGGACAGCTCAGCCAACAGCTCAGTAGTAGTCTTGTAGGCAGAATACTTAACACCATCCAAAACTGCAGAGTAGATAGCAGCCAGTACCAGATAAGTATTGGTATATGGGTTGCAAGCACGAAGCTCGAAACGAGTAGCGGCAGGATTGTTAATATCACGAATCAGGCCAGCCAAGATAGTACGGTTACGGGATGGAACAGCAGGAGTGTGGCCCAAAGAAGTAACAATACATACAGGAGCCTCGAAGCCTGGCTTCAAACGATTCAAAGAGTCATTGGTAGCAGATACGAATGGGTTAATAACCTCATAGTTCTTCAAAAGGCCCATGATAGCACCATAACCAATAGCACTCATAAAGTCAGCCTTCATATCCTTTGGTGCAAACAGGTTGTAGAACTTGCCGTCCTTCATAATAGCACCCATTCCAATATGAGTATGCTCACCATTACCAGCCAGACCAATCATTGGCTTAGCCTTGAAGGAAACCTCCAAGCCATTCATACGGAATACTTCACGAATCAGAGTGCGGACAATCAGCTCGTTATCAGCAGCCTGCAGGGCATCAGCGAACTTCCAGTCAACCTCAATCTGCTCACATACGCTGACCATACGGCCGGACTCATCCAAATGAGCCTTGATACCGCCAACTTCCTTATGGCCCATCTCAACGCTAAGGCCATACTTATCCAACAGCAGTACAGCCTGCTCCAAAGCATTGCGGACAATGCCGTGAGTACGCTGCCAATACTGCTCCTGCATAACCTGAGAAGCAGACATTTCCTCAATGTTGGCATCCTCCAGCGGAGTCTTTACCCAGAACTCCAGCTCAGTAGCGGAAGTGAAGCAAATATCCTCAACATCTGCACCGTTGATATGCTCCAAACCGGAAATAGTACCAGCAGTATGGAAGATGTTCAGCAATTCCTTCTTTACATAATCCAAGGTATCCTTCAAAACAGCACGGGAATCTACGCGCTTGCCCTCATGAATCAGGAAAGCAGGAATACGCAGAGTACCGATTGGCTTATCAGTTTCCTCGTCATAATTCTCAAAATTATAATCAACAAACCAGTTTACGGATGGATCGATAGGCATATCAACCTTAGCATTGTTCAGAGTTGCAATACCAGCCAACACAACAGAAGAACCATCTGTCTGTACTGCGGAACCAGCATAGAAATCATCCATATCCTTCAAGAAAATTCTTACAGGAATCTTCTCATCAGTATCGTTACCTGCATGGTCAATACCAACCAGAGAAACAAATTTAATCTCTGGATGAGCCTCCAGCATGGCTACAATATCCTTCTTCTCAGAATTCGCAGGGATGACATACAGTAAATCTTCCATTTTAAAACCACCTTTTCATTATTATCTTTGACTAACTGTGGCAATAAAAATAACCGCACAGAAAAAAGGTCCCAGACCATATATCTCTGTGCGGCTTCATTGCCGTAGAATATTTAACTTGCTTACGTGAATTATATTAGCATATAAAATCTGCTTTGACAAGGTATTTTACAAAGTTTTTTGTATACCAAATATTCAGCACCTAACCCCTCATAGTTTTAACACCCTATCATCCTTTTTGCAAAAATCTAACTTCTGCAGGCTGCCCTACAGAAAACAGGCCCTTATTCTCCTGAGATATAGAAATCTTCACAATTGGCTTATTCTCCTCTACCTGCTGTCCCTCAGTATTGGCCTGCTGTTCCTGCTCCTCAGCTTCTGGTTCAATAATATCAATAACCAGGCCATGATATTTTTCCCTATCCACATAATAATCAACAGCCTGTCCCAAACGAATTTTGTCCAGCTGTTCCTGAGTTGGATATACCTCTATCCACATTTCATCAGAACTGCCAATACTGGCTACAGCCTGCCCTGCCTGAACCTCAGTACCCTGAGCAATATCTCCCAAATGAACCACACCATCCACAGGAGCCGTAATCTCTGTGGCAGCTCCAGCACCCTTAGCCTTGTCCAAAGCAGCCTGAGCCTGTTTTACCTGCAGCTCTGCTTTTTTGATGGTTTCCGGATTAGCTGCCTGCACAGTCGTATCGTAGGTTACGGCAGACTGACTCTGGGCACTGGCTGCCGAAGCCGCTATAGACTGGTACTCAGCTGCAGCCTGATCTCGCTTGACAGCACTAATAGCACCCATTTCATAAAGCTGATTCATGCGCTCCATACGGCTTCTAGCTCGTTCCACCTCTGCACTGGAAGCCCCACTGGATGGATGGCTTACCATTCTAGGCGTCTGTACAGTAACACCTTTTTTCACCTGCTCCAGATTTCGCTGGGACAGTTCTACAGTCTGTTGCAACTGTTTAATCTGCTCATCTGTTACATTTACCTTCACAGTGGCAATCACATCCCCAGCCTTAACCACATCTCCATCCTGTACCAAAATCTGATCCACAGTACCTGTTACCCTGGCCTTGGCATCTACCATATCACTTGCCACCTGAGCATCTCGTACAGTCATATCTCCCTTGCCATACATGGTATACCACACCAAACTTGACACAACAACTGCCAAGATAATCAATGAGGGAATACCCCAGATTATAAGGCCCTTTATTTTTCTGCTAATATCCTTTTCAGCCAAATTAATTCCTGCCTTTCCTTAGAACTACAGAGTTGTAAACCATCCCTGTAAAGGGTAATTATAAGCCTCTAATGTGAAAAATTCAAGAAAAAAGTGACCGCCATAAGGGCAGTCACTTATATGGATTAGTTGTTAGGGCAATCTTCTCTTCTCGGGCAATCATTAGGCGGATAGGTAAAACCTGGGTCCAGCTCTTCATCTGGATTGTTCCACCCCTGACCATGATGTGGTCTGTTATGCCCATGATGTCTGCCATAGCCCATTCCCCGGTCACTACCTGGTCTCTGAGGCACAATTGTGGAAAAATCTACCCCCAGCTCCTTGGCTACATCAGCCCATCTATTGTTAATCTTCTTCATATCTATAACAGCATGAATATCCTTGCCAGAAACATCAGCCAGTTCAGCCGCTATACCAATATCCCTGCTGGTATATCCCTCCTGTAACAGCTGCATAGCAGAAGCCGCATTAATCTTGCTGTTGGCAGCTATACGTTCCGCCATCATGGAACGGCGCTCATTCAAAAGCTCCTCCTGAGTAACACCAAATTTCTCTGCTACCTGCTGCCAGCTATTACTATTGGTTTTGGCATTAACCACATCTGTAAAGGACTTGCCACTAAGCTTGGCAATATAAGCTGCATTACAAGCCTCATGGAAATAACCTCCATTATTGCAATAGCTGAGAATTTCATCTTTGCTTACATTGCAATTGTCAGCCAGTTCCTGTGCCATAGTATTAATATCATACCGTGGAGGCTGCTCCTGAGTAACTACTGGCCGTGGTCTATTGCTACTAGAAGCTGCATTGGCAGTATCCAGCAACATGGTAGAACCTGTTACAATAATGGCACCCGCAGCCAAACCTACAAAGATCTTTTTATAAAAATTTTTCATATCCAACATCTCCTTTACTATGTCCTATATCCTTGTGGATATTTTATTCACCATACATAGTATATGCTGGCAGTCTTAAAAATTTCTGAATGTTTCATTAAAATCAGATTAGAATTATCCTACATCAAAACAGGAACCCCCAATAAATTCCCGCAAAATTGAGGTATTCGGAATATCCTTTTCATCAAGAATGGCCTTGAAATAACGACAGAATGCCAACAGTTCCTCTGCCCTGCCATAAGTATCGTCCTCTGGGGGAATCTCAGATAGCATGTACATAGCATATTTTTTTAACACAGCCAACTCGTAAAGCAAGGCAGAATTAAATGTAGCATCCACCTCATCCTGGAATGGATAGATATTTTTCTGCTCCCCCTCCAGAACCGTTGGCCATCTGCGAATAGTTTCGGCTGCTGATGTGCCTCTGGTGCGATAATCCCGCACAATGCGACGGAACAATCTAGCCTGAGTAGTAGATAGACGAACCTCCTCATTCATGTACAAAGGTGTCAAGGAGCTAACATAGATTTTAAATTTTTCCTCTCTAGGAATACTGCTGCTTACCCTGTCATTTAGACCATGAATCCCCTCAATAATGATAGGCTGATTAGACTTGAGCTGAATCACCGCCGATGGCTTGCTATCTCGAATACCCTTTTTGAAATTAAACTTCGGTATGCGCACCAGCTCCCCTGACAATAGCTTTTGCAGATCATGATTAAACAAAGGCAAATCTATGGCCCCTAAACATTCAAAATCATATTCTCCATTTGGCTTCTTGGGGGTATCCTCCCGATTATGGAAATAATCATCCATAGAAATTGAAACAGGCTCCAAGCCCATAACTCTCAGCTGCACCCGAAGCCGCTGAGCAAAACTGGTTTTGCCAGAGGAGCTAGGGCCGGCTATCAGCACCAACCGCCTAGTAGCAATCTTTCTAGCAATCTCATCGGCAATATTGGCAATGCGCTTTTCGTGAAGAGCCTCCGAAACTCTAATCAACTCCCCAATATTTCCGTTTTCCACAATTTCATTCAAATCCGTTACATATGAACAATGTAAAATTCTAGCCCATTCCTGACTTGCTTCTAGTGTTTTTTGAAATGACATATTCTCACCCCTATTTTTATTTTATTTCCTAATCTCTATAATACGACACAAATCTGAAAAAACCTGCAAAAAAAAGGAGAGTTCCCACTCTCCTAGAAAATTTTATTTGATTTACCCAAAAAGGGCCATAACAGCTACGTAAGAAAGGGCACCCATAATCGCGGTACATGGTATAGTAAATACCCAGGCCATAACCATTTGCTGAGCAACGCCCCAGCGCACAGCGTGAATACGCTTGGCTGCACCAACACCCATAATAGAGCCTGATACTACATGTGTAGTACTAACAGGCAGATGCAACATGGTAGCTGTAAAAATTGTGATGGAAGAATTCAAATCCGCTGCAAATCCATTTACAGGCTCCAGCTTAAAAATCTTACCGCCCACAGTCTTAATAATACTCCAACCACCTAGAGAAGTTCCCAAAGCCATAGCCGTAGCTGCCAGAATCTTAACAATGGTTGGCACCTCAAATTCAGAGATTACACCACTGGAAAACAGGGCCAAGGTAATAATACCCATAGATTTCTGGGCATCATTAGAGCCGTGGGAAAAGGCCATAGTAGCTGCCGTTACAATCTGCATTTTCTTAAAGCGATGATTCAGCTTGGATGGGCTGGAATTGGCAAATATTCTAAACAGTATGGTCATAATAATATAGCCCATTACCATACCAATCAAAGGAGATGTTACCAGAGCGATAACAATCTTGCCGATACCAGCAAAATTCAAACCTGCCATACCCATATCAGACATGAGCACACCGCCAATCATACCGCCTACAAGGGCATGGGAAGAGGAGCTAGGCAAGCCAATTTTCCATGTAAACAGATTCCAAATAATGGCACCCATCAAAGAAGCAATAATAACCGGTTCCTCAATGGTTCCTACTACAATATCTCCACCAATGGTCTTGGCTACACCGGTACTAATCATAGCTCCCAGGAAGTTCAGCACTGCCGCCATAATAATGGCCTTGCTAGGAGATATGGCTCTAGTGGATACCGAGGTAGCAATAGCATTGGCTGTATCGTGGAAGCCGTTGATAAAGTCGAATATCAAGGCCAGCAACACTACAATAATTATAAAAGGATGAATATCAAGCATACTTCATTACCACACCTTTTAACAAATCTGCCATTTTTTCGCAGTGATCCAGAGTATCCTCTAATCCCTCCAAAAGGTCCTTCCATTTTATCAGCTCAATAGGGTCCTTGAAATTCTCAAAGAGATAAGCCAGCTCGCCGCGGAATACATGGTCTCCCTCGCTCTCCAGCTTGTCAATACGAGAAGTAATCTTCAGAAGCTCATCCTGATTTTTGGTAATGGCATGCAAAAGTGTAGTAGCACGTTTTATCTCGGCTGTGGATTCAATCAACAGCTTGGTAAGACGCAAAGCCCCTTCTCTAGCTGCCTCATTGGTATGATAGATAACAATGCGCTGCAGCATTCCCTGCAACTGGTCTACACCGTCATCCATACCGTTGGCAATGGCATAGATATCCTCACGGTCAATAGGAGTAATAAAAGTCTGGTTCAGCTTGTCAATAATGGTATCGTTTACCTTATCGGCCTGATGCTCCAGATCGTTTATCTCCTTCACCTTGATGTCCGCCTTGCGGTGATCCATCATAACTTCATCCAGCAACAAAGCACCCTGATAAAAATAATCAGCACTGGTTTCAAACAGCTCAAAGAACTCATTGCTCTTTTTTTTCGGTTTCAAATCAAACATGTATATCCCCCTTTAAGGATAAATTATACTTATTCCGCTACTATTTTATCATTAATCCCCTGCCTGTGCAATAATATTCTCTCTCTTATCCAACGTTTCAACAGGAATGTAACGGCATATGGAAAGGTTACGAAATTTGCACTTTTTCCTATATTAGTATCTCCCAGCTTAATACCATACTTTACATCTTCATAAGCTGCTTCAGAAATAATTTTATTGAGGGATTTTGATGTACCATTTGTGGCTTTTACTTCCACCGGTATTAACGAATCTGCATCTCTGACAAAAAAATCAATCTCCATCGTAGCCGTCTGATTACGATAAAAATACAAACCATAGCCTTGAGCTACCAACATCTGAGCCACGATGTTTTCATACAAAGCACCCTTGTAAACACCAAAATTCTTATTTTGCCGTAAATCCAGTTGGGCCTCCTCATCCAGGGATGCAATTAACAAGCCAGTATCACCATAATAGATGCGATAATTATCAGGATTGTAATTTCCTCGCAAAGGAAGCTCTGGATGCTCCAGACAATAACATATATTAACAATTCCTGCGTTTTCCAACCATTCATTCACACCAACATATTCACGACTACGCGCCCCATGAGCCACCTTGGATATTTGAAATTTTTTATTTTCCTTCCCCAGAAAAACTGGTATTTTGCGATATACATTTAAAATTCGGCCTTGGTCAAATCCGCTGGCATATTTGGTTATATCCTCCTCATAATCCAGAAGCAGCTGTTTTTGCAGCCCCAGTGTACCATAAAAATTTCCTGTGGATATAAATAACCAAACCACTGCCGGCATCCCACCTAAAATCAAGTATTCCCTAAAATTCTGCTGCAATATCGACAGTACAGCCTTTGGCAAAGGCTTAGTTTCTTTCATATATTCGTAGATACCTTCAATTTGCTTGGCATCATAACCCTTAGCCCAAAGAAATTCCTCAAAATCCAAAGGATACATAGTAATATCTTCCTTATATCCTACACTATTAGATTCGATTTCCTGATAGCTAATCCCCATAAGAGAACCTGAACAAATAACATCATAGCGCCCATCCAGCTTAAATGCTTTTAGACTGGTAGCACAATCAGGACATGCCTGCAGCTCATCAAAAAACAGCAAAGTATTTCCCGGCTCCACCTTCAACATAGGATTAATCATAGTAATATTGCGTATAATCGTATCTACATTATATCCATCAGCAAATATATCCCTATATTCCTTTTGCAATACAAAATTAATCTCTACTACATTCTTATAATTGTTAGCTGCAAAATGCTCTATAGCCTCCGTTTTGCCAATCTGTCTAGCACCTTTGACAATCAATGGCAAATGATTCTCTGTACCCAGCCATTGCTGCAACACAGCATCTATCTTGCGTTTCAATCTATCCATCACAAAATTCTCCATATTTTTCCACTCTAAATCACATTTTTAAGGGATATTTACTTAATTTTATCACAAAATTCGGTATAAAAACAGGTCATTTATCACATTTTTTAGAACTTATCTTTCTATTATATAATACTTACCTTCTATTGAATTACCAGTATATTCCAATAATCCAGTCCAATTTGTGAACTTAGTAATCATGTGATTCTTCTTATCATATATCTCCTTGGATGCATTTATAAACCACACAAGATGAAGCTTCTTAATATTCAAAAATTCATCCAAAGCTTCTTTTCTAATAATCAATCCGGCTTTTTGCGCAATCAAATCTGTATCAAAAGCTGTGAGTACACCTGCTTTATCATAATAATACCCATCATATTTCTTTTGTCTAAGCCCCAACGTATTAATAATTTCTGCACATGGATGATAATAAGAAAGAGTATCTTCTTTAGATGCGTCAAATTCTTCTTCCCATAATAAATCCTGAGTAGCATTCAGTATTTTCCCAAAATGTATTTCTGAAGTATCTGTTTTACTTATCATTAAGTCTACTTTTTTCCATTGATCATCTAACACCACTTTACTTCCACTTGACCATGGATATTCTCTGCTATACAAAATATACGTTTGTGGAATCCAAGTAATATCACTATTAAGCAAATTTGTATGTTCATTCGCATACTTCTTCATTATGGCTAATTGTGCAGATGTAACGAAATACCCATACAACCAATTCCACATCAAAAGTTTATCATATGGCAAACCTTTTCTACCAGTATCGGCATATTTAGACAAAACAACCCATTGTTTTTTTTCACTATCTGTCAATAATAAGTCTTCTTTCTGGTATTCAAAAAAAATTGAATTTGAGTTTATCCAAGTGTCTTCATCAAATTCAGTTTTTTTCATAAATGTATCGTTCTCTTGAATAGTCTTTCTTATATGTTCATTAACTTGAAAAAAACAAGGTGTTTCACTACATAACAAATTATACATATTTAATGTTGGATCAAAATCTCTTACATAAGGTTCCCATGGTCCATCATATGGTATACTATCCTCTTCCATTGGAAAACAGCTCTTCGTAGGATAATAATCTGAAATTCGAGCCAATATATTGTACATTGCAATCCATTGATACTTCTTACCAATGCGTTCTATCTTCACCACACGATGTCTGTCATGTGAAAAGCTATTTAAAAATTCATCGTATTCATCGAAGAACTCCCCTTTGTAACCTAATTCATTAATAATGTAATACATTGCATAATTGAATATTTTGTAGTTATCTACATCAAAATTTCGTAATGCACTTTGAAAAACATATCTACCAAAATCTCCGTATATTCCTAACCCTTCAAATTTCATAGAATGCTGAATATAACATAACCCTTTTTTAAAGTCTTTATCTACATATTTTTTATCATCTATATTCGGAATAGGAATGGATTTATATATTGGTTTTATTTTTTCAAGCTCATAATCTTGTAATTCATCCGGATATTCCACAAAATATCGTTCAATAATAAGTCTTGCATAATCCCTTAATAGAATATCCGGATATACTATCTCTTTATTAAATACATTTTCAAATATAAAACAAACTAGCGATTTAAACTTTTCCTTATTTTCGTCATTACGTTTTACACAAGCTCCAAATACAATCCCATAAAGTCTCTGAATCACATATGGATCATTTACATCAGAAAATAATTTCAAAAGGTACTCTGTATACTCAAAATTTTCTTTTAATATTTCAACCATAGCCTTTGATGTGTTATCACGAAGCCAACGATTTGAAGATGCAAGTACCCATGAAAAAAGTATCAACAATAACCTTATTTGCTCTTTATCAGAAACTTCAAATCTTTCTCCTTTATTATAAATTTTAATCAACTGAATCAAACGATCATCATCTGTATTTATACCATTAATGAAAGTTGTCCAAAGGTAATCTCTTTCAGCAAGTTGATATCTTTTTAATACATCACATAAATTGTCTGCATTTAACAAATGAACCTTCTTTACTGAATTGCTTATAAACGCATTCCATAAAGTAGTTGGTTTTATATCATACTCATTGCATAATTTTAATAGTTCTGTAATGGATAAATAAATTTTATTTCGCCACTCAAAAGATTCAATATATTTTGCAAACAAATCTGCTTTATCTGATTCATTGTTGATAAGATGAATAATATCTATGCACTCTTTTCCAAATTTTTCAGCATATAACGCACAAACATGTATAAATAAATCTTCATTTACCCAGTTTTTTAATTCCCCATCAATAATACCTAATATATTATCATAAACATATTTCCTGATTTCTTCTTCTGTATCAAACATTGAAATAATCGTCTTTGCCGAGAAATAATCATTCATTTGATCAAATGCAAAATATACATAATTCTTACCATTAAGTTCATAATCGTGAAGAATATTTTCCCGTACAAGCTGTATAATAAATGATCTGGCTGGAAATTTCAATTTATCCCAAAATGGCATTAATTCTATTTCGCTTCTCTCAAAATGTCTCTCCCCTGTAAGAAGAGTCTCCTTAGATATAGCTTCCACGATAATCTGAACTATGTTATCCATTCGCTCATAACCTGCTAATTCAATAGCTTTTGCCAATTTAATATGCAATTTTTCATTCGCATTTTCTAAAATCCTCTCATACAATACTGGCAAGCCTACTTCATCTCCACGATATGTTTTACAATACAACGTTAAAAACAATGGATTGCAAATATTAGCATTAAACATATGTAACGGAGTAAACTGTATTCCATAATAGCTGAGAAATTGTCTCGCAGCCTCAAATGAATTTTCTCTGAATCCACTATGTTCTATTTTAACAACATTATCCATTTCCAGAAATCTATCCGGAAGAATAGTTTTCTGATATTCACTCCTGAATGAAACAGCCAAACGCACATAATTCTTTTCTCTTATTTTTTTATGCAATATAGCCAAAACAGGTTTCCATAATTCTGGTTTCCAACTCTCATTTAACGCATCAATAAAAATAGGTACTATTCTCCCATTAATTTCTCCAATCACTTCTAAAATATCAATAAGAGTCTCAAAATCAAACCCTAATCTTAAATTATTCTTCAATTGTTCAAATATATTAATATCAGAAAGACAATCTCCTCCCGTAATTAACAATGCATTTGCATTTTCTCCAAGTAACGAATTGACTTCATGTGCAAAGATTTGTGTCTTCCCAACACCAGCTTTTCCTTCAACTACAAGGATCTTATTGTTAAGCAAATCACTCTCAAATTTTGATAATTCTAACTGGTAAAACAAATTCTTGAATTCATTTAATCTGCGTAAATATTTTTTTATTTTCATTGTCTCATTTTTATCACTATCTTTTATTTCTTCACATTTAGATTGTTCCTCCTCAATTTTTGTTTCAATTTCACATATATCTTGTTTAAATTCCGTAGAAATCATTTCATGCCATTTCTCAACGTCACGGATACAATCAAACTTTACATCTGGTATTGCTTCAATAAATTCAGAAAGTCTGCGAGCGTATTCATATAAATTATAACCATCAAATTCCAATCGCAAGGAATATATTTCCTGTACAACATTATTTTTTCTATCATTGTAGTAATTTAACGCTGCTTGATTTTGCACAAAAACAGACAAACTCCTTGATGCCTCTGTGTCTACATTGAAATCGACATTAAAACGCTCTCCAAGAATATCAGATGTTATAGATGCTATATTTTTAAACCACTTGTGTGAAATACCATGATCATCAAAATAATACTTACTTAAAAACGGATATTTTCTAACAAGATCAAGTATACCATTGTCTGTTATCGGTTGTAATTCTATACCAGCATCATTTAATAATTTTTCAATTTTTTTATAACTGGTGCAAGTAGTTGTAAGAGCCTTGTTGCAAAACAAATAAATAATGTCTAACTTTCCTTTATAATGTATAACCGCTTTTTCTGCTGATTTTTTTATTTGATTATAATCTGCATCATTATCAAAAAATTTAGCTTGATATCCAATATATCTACTATTTACTTCATCTAATATGGGTTCTGATTCAATCCCTGGATTATTTGGGTTGCTATGAATATATTTGCACTTGTTATTTTGTGAAAGAAATTCATATGTAAACAATTGCCTACTTAAATCTTCAAATTTATATCTAACACCACGTGCATCATTGTTATTCGTAATAAAATTTTCCCATGTAATCTGTCCTACTGCCATAAACTCATTTTCCTTTCCCTTTTTTATATTTTCTCTTGCACTAAATTTTATAATATGAATATGATGTTCAATACTTCTTTTAATTGTCTAATGCCTACAAGTACTTTCGGCGACAGGACATGGAAATTAACCATGCTGTCGATACTACAATTCACCACTGTCTAAAACATAACGTTATAACAGATTACCTGAAAAATAACCGAAGGTAGGTTATAAAGAAGCTATCGCGCTTAACAGCAAGAACCTTATGAAGAGCATATATATCTCTCCTAAGAATTCTATGAAAAAACTCTAGACATTGCACATTCTGAATATAGTCGCTATCTCACCTTGCTCTAATAAAAATAGCGGTCAGTATACCTGCAAATGTATTCCCCCCACAAAATCTAACTTTTGAGGGCGGTACAAAGTATATTGACCGCTATTTTAATGTTGTCAATATTATTTAACAATATCAACTTTTAGTATTTACTCTCCAAAGTACCCTGTATCAGCTAGCTCCTGCCACTTAAGATACATTTCCTTATAGTGAATTTTTATAAATGCTCTTATTTGACGAACTTCTCTATCATTTAACTGCCCTTGTTTCTCAATAGTGGTATCACCATTACTTCTTACAAAAAACTTGGCAGACCCAGCCTCTGTTAGTCTCCTATCACTTGCATGCACATGCATAGCTTCAATAATACAGCTTGCAGTATAATAAAGATAGTAGCCACACACCTTAAAGCCATAGTATTTCGGCATTTTAATCCTCCATGAATTGCTTATTATTGTTGTAATAATCCAAGACAATCCTCGCTTCTATGTCATCCATATTAGTTTCGATTATCCTATTATTGAAAATTACTGCTGCATGATTTACATGTTCAAGATTTAAAATTCGGATATATTCACCATCCCTAGTAAAAGCATATCCATTAATTATCATATCTGCTTTATCTGCAATGTCCTTAATATCAAGCGGCATAATCAATCCTTACCTCCTTTATTGCTTTTAAAAATTCATCTGTGTTATAGTATAACTTATTCAGTATAGGTATCAAATCAATGTATTCTTCTACCTCTCCTATATTTTTATATTTCGCCATCACAACCAAATAACCATGATCCCATTCTACAACTTTTGTATATCTCTCAAGGCGGTTAGATGTCATAAATCTAATTGTATGATTATTAAATTTAAATGTTGTATATTCACCTTGATTTCCTAAAACAGCGCATGAATTCATAATTAACCCCCTATTGAAATAAATTGATAAATTCTAATCTATCATAAACTTAATCCGTAAAAAATAACTATTTCGTTCAAAAATCACCTATACTTATAATTATATCATGCCAATGAGTAAACTCAACAAGAAAGTTAGCTATCACTATATTTTATTTTCTTAATTTTCTCTTTTTACAATTTCATTTCTATATGCGCCAAATGTATATTGCATTTTTGTATTGTCTTTGTATTTACAACATGCTATAATTTACTTAAAGGAGATGATATTATGAAAGCAGATACTATTACAATGCGGGTAAATCCTGATCTCAAGCGCCAAGCAGAGGCATTATGTAATGATATGGGCTTTACCCTTTCTACCGCTTATACAATGCTTCTAAAGGCTATTGTGCGCACTAGAACTTTACCATTTCCACTTGTAGCCTCAGATCCATTTTATTCTGAATCAAATATGGCACATTTGCGCCGTGGAATAGAGGCTCTAAATTCCGGCAAAGGCACAGAACATGAGCTTATTGAGGTAGACTAATGCATAAAATATGGTTTGATGAAGCATGGATTGACTACATCTACTGGCAAACGCAGGATAAAAAGACCTTAAAGCGCATTAACAATCTTATCAAGGATACCGAACGTAGTCCTTTTGAAGGTATTGGCAAGCCAGAACAATTAAAAGGTGATTTAAGTGGTTTTTGGAGTCGCCGTATTGATGACACTAACAGATTTGTATATAGAATCAATAATGATAAATTAGAAATTCTTTCCTGTCGTGGTCATTATGAAGATTAACAATCATTACCCTATTTAAAATTAATTGAAATAGGCCTCTAGCTTTACTCTAAAAAACAGCGGTCAGTATACTTGCATGTATGCTGACCGCTATTTTAATACCTATACCAAGATTTGTTGCTCTTCTCAACTCGTTTTGCCAATATTACAGACTGCTTTAGCAAGTAACGCAGCATCTCCAGATTCTCCTCCGCCTCGCTCATATTCTCAAGCCTTTTCAACTCACTCATAGCATACTGACGTCCTGCGTCACCGATTTGATCTGATGCACTCTCGCCTTCTGACGCATCCTGAACTTTTCCAGCATTTGAACCTGACAGGGATGGCGGTTCCATCACAGTGCCATCCCTTAGCCAAGTACCAGCTTTTTTGCCACTGTACAACCCCAATACAATATTACGCAACTGCTCTGACAGATGCCAGCTTCTACCGTAGGAGCCCATCCCTTGTTCCTCATTATCCTGCCCCATCTGATCTCTCCCAAGCAGATAATCCAAGGAAACGCCATAAAAATCTGCAAAATCCAGCAATGCACCCAACTCTGGAGACCTTTTGTCATTTTCAATGAGAGACATAGCCCCTGCAGTATAGTTTCTATTATATTTTTCATTATATTGTCTGCATAACTGCTCTTGGGATAACCCAAGCTGCAGCCGCAATTCGCGAAATCTGGTCATACACTCTCACCTGACAAACAAAACACACTATACATACTCATCATTCAAAACATGCTCTTTGCGGCATTTTTGAAAAATTCTATATACTATGGGCATTCCCCATACATAACTTGAAGCAAATCCCATAAATAACCATTCTCTTGGCAAATACACTGCACATATATATGTAGAAACAGCCACATATACCGCACTAACTGCGGATAATTTCATCAAAGGCTCCTGCTTATGTCCTCGCAAATAGACGGCTAAGGCATTTACCCAGGACTGGCATAACCAACAAATAAATAACACAAACATCTCTAAAGGTGGCAGTAATCTATGAAATATTGTATGCCCACCCAATACACACCACATGATTCCATAGACTGCACCACCCAACACCATAGTAGCAAGCACAGCTAAACATCTACGCCTAAACAAACAATCCAGCTCCTGCCAATGGTGAAGCTCTATCAACATATTCAACCTAGGGGTAACAGCAGTTATCCAGCTAAAAGATACATTGAAACCTGCTGTCCAAGCAGCTATGCTCATACCAACCATTCCTGCGTATTCTGCACCAAATGACATAAAAGCCAAAGGTACAAATAGCTGAAATATAAAATATCCACTTCCCCAGCTTATAGCATACCGCCATATAAGATTGGAAAACTCAGGCCACCAGTTGTAGCACTCACCCTTGGAGATGCTCATTAACTGCACGAAAGCCTTGTGGAATTGCAGCAACAATAAAGCTGAGCCTACTAACGCAGAAATACTCATTCCCATAGCCAATGCCCATAGACCAGCATTCAATACCAAGCCTAACAGCATCATACTCGTATTAACTATAACTATAAACATCCTGATTGTTTGAACCTTGGCAACAGAATTGCAGCCCTCAAAAAATGACATCAACGCGGCATTAAAAAATGTTAATGCCGAAGCTACAGAGTACAACACCCAAGCACCATGCCATGATACATTATCATCATTTCTAGATAAGAACCACCAGCCACCTATGGCAATAATAGGAAATACAATACCTATACTCTTCCTCAGCCAACCCAAACAAAATCTTAAAAACGATGCTAATCGCCAAAGGGATTCTTCATCTCCATCAACCTTGCCATCATCCGTAAAATTCAGTTTGGCAAATTCGTGGGCTGTAAACTGCAATATAATCGTTGAAAAACCCAGGTCTGCAAAAACTGACAATGCCGCAATACTGGTAAAGGTATACCAGTATCCTTGCTCCACTGCTGTTAAAAATATGGGAATGCTCAACAACAGTGCTGGCCCAGCTACAACTCGCCATAGCTGATTTAATAAGGTATACAGCATATCCCTGTTGGCACGCTTATTCATGATATCTCCCGTTTATAAGCAATCAAATATTTACAAACCTGCATAAATATCCTTACGTTCAGCCTTGTATGTATTGGAATTAGAATTACCTAGCAAATCCATTTCCCATATTACCTCACCATTTAGCAACTCAATGATAGTCGACTGACGCTTAGAGCTATTCTTTACTTTTTTGGGAGTATACATATGATCATAAACCGTTCCATCGTCAGCTATATATTTGCCACCAAAATCAAACAAATAATGATCCTCGCCTAACCAATCAACATCGCTAATGAATGAACTATATAGGTCTTTACCTCTTTCTTTACCATACTGCCAAACCTGACGCACAGTCATATTGCTTTCATCAATGTCATATATCACAGCTCGAGAATACAATCTATCCTGTAATAAATTGCCAGCATTATCCGTAATATCAAAATTAGTATTATCGAATAGCATAATTTTTCCATCTGGAAGCTCCATGACAGCATGCTGTGCTGTAGGATATTCAAAATTATCCCCCATTGGCTTTAACAAATACTGTCGTAATTTTTCATTATTTTCACCAATTGTCTTAGAAAGTATCCATTTTATCTGCTTGCTTTCTGCATCAAATGTTAATACAGCATTCTGATGACGCCCGGATATCAAAAATTCATTTTTATCCTCGTTATACCATATAGCATTATTATGGAACCAGTTAGATGTACCCCCAGAATAAGGAGCATTTGCCTTATACTCAGTCATGGGGATAATCTCTTTCAGATCCCAGCTTTTTAGTGTTTTACCGGTCTTTCTATCCACCTCAACAATATAATCGTTTTGAGAATCCCGTCCTTCCTTTGAAGCTCCAAAAATTAAATTTCCATCCTTGGTCTCCCGAATATCATGATGTATGCCATATACATTATATGCAGCTGCTACTCTTCCTAATGGAGAAATTTCAAATACTGTTGGCAGATTATTATAGGTATTGGGAATAGGTTCTCCATTACTAATAAGCATATTGCCATTCTTCAAGTGTGTTAGCATTACACTGCCATTATATTTCTTTTCTGATAAATACCAACGAATGTCGCCATTTGCATCGACTGCTAACATATAATTACCATTAACATGAGGACAATCAACAAAGGTCAATCCCTGCTTCATTTTTTCTGGCTGCTTTACCTTTACAGAAGTCTTGGATATATCTTCCGGCAACACATCCGTTTTAACATTAAAATCTTTAGATACACTCTTGCCCTCTTTGGTAACAGCAGTGACTGTTATCATATTATCCGCATCTGCATAAAGTCCATAAACAGGTATTATATGCTTCTTGCTAAATCCTTTAAATGTATGTTCAATAGAAGTATACTCATCTTTACCTGCAGTTTTTACAGTTATCTGAGCAGGCTCATCAGTAGTAAATATAACAACTGCAGTAAGAGGAGAAATACCATACGGATCTACGGTCACAAAAGCATTTTCCAATGTTGGATTTTTTGCTAACTCCGCATCTAAAGATTTAGTAACCTGAGTTTGATTGGCAAAATGACTATCCTCAATTACCGTAGACTCGTTTAACACTGGTGTGTTCAAAGAAATTTCCGCGGTATTGCTAGAATCCATGCCACATCCCCACAATCCAGTGCAAAGCATGCTAAAAGTTGCCATGACAACTACTCGCTTGATGCTGTTCTTCCGTATATTTATTCCATTTCTCATATTTACTATCCCTCCCATATCACGATAACTTTATTTTAAAAATTCCATAATATTTTGCTTATCGTTTTCACTATATATAAGTTTTAATTTTTTTGCTGCATCTGCAGGCACTTCAAAACATATCCATCCCTTGCCATCAAGCTTCAAATCTGTTGCAGGCAATCTGTCATACTTATAATCAGTTAAAAACACATCCTGCATGCGGCTATAGTTATTTCCATTAGAATCCCGCAGAATCAGATTATCCCAAAACAAGGGATGATTTCCACTTACATTCTTTTTGACATCCAAATTTAATAAGACAAACACATTATCCTTGGATGGAACATTTTTATGTGGAACCTTCGCTATACTGCCATCATACTGACGCACATCATCAACACTTTCCAAACCATCCACAATCTTATATTCGTGTACGGATACCGTCCAATTCAATGTCTCATTAGTATTGCCTATACCACATCCACAAACAAACAACATAATAAAAATACTACAAACAATAGTGACAATTTTATTACTCACAAGCTTCATTGTTATCGTCTCCTCTATATTTATAAAAATTAATAGCCATATTTTTTCATAATTTCTTCTGGCACAAAATTATGAGATTCATCTAGCAAATGAGAGTAGTCTACTGACGGATTATATATATTTGTCCTACACAGTCTATAGTCAGCATATTTGTTACTTGCTAATTTACTACTTCCATAACATTCCCAAATTACTTCACCACTTCGCTCAACCTCAACATACACTGTATTTTCATAGTAATAAGGTCGATTTTTCTTTCTCGTAGTTTCCGTTCTTTCCTGTACAAATGTGCCTAAAATATTTCCATTAACTAGTAAATCAGCATCGCCTCTAAACTCTGCAAATATCTCTGGTCTTTCTTTTCCATATTGCCATATCTGCTCTACTGTCATATTTTTTTCATTGATACGATATTGCACTAGCCTGGAATACAATGGAGGCTCAATTGTATCTCCTAATTTAATAGCTTTTTGCAGCTCCTGATTCATTTCATTTCTACTAGTTCCATTATCAAATAGCAATATATCTACAGTATCCGGATTTCCATCCAAATCAGGTAGTACTTCTACGGCATGTTGATTATATGGGTATTCAAAATTATCGCCTATTGGTGTCAACAAATATTGCTTCCAATAAGTGGTGTACTCTGAAGGATCAGACAAAATCCATTTAATATTCCCAGCTTTATCATGACAAAAAACTGCTGATTGCAAATTACTAGAGGAAATATAATCCTGACCATAATCAACTATTGCATTTACATGTGCCCAGTCAGCTACACCATCACCTAAGCCTCTATACAATCCCACATCTCTAGCTCGTGGTAATAATGTTCTATAATCTGACTCATTAAGTATTTTTCCACTTTTGCTATCTATTTCTACTAGTAAATCACCATATGAACCTATGTTACTAGATGTAACCAAAATTGTATCGTTCTTGGTCAAATGCACATCATGATGAATGCCTTGTGGCAAATAATACATACTTTCTATTCGTCCTATATACGACTCCTTAACAAGCAGACACCCTCCATTAGAATCAGCTCCTATAGAACGGTATACATTTTTACCATCATTATAATTCGTACCACCTAATTGGCCTAAATCTGTAAAATACCATCTTATATTACCATTAATATCAAATGCCCATTTTACGCCTGTACTCTCTATAGAACCATGTGCAAAATTTAATCCAGAATTAACTTTTGCAATGTCTGAATACACAACTTGTAAATTTACTTTTTGTAACATATCGGATAAAGGCTCTGTACGGATCTTTAAAGTCTTTGTAGTTGTATTTCCATTGTGATCTCTACAAATTAATTCTACTGTATTTTCTTCATCTGCATACATACCATAAATAGGTACGATATGTTTTTTAGAATAATGTTGTCCCCCCCCAGTAGACAACCATATATCTTCCTCCACCTGATGACCTATAACCTTAACAGCCACCTGCACGTCTTCATCTGTATCAAACATAACCAAAGCCGTAAGTGGAGAAATACCATATGGATTTACTACTACAAACGGATCATCCAATGAGTATTCTCCAGATTTATACTCTGCCTCTAGTTTATTATCAATCTCTGATTGTTGCTTATAACGGTCTAAAACTTCCCTAATCCTCTTTTCTGCCCACGGTTCCTCTATAGGTGCAGACTGCTTCGGAAAAAAAGCAGAATTTATTTTCAGCGTATTAGGAGAAACTTTATTAACTACCAAAGCAATCATATTCTTTGGACCATATACGAATTCTTTACATATATTTTTTACCCATTCATTATTTGCATGTCCTTTCATAATAAATGCTACGCAAAACAAAATCACGTATATGCATATTATATATTTTCCAGTACTATACAATAACTTTTTAATTCTGCATATTAACTTACTATTACTCATAATTTTTCCTCTAATTATATTTAAAATTGATGAAATGCTATTTAAATATTATTACAATAGGCCAATTTCATTTTTCTAGAATCAATAACTTAAATCTACTCAAATTATTTCTCAGCCAATTTGCCACACAATAATTAATTATTGTGCATATTATTATGCCACAAAAATAATACATCATCTTTGTGTGAACACTATCCTCCAACATATTCACCGCTATAATGATTGCTATAAAATGATGATTTAAAAATATATTTAAACTCACACGCCCTAATATATAATAAATTTTTTTCTTAAAAAATGTTGATGTTAGACTAACCTCACTAAATGAAATCATTACACTCATACTAATTAATGCTATCATAATAAAATCCCAATCTGAAATACGATTTATAACGATTGATATACATATACATGAAACATATCCAAATATTTCTATGCCTGTAATTACATTTTTTCCCAATTGCGTAAACCGCACCTTTTTCAGCCAAGAACTACCTTCATATAAAAGCATTCCCAACCCCATCCCAGCAAAACCTCTCAGCATGCCAATTAATATAAAGCTATCCATTGTAGATTGATAAACAACTGCTACTGTATGATATTTCATAGACATACCACCATATATAAACAATACAATCAATGGGATAAACACATTTATAAAATCCTGCTTAAATTTGTATGCAAGCCATGATAACAAAAGGTACATGCCTATCATAACACTTAAATACCATGATACCCCTATTCCCAATGTTACACTAAAGCCAAATGTTTGTAACAACATCAAGGAATTAAACATCCCCAAAAAACAGCTACCTATTCCCACCGGTTCTCCATATTTTTGCAAAAAGAAAGTAGCCATAATTACACCTATAAGAAATTCTGGATAGAATCCCATTACTTTGTGTAATGTATCTTTCAAAAAGTTATGTCTTACCCCCCCCTAAAACAAATTTATGTTCTATATGTTTCATAAGCAACCAACCACTAACTATAAAGAAAAACTCAACACCTATATATCCTGCTAACATTCTTCCCCTAAATAAAGTTGCATGATCTAATACTATTAATATGCAAAATACAAAACGCATAAAATCTATCATACCATTTCTGTTTGTCATATTTTCACTCCCTAATAAATATAAACAATACAATATATCTATTCTTCTTTTACAAAATAAGAAGCATCCATCGCCGGTATTCCTGATACACGATGATTAATACCTGGAATAATATGCATATAGTCATCATTCCCCATGTTATCATATACAATTTTGTTATTTTCCAAAATTTCTCTTATACAGTCATTCACTGTCCACACTGTATCATCATTAACTATATACTGATAATCCTCTATATTAACTGTATTCATGTATTCTATTAAGATATTCTTGTTATAGTTATTAGCATAATTCACCAATAATGATATGGCATATTGCAAATTTTGTTTATTAGTTGTACTTTTAACCCACACATATATATTTTTATAGCTGTATACAAATGTATAATTTTTTGTGATATAGTCATCATAAAATTTTTCAACATTTTTTCTAGCACTATATCTACCATTTCTATAAAATTCTTCATTTATTCTCCATGCACCTTCGTCTAATTTCATATAAATAAACATTTCTGGCATACATGAACCTATCTTTTCTAAATCTTTCATTAAAATCGTATCAGGACATACATCTATAAAATGAGAAACTGCAAATGTCCCCATTTTTCTCTCAGTTAAACAATTAAACAAAGTAATATGTGGAAATTCATAAACATTATCATCTTTTTTAGTATAAATATTTATAGCATCTACTATATTTTTGTAAGCATTTTCTGTATTTAAATCTAATTTATATCCTTCTAAATTACTTATTTTAGAATACATAAATTCAGTTTTTATATCTCCCAACCCTAGTGACTGCCATCCATGCCATGCATATGGCGATATTTGCTTTTGCAGTATAGACGTTAATAATATCAAAAGAGATAACGACAATATGCAAATTCGAACAAATTTCAATTCTTTTCTTAAAAGAAATACCACTAAAAATGCTGCTGTCGGCATCGAAAAAGCCTCATCTAGTGAGCCACTTCCTACAAGAATCAACGCCTGAAAGCACCATACACAATAAACAAAACTTATTATCTGTTCATTGTAAACATCATGTTGCTTATTTTTAACTGCATGGATAATAGATAATAAAGTAAAGTAAAAAGCAATTTCTGAAAAAGCTCTTTTTAATAAAAAGATAAAATGACCATTTCCAAAATTATACATGTTAAGCAAAAAATTACTTGGCCACAATGACATCATTAATCCTATAACCATGCATGAAATTAAAATAATACACGTAAAACTAGTCATATTGATACTAGAAACACACTTATTTAATTCTTCATATTTTCTAAATAAAAATGCATTCAGCATTCCAAAAAACAAAGCAAACAATACCATATATGTTATGATATGAATATTTAATGAAACACTAACTATAAGTGTTCGTAAAACTTTAAAAAGAATTAAATTAATTAAAATAACATTTATGTAGTTTTTTATTGTGTTTTTTTTATATAAATATTTTTCTGCTAAAGCAAAGGCTATAAAAACATTCGTTGCTGAAAATCCATAATTAAAATACCTTTCTATTATCATTTTTAATGATGTAACGATATCTGAAGAATACCCTTTTGCCGCCGATGATACAAAAATTTCATTAATTGCTATTCCAAGAATATCATTTTGTACCATGTACAGTATAGCAGGAAATATTGCTATGATTATAGAAGACAACGCTATACAAATATGTATCCATAAATTTTTAAACTTTAATTTTATAATAGGCAAACCTACTACAAGAAGGAATACATACACCAACATTGTCTGCTTAATCATTAGCAAACATCCGACTGAAATACCAAATACAATTGTATATAAATATTTATCTTTTTGTATTTTGGCTGCACTATATGACATTATTATCAATACAAACAGCATTATTGGATTATTGTCAAATGGCAAGTGAGGCATAAATCCAGCCGCAATTACAACTCCTATTAAAACAGATATTGCAACGTAATAATACTTATAGTAATTACAAAAAAAATCATATACAAAAGCAGCACCTAATAAAACAAAACATATTCCCAATATTTGAAATGCAAATAGCTTCATCCCCAATAATTTATACAACAAAAGTTGCATGAATGGTATATATGGTGGCAAATAACAAAAAATATCTTTATATAGAATATCCCCCTCAGCTAATCTCCAACCGTAGTAATTCCACCATCCCATTTGTGGAGGCAACGCCAAATTAATAAAAGAAAAATAAAAGAAAATAATCGATATCAAAAGTAAAAATAAACCTATATAATACTCTTTTTTTTTACAAATCATAAACGTACACCCACATAATCACAATTTAGCTAAAATTAATTCTTTTTTCTTCCACAACTAAAGGCCTATGCATAACTCTTGCATTTATGTTCAATATATATTCACCAAGCAAACCTATAAAAAATAACTGTATAGAGCCTAAAAAAAACATTCCTATCAACATAGGCGCAGTTCCCATTGGAAAGCTATCCCACCACATCATTTTAGCAATAAAATATACAACAGCCATTAACATCGTAATTACTGCAAATAAAAATCCTATCAGCGTTGCGGTTCTTAAACCTACTTTGGTATAGGACGTAAAGCTTAACATTGCTGCATCGTACAGACTATACCAATTATTATGCGAATGCCCTGCTCTTCTCTTAACCTGAGTATATTCCAAATCTTTTCGTTTCGCGCCTAATTCAGCAACAATACCTCTTAAAAATGGTGTTGGATCATCTAAGTTCCTTAATACATCTATAAAACTTTTATCATAAAGTCCTGCCCCCGTAAAATGTTCAATTTGTTCTACAGATGACATTTTTTTAATTAGCTTGTAGTAACAAGTACGTATAAATCTAACCACAGTATTTTCTTCGCTATGTGTTTTAATCAAAGCTACAATTTTATAGCCTTTTTCCCATTCATGTACCATTTTGTGTATCATACATACTGGATCTTGAAAATCAGCACTTATCATAACAGTGCATTCTCCATGAGTTTGCTGTAGACCATGAAAGGGTGAATTAAATTGTCCAAAATTTTTGCAATTAAAAATTGCTTTTATTTTATTATTTATGCAACACATTTCTTCCAATTTCTCTCTAGTTCCATCAAAAGAAAAATTATCTATAAAAACAATCTCATAATCATACATTGGCAGATTATTTTCCATTTCCAAAACAATCTCTTTACTTAGTTGTTCAATATTTTCTACCTCGTTATAACACGGAATTAAGATGCTAATCAATTTCTTCATAATTTCCCCTTAATTAAAAGTCCAATACTTATTAAATAAAAAATTCATAGGAACTGTCAGTAACAATGTACATATAGGTGCAATCTTCGTAGATATCCCAAAATACTCCACAATAATAAATAGCAAAATAGTTCCACAAATAAGTGAAGCCGCATAGGATATATATGTCT
>ERZ1026856.252-NODE-252-length-37267-cov-8.734924_pt1 | contig 37267 bp, 59 predicted proteins | sample MGYA00380158_ERZ1026856 | MGnify/ENA primary metagenome ERZ1026856 (study PRJEB33269, sample SAMEA4719794) | human gut metagenome | biome: human-associated habitat; feature: organic feature; material: feces | place: Cameroon | collected 2013-10 ... | reverse complement strand
GTACAAGCCATAGCGCTTGCCCAACAGCTCGGCAGCCTTCAGGCGTTCTTTTTCACCCGGGGCCTTTTCCATTTCTCTTGCCGCGCTGGTAAAATCGCCAGTGGATTCAACCACCACAACAGACGCTTTCGACTGGCCACGCATGACGGATGTGAGATATTTTAAGACTTCATCCTGATCCGCAATCAATCCAGCTTCTTTTTCAGCCATGCGTTTGGCGATGAACTCTTTAATTGTAGTAATTTGCAGTAGCTTTGAAGCGTTTGTATTTGCATACTTGCTGGAATACCCGGCTCTGATTGCAGCCTGTGTCGCGTTCAGGTCAATCAGGTATTCATCACAGAACCTTTGCTGCTTTGCCGTAAGCTTTGCCACAATCATTCACCGCCTTTCCTGTGCGCCATTCTGTGGCCAATTCTGGCGCGTTTTGATTTAACTTGCCGGTAACTTGCCAAGCAAATAAAAAAGCCGCTTAAAGCGGCTGCTGTTAGCTATAAAAAGCAGTGATGTGGGCACCATAGGCGGCGCACCTCGTGAACCGCCCCCGGAGATGTAGGTATTTAACACAATCCCGCCCAATGCTAACGGGAATGCGCTGGTGCCGCACATACTGCCAGAATGTCTTAATACGCAAAAAGCACCTAACGGCCTAAACCGCAGGTGCTCTTTGCTTTTTTCTCAGCTTAATTATAACACACTGTTTCAGTCACAGGACATACAACTTTTTGCAAAAAAGTCACAAGACATACAAAAAAGTCACAAATTTAATACCACCCAAAGCGTTTTATCCCTGGCATCCGCGTAAAATTCGCCGATTGTGGCGTATCGGTCAAGCACTTTATACGGGCAAGCCTTGTGTTTGCACATAAGCAGCGGGGTGCTTGCGTACTTTGTATTGACCGGAACAATCAGGATGTCCGCGCATTCCCAGCAGCCACGCTTCTCGGCTTCAGATCCGTTCACTTTCCGCAGCATGGCTTTCCCTTTCGTCTAAAATTCTCTGGACGTTTTTCAAGGCCCTGCCGTGAACTGTGGTTGCCCAACTGTAAGTTTTGCCGTAGCTGTCGGCAACTTCGTTCAAAGGGCGATATTGGACATAGATTTTGTGCAGCAAGTCATATTCGATTGCATCAAGCTGTTCAATTGTGCTCAGCAGCTCGTTTTTTGTGTCAACCAACTTGTCAATCTGTGCATCAATTTCGCGTTCAATGTCGATGTACCGGTCAACGGCATCCGCCATTTTCTGTTGATTGCCTGAACTCTGCACCTTTTCGGTGGTTGAAAAAGCGCCGGTGCTGCTTGCGATAGCCATCCAGTGGGCCTTTTCAGCAATCTTGTTGCTAATCATGACATCCAGCTTTTTCACCTGCTGCAAGTATTCCTTGGCCTTCACAAGGCATCACCCACAATCAATTCGGAATAGGGAAGGCCCGCCGCCCAGCAGCAGAACGCTCGCCATTCGTCCAGCTTGTGATCTCTGCGCCACTTGTAGATATTGGCCAGCACTTCATAGTTCAGCATGATGGTACGCCGCTGGTTGTAGCTGCTCGGAAGCAGTTGGATCAGCTGCCACCAGCATTCTTTCCGCAGTGTTTCGCTGTCGGCGCTGTCATATTTTGCCCGCCAGAAGTTCAACGTGTCAACGGTTTCGCGCAGCGCACAAACCGTGGCATCTGTCAAGTGCTCATGGCTGAAGTCATCAAGCACGAACTGTTTTGCGTGGATCTTGTGCATGGTGCTGCACGAACTGGCCACTGTACCCACCTTGTAAGTATCGAACTCCTTCCACCAATACAGCGGAGCCATAATATCAGCATACACGGTAATCATGCGGCGGTATTTTGCATGTACCGGGCCAGCCTTGGCAAGACGCATCATGAGGTCGTGGTCGCTTTCGCCAAGCACATACGGAAGCACCGTAATGTCGTGCTCTTCATATGGCTCGGTGGCGTCACCCCGCTGGCAACACAGACAATGGGGCTGGTAGCTGTCAATCCGGCCCCAGCTCTCCAAGGGATTTCTCATGCCCCGGATTGCGTGCTCCCATCCCAAAACTTCCACATTTTCAATCATCAGCATATTTGCCACCGTCCTTTCCGTCCAGTCTTTCCCGGATCAGCTTATCAATCACACGGCCAATGTCCTTTTCGCCATATCCAGCCATTGCGGCAAGCTGCCGCAGGTGCCACAGCGTTTGCGCTGTCACCACAACGCTGATTCTTCGCAGATTCTTTTTGTTCATGGTGGCTCCTTTCTCAGGCGGCGCTTTCTGACCGTCAAATAAAAACCGCATTCATCGTTTCTTGCCTTCCGTTCGTTGTAAACCTGTTCACGCTGTGCCCGGAATTCCTGGTATTTGGGGCACTGCGCATGGCAATTGGGGTATCTGTCCGCGCAATCCTTGCAAGGTGCCTTCTTCTCGCCCATGGTCACACCTCAGCAATCCCGTGCATCCGCCAGTTCCGGGCGGGGTCACGCTTGATATTCAGGCAGTACCCGCCAGCCTTGGCCCGTTCCGCGATTCTTCCGGCAATGGCTTCATCGATCTGGTTGATTTCAGCAATCGTCCGTTCACTCGAAATGATGGTGATTAAATCCGGGTCGTTGTAGCGGTAATTGATGATTTCAAACGCGGCCTTGATGTCTGCTTCCGTGGGCGGCCTGAACCGCCCGTCTTCGACCTGGCCGCCCTTGAACAGGTCATCAATGTACAGCACAGGGGCTTCTTTCAGTGCCCGCATACGTTCGGTATATGCCTGGGCATCGTTCACAATGGCCTTAATCTGGGCGATTTCGTCCCGCCACAGCATGTATTTGGTATCTTTGCCTTTCCGGATATAATGCACCGCAATGGCCGTGCAAAGGTGGGTTTTGCCTGCACCGCTCTGGCCGCCCATGAAATACCAGGTGTGTTCATCGTCCCGGCAGAACTGCATGGCCTTTTCCTTCAGCACGCGCCGCCATTCGTCTTTCGTCTCGTACTGGTCAAAAGTGTAGTCCTTCATGATGTTCTTCAGGCCAGACAAATGCAGCCGGTGAATGGCATTTCTGACCCGCTGGCATTTGCAGGGCACCAGGGTTTCACTGTAATAGCCAAACTGTTCATTGTGTGATACCGTGGCAATGTAGCCCTTGTTCTTGCACAAATCGCAATTATAGCCATCAGCTTCGTTCAGGTTGCCACGGGACGCATTGTAGGCATTCGCTTTGCGTTCCTCGTATTCCTTGGGCGACAAGGTTTCAAAACCAGGTTCCGACTTGATCCGTGATGTTGGCACCAGGTCTTTCAATTTCTCTAGTGTCATTATTTGCTCCCTTTCTGGTGTTCTGGTTCAAATAGCTCTCGAACTTAGTTCCAAACAAGGTTTCAGGCCGCAAGAACTTTTCCCATTCAGTGCCTAGCCATTCAGCCGCCTTCTTGTCAATCACAGCCTTGAAGTCATCAAGTGAGAAGCCTTCAGCTAACCTTGCGTGAATAGTCTTTTGCGTTTTGGTTGAATTTGCTCGGTATTTAGTCCCAGCTTTTGCGTTCAGATACCCGACAATAGATATATATAATTCTTTATCTCCTTCTTCTTCTCCTTCTCCTTCTAGAGGGGCGACATCCGGCGACTGTCCGGCGACATGTCCGGCGACATGTCCGCCGACTGTCGGGCGACTGTCCGGCGACACGTCCGGCGACATTTCACCTGATTTTAAGGCTAAAGCACGTTGTGCAGCTCTTTTTTGTGCAATGCGTTCTCGATCTCGCGCCCTTCTCTTTTCGAGCACGTCAAGTGACTGGTGCTTGCCCCAATTTGGGATTGTAATAACATTGTCAACAATTTCGATCATTCCGAACGATTCAAACGCCTTTAGCGCAAGCCTTACAGTGTTAATGTCGCGCCGGAAAATGGATGCAAGCATTTCATCCGTGTAGGCAATCCGGTTTGACATCAGGAAAACGCCGTCATTATTCTGCTTCCCGGCAAATGTCAGCAACTTGAACCAAATCACGATAATGCTATCAGCGGAAGGCATGGATTCAATCATCAGGATTTTCTCATCATCGAAAATGTCGGTGGTGATCTTGATCCACTTCACGTCACTTGCCATCTTTGCCACCACCTCGCGGCCAATGGCGCAGCATCCAAAGCCCTGTTGCAATCATCACCATGGCCGTGCACAGCACAATTGGCACGGCAAGCAGGGCCAGAAGCACCGTCAGCAGTTTAATCAGCAAATCTGCCATGTATCATTCCCCCTTGTATTTTTCCATTCTCGCGCCGCAGTAGGGGCAATATGCGGTAAGCTCCCATGTCCAGCCATCAGACATTGCCATGTGCTCACAGGCCGAACAATAGAAGCAGGTATCCCCATGCTGTTTCTTGTTGTGCCTGTACCAGTGCCCGGTGGGGCGTAGGATTTCCGGGCTAATCGTGTGGGTGTGATTCAGCATGTACCGCACACCGTCCACAGTTACGCCTTTGGGCAGCTGTCCCACATGCTGCCTTGCCGCGTTCAATCTGTCCATGCTGTCCAGCCATTCAAGCAAGAAATCAGCGTCAATCAGTCTCATTATTCAGTCTCTCCTTGTCCATCTTCGCGCCGCAAGCGGGGCAGAAACGCAATCTAAAACCAGCGCGATGTGCGCCTGTGCTGTTTACCCATCCGCACTCGCTGCACATGCCGCGGGGATACTTCATTGCCCAGCGCGGATGTTCCCAACGCCCATGCACCACCGGGGCAACATCGACAACATGTTGGATTTCCACCCAATGCTGGAACTGTCCGGTTTTGTCCACGTTATACTTTGTAATGTCTCGCAACAGTTGGTCACGGTCGATATAATTTGCCATTTTACATCTCACCTCCATCCAGTCGGTCCAACTTGCCAGACAGCACCAACAGTACCGCTTCACAGATGATCTGCCATTTCAGCCGTTCAAGGTTGTCAAACGAAATATCATCCTTTTTTGCATATGGCTTTTGGCCGGCCGTTTTCTGCATGGTCATACGACACAGCTGCTGCACTGATTCTTTCAGCAATGGGATGTCCGGCTCGTGGTGACTGCCTGGCTGTAAAAAGCCCCAAATCGCCACATCCAGCATTCCGTTCATGTTTCTTTCTGCCATTTTCGGCTCTCCTTTATAATCCGCTGGCCCCGTGAATTAGTCTCCCACAGGGCCGGTTTGCCGTCTCTAAGCCATGTTTGCACAAAGGCGGCTCTCTCTTCGGCGGTGTCAAAACGGGCCTTTTTGAGGCTGCCCAGGTGCCGCCAGCTCACCCAAAATCCCGGCTTCATGCGCATCACGCCCCTTTTCAAGTTCTAGGAACTTGTTCAGATACCAGATAGCCTTTTCCACGTCCTCAACGGGCGTTTTGTGCTTCCGGGTGCAGCGGTAAATGTATTTGAAGGCATTGCACAGGCAAAAGCCCTTGACATCTTCCAGGCCGATTGCTTCCGCCATAACGTCAATACATTCAAATTTGCTGGATGCATAATGGGCGGGGTGGCTGACCGGATCGGAACCCGCTTCCGTGGACTTCGCGTCAGGCTCATAAAAGTTCATCCGCCTTAGGTAGTCGTAAGAGCACGGATCAGCAGTGCCCTTGCACACACAGCACGGAAACTGATCCATCGTTGCATCGGCATGTTTGCACTGGCTGCATGGAATATCCATCACACATCACCTGCCTTTCTGTGCTGGGAACGATCGCTGTCAAAGCCGTCAGGATAGCGGGCTTTCAGCTTGTCAATGTTCATTTGCAGGATGGTTTCCAGGTCATACCCCAGTGCCGATGCAGTCTCAGCCACATACCAACACACATCACCCAGTTCCTTTGCAACGTGGTCACGGTCAAGAAAATGGCCCTGGAAGAAATCCTTTTTTATGATGTCTGCCACTTCGCCAGATTCACCGGCAAGACCAAGTGCCCCATTCAGCAGGTGGTAATCTTCCGGCATGTCTGCGCAGCTTGTCCGAAGGGCCAGCCGCTGATATTCATTGATGGTCATTTCTTTTTACACCTCTTTAATTCTGATTCCGTACTTGTCCAACATCAGCTTCCGCTTGATAACGTAAACGTCAGTTTTCACGCCTTTGACATCCTCGACAACGTACTGGCCAGACCGCGAAATATAGGTGAAATCCGCAATATATGTACAGGCGTATTCAATCACCTTGCCCTTCTTGAACAGCCCGTTTCCTCCGATTTCACCGCAGAATTCCCGCTTGGTGGGGATCAACGTAAATTTGACCTGGCGTTTCAAGTCCTTGATTTCACCGGCCCGTTCCAGCAGCTGCAACTCCTTCCAGCGGTTGTATTCCTTGATGGAATCGAAGGTCAGCCCGTCCCGATGCACCTTGTGGCTATGGTATTTACTCATTCTGCATTCCCCTCACATACACGCACCGGAAGAATGATGTGATCCACCTTGCCGGTTGCGCGGTTCACAAACTTGGCAGCACCCAGCTGATCCCGGATGTATGCCGTGCATTCCTCGGAACAGTACCGCTTCATCATGCTTTCGCGCACCCATACGCTTTTCGATGCATCGTCAATTGCCCGATACTCGCGAAGAATGCCGCCGTTGGCATTAAACATGGCACAACGTTTTGTAAGCTTGGCTTCCGTGTATCCGTCACCTAACACGAATAGCTGTTTCAGGGACGGCATGGCCCGAATTTTAGACGTGTCAATGCACAAATCTTTTTCAGGCACGGAGAACGCCGAATAGCCGTCAAAAGTGATGTACACATCCCCGTCATCACGTTCATACGCCACGGGGTTTCGGCGGGTGACCAGGGCCTTGAACGCTTCCGTTTGCAACTGTGCTTTATTCATGGTATTTGCTCCTTTCAAAACGGTAGGTCATCGTTGTCATCGACTGGCATGAAGTCATCATTGCTGCTTTCCGGTACTGCCGGGGCAGTCTGTGCGGGGGGCTGCACATCCGGCGAAGCAGCGGCAGCGGCCCGGCTTTCGCAGAATTCATGGCGTTCAGCCACAATGTCCGTGGTATAATGCTTCACCCCGTCCTTTTCATAGCTGCCGGTCAAAATCCGGCCTTCGATTGCAATCTTGGTGCCCTTGGACAGGTACTTAGACGCGAATTCAGCACTTTTTCCAAAGGCAACACAGTTGATAAAATCCGCTTCGCGTTGGCCGTCCTTGCCGCGCTGCCGGTCAACAGCCAACCGATACCGGGCAACCGTGCCGCCCGCCTGGGTCTGCCGGGTTTCAGGATCAGCCACAAGGCGGCCAATCAGCACAACTTTATTCACTGACCTTCACCCCCAAACAAAGCCGCCTGAATGTCGTTCTGTTCTGTTTCCGGTGCTTCTTGTTCAGGCTCGGAATGCTGCTCAATGACGATGACATCAGGATCATTGGCAACATAGTCCTTCGTGCCGTCCTCGTTGATGACCGCCATATCTGCATCAATGGCAGAAGCCATGTCGATTGACATGATTCCCCACTTGCTGATAAGCTGCCGCAGCATGGTTTTGTATGCCATGCCGTCAAAGTCCTTGTACCAGAAAGATGAATACATCCACGCATCTTTCGGATCATAATTCCCAGCTAAGAAATCGGCATACGAAACCTTTTTCTTTTCTCCGTATCTGGTTTTGAACGTGCCGCCGTCCTTTGAAAACGCCTGACTGTATTTGTCAGCGTGTGCAATCATCTTGTTTCGGCTCCAATAGATAGCCTTCCGGAAACCGTTGGTATACTCGAACATGGCATAGTAACCAATGGTTTCAGCCGCTTCACGCTGTTCTTCATCCTCAATCAGCTTGACTTCGATTTCCTCATTCAGCGGATCGAACTTGATAAGCTCACCGGCCTTGATTGCAAGGACATTCAGCTTCTTGTACTGTCCGGATCGGATAGCAAGCTGAATATAGCCCTTATAGCCAAGCTGGAACTGCGCCACTTTGCCGCGCTCCCTGTCGTTGAACGGAACCATGTAATACTGTCCAAGCTGGGGAGAAGGGGACAGCTTCAGGCTTTCGCCCAGCAGAGCAGCGGAAAGGATGCTCTGATTTGTGCATTCCTGAAGTGCCGGATTTGTCTGCACCGCAGACACGACAGCAGAAATAAACCGCTGGCCGTCCTTGCCGCCGATGACCTGATTGATACGCTGCTTGACCGCATCGCCTGTGAGATAGGAGCCGATGCCAAGCCGCTTCTGAGACTTCTGAAGTGAATTATTGACTGCCATTGTCGTTCATCCTTTCTTAAATAGCTTTGTATTTGATACCGTTGCCCCTGAGCCATGCGCCCAGCGCCTTTGCTTCGTCTGCGGAAAGCAGCGCCTGAAAACCAATCCACTGACGAACAGGACAATTTTCAATGTCATCCGGGTCGTTGATGTTTGTCATGACCTGTGTGGGCTTAATTCTCGCAGCTGCGGCTTCTTCCTTGCGTTTCTGCTGCTCTGCTTCCCATGCTGCCTTCTTTTCGGCCTGTTCTTGGAGCCTGTGGGCTTCGCTGACGGCTCTTGCAAGGTCAAGGGTGTCAACGTAGCACTCCCGCGCTTCAAAGGCATAGGACGGCAGAGAATCAATGACGGCAAGGTCTTTCACAATCTGATCCAGCTTTGCGTCAATAGCTTTCTGAACGGCCTTCATGGAAACAGAAGCGTTCAGCCATTTTTCATCAACCACAAGGCGATGATCCAACGGGACAGAAGGAAGCTTTTCTGCAAGGGCGATACCGAAGTATTCAAGAATCGCATCAAGCTTTTCTGCCTTCTTCTTTTCGTCAAAGTCCATAATCTGCTTGTCCACGACAGACACCGAATTGTCAATAATTTTGACAAGTTCGGCGATTTGTGCCTTAAAGGCATTGAACGGCTGCATATACTCTTTTTCCTGCCTAATCCGTTCATCATTCAAGGCTTTCTTCAGCTTGTTCAGCGCCGCCCTGTCTGCCTTGGCTTCCTTCACCTGATCTTCCGTGTAGACCATAGTTTCATAGACGGAAACCTTGTAGAGCAGTTCTGATTTCAGTTCTTCATAGTTGAACGTTATCGGCGCCGGAAGCGCCACTTCATTGACTTTCAATTCCATGTTTTGGTTTTCTCCTTCATCATATTTCCGGCAGCAGAAGTGCCGGTTTCTTTTTGTATCGAACGTTCATCCAGAAGTCCGCTTCTTTCTGCATCAGGTATGCAATATCTTCCTGAACCTCGGAACGCTCAATCTTGTAGTGCTTCGTCTGAAGCATGATGTCACCGCCCTGAAATTCGTATTTCAGTTGAGCTTTCAGAAATGCAAAATCAAATTCAGTAACCATCAGATAATGAAGAACCTGAATGTAATAATTATCAGGAATCCGGTGGTTCCACTTTTCTTTCTGCGAACTCTGAAGAATGTTAGCGGTCTTAATTTCAAGCACTCCCTTCCTGCCATCCTGATCTATCAGCCAGCCGTCAAGGGATGCATGAGCGAAAGGGTATTTGTCATTCAGCCACAAGTTGTTTTCTATGTATTCAACCTGATATTCTGGAAAATCCAAGCGAAACAGCCCTCGCAAGTGTATTTCAGCCTGTGTTCCATACCGGACATATGGCTTATCGCTTATATCTTCAGGTGTCACAAGGCCGGTCTTTTCCTGCCATAGTTCCAAGTTGGTTTTGTATGGATTCATACCGATGACAGCAGCGGCATCAGAACCGCCGATGTAGGATTTTCTTGCAGCAAGCCATTCTTCATGGCTGCTCAGGGTTTTCATTTCCACCAACGGCATTGCCCCCCAATCCAGCCACCCAAACCAGCCGCCAAGCCAATTAGGAAGGCTTCTCCCCCCACGGCCCAGTAGCCACGGGCCTGATAAGCGGCAGGCACCCAGACCGCCGCAGCAGCCAGCGCCCCCAAGATACCGCCGTACAGGCCGCCCCAGTTGACGCGGGCCAGCGCATGGCGTAAAGTATTAGTGCCACGACGTGCAGGTTTGGCACTCTTCAGGTCGTTCCGGGATCCAGCCGGGGCGGCCTTTTTGTATGTAATGTAATATTCCGTCATTTCCGCCACTCTCCTTTGCTTCCGTCCCACAGCTGCCTGTAGGGCGTAATGCTTAGCACCTCGCCGCTTGCTTCACGTTCCCGCAGCACCACATCAGCCACGGTGTTTTTGCGGTCTGGTGTCACAAATCCGTTGTGCTGCACATACTTCCGCATCTCTTCCAGAACCTTTTTTCTGTCGTCATCGTAAAAGATGCAGATATATTTCGGCTCGCCATAGTAGCCAACCATGGGCTTGTATGCCCGCTGTACAAGCAGCACGTCATAAATAATCGTCATTGCTGCTCCTTTCCGGTCTGATACCGGGTTGCAAAGTCACCCTCTTCGTATAACTCGCACTGCTCCATGTGCGCACGCCTTGCTTTTTCGCTCTGGGTCGTGCTCCACTCAACGTGGCAGCAGTAGCCGCTGCCTTTGGGCTGGCTTTTTACTTCGTCCAGCCATTTGCAGCCGTGACAGTTCATGGTCACACCTCCGGTTCAATTTTCAAATCCACGAAATTCTAGGCTCGCCATACCATCCTTTTTCCCAGACAAACCAGGCATAACAGACGGCCTTTGAAGGCTTGTCCGGTTTTACGCCGTTTTTCCAACAGTCAATGCGGTTGCGAAAAACATAGATCCTCTTCGGCGGGTACTTGTCGAAAAGCTGCTTTCTCTTTCCGCCTTCAAGAAAAGTCAATTTCAAGAACATTGCGACTTTTACATGTTCTTGCGAAATATCAAGCGCATGTTCCACAAATTCGGCCGCGAACTTATACGGGGGATTTGTGATGATGTCCCGTCTGTTTTTGGGATCCGGATTATATCGAAGAAAGTCTTTAACGGTTGTCTGAAGTTCGGAACCACGATCCACAATATCGGACGAAGCCACATTAAATCCGTGATCGCTCAGAATCTTGCTGATATGGCACCCGCCGCAAGCTGGCTCCCAAATGAAATGCGAAAATAGCTCAACTTGCAGCAGCTTTTCAACTGCTTCCGGATCTGTCGCGTAATAGTCCAGTTCTGCCCACACAGAATCGGAATGGTTGCTTGCACCGTGCGTGGCAAAAATCGCTGTTGCGTTTCCTGTCCAATCGTTCATTCTGGCATCACCGCCCTTTCATACGCTGACATACAGTCGTGGCAAATCCATTCGCCGTTGATGTAGTATGCCGTTTCATCTTGAATCCGGTTGTCACAGTCTGCACACACCGGCAAACGGCTAATGGCTTGCTGCTGGGCTGCATCGTGACGGTAAAAGTCAAGCAGCGGGTCATCTGTGTAATGCATTCAATTCACTCCCTTCTTTGGGGCCTTCCAGTGCAAAGCGCCTTCCTGCACGGGTAAGCACTTCCACCAGCTCTTCCTTGCTCAACTTGCCGGGAATAACTCTGACAATCGCTGTTTCCGTCTCGCGAACAAGAATTCCGCCTTCTTCCCAGTAAGTCTTTGCCATTCGTCATCCCTCGCTTTCTAACGCTTCAGCTTTCGGGCCGTTCCTGGCTCGAAACGAACTTGTTCACAAAGTACACCTGCCCCTTTCCGGTCACTTTCACGGTCTTGTTGATGGAAATATGTCCGTCAGAATGGCTGATTGTGGTTTCCTTTACCTCGAACAAGCCCTGATCCATGGCCCGCTGGGTGGGCATGTTCCACGACATCCCTTTCACGCGGATCAGGTATCCGTTGGTGCGCAGCCACTCAAACAAGCGATTCTGCCCGATGTCCACGCCGTTCTGCTTCAAAAGCTTCGCCAGGTCGCCAACCAGAATGCTTGTCTTGCTGGCGCTCACCGCGTCAGCAAACAGGGCCTTCGGCTGCATGGTTTCAATCTGCCTGTTTCGTTCTTCAATCTGACGCTGTGCCACAAGCAACGCTTTGGCCATCAACTCCGAATCACTCATGGATGCCTGACCGGCGATGTAGCCGCCGCTCTTCCGGATGCTCGGTAGCACCTCAGATGTGACCCAGCGCCGGAAGCGTTTTGCGCTCGGCAGCTTGCTAGCTAATACTAGGCTATACAGGCCGCTTTCGTTGATGAGGGTCAACCCGCGGTTCGGAATTGCAAAGGTAGCGTTTTCCGACCTTTGAATGATCCGCTTGTCCTCTCCATCAACATGGCTTGCTAGTGCGTCTTTTGTGTTGCTGTATCCTAAAGCGGTAGCCACATCTTTGCCCACCAGCCACGGTTCGCCGTTCATCTCGACAGTTCGCACCCGGCCAAACTCGGGGCTGTCAAAAGTTTTCATTGCATTCATCTTCTTCACCTTTCTTTATTATGTTGGGGAATCCCAACTTTTGCGGTAAAAAAATAAGCGGGAACCTCGTCCACCGGGATGCTCAACAGCAAGCAAGCTGTTTCAATCTCAGCTCGCGTCCATTCACTTTTGCCGTTTAGCTTTTGGCTAAGGGTGGATTTGTTCATGTCCATTCCGGCAGCGAACGCTTCTTGCACGCCGAACACCTCGCGGATTTTGCCACGCAGCTTTGCATAACTCATTCACATCATTCCTTTCTTATGTATTGCCCCTGACAGGGGGAACAGCCAAGCCCCAACAAGCAATTTCCGGGTGGTCGTGGCTTTTACATGGGGATGGTTACCCAATACCCAGAACCATAAAAAAGGGGGCGCTCATGTTGTCGCTGTTGCCCTGCCATCATCAGCACCGGTGGGGCGGTTCCGGTGGACGGCCTTTCAGGCCGTTTCGGCTATTATACAAACTCTCTTACCCTGTGCGTATATATGTTGGTACATTCCCAACTTTCGCTTTCTGGATAGTCTTTCAGCATCTGCTTTCGGGCGTTTTTCTCCGAAACTGCACGATAGCACACCAGACCGCCGCCAGCGGTTTTAAACTCAAAACCGTAGAAATGATTGCCGCGAACACCGCTGTTCTTCAGCCGACCTTCGCGAATGATTACATCAACCGTGCAATCCTTGATCTTCCGTCCGCGCGAATCGCATCCATCATCAAAGCTTCCGGCAAGGACTTCGCAGTCAGAATAGTGTTCCTTGTACTGCCGGTATGGCATACGCCACAGGAAATCGCCATCGGCAAGGGATGCCATCTGATCCTTATACTTCTGCTCATCGAGTTCCTGCTTGGTGGGCTGGCGATCAATCAGCGCCTTGACCCGGACACGCTGCAAAACCGTCTGTGCCGTTCCTTTGTATTCGCTGTGGTCTTTGACCGTGCCACTGATGCTGATTTTGTCACCCCTGTGGATTCCAATTTCAACGGTGGTTCCGTACTGGTCTTTCTCGCCAGTCTTATACGTCAGGTATGCGCCGGACTTATAAACAAGGATATTGCCGTCATTGTCCTGCATGGTGTAGATGTAACGGGAAGCGCCGTAGTAGCTGAATTTGTAATCCTGATATTCAAAGATATTGACCATCTTGACATCAGATGTGACCTTGCTTCCGATAGTGCCAATATAACCATCCATTGCAAACTCTCCTTCTTGGGTTTAATGTCCTCTGCATCTTCCGGGCTTGGAACCGGCTTCGGCTGCATTACACTGGGCGGTTTAGCCGCCGCCCTCAGCTTTTTTGTTTATTCCATCTCGTAAGAGATTTTCGCATCTTTCAATCGTGGCAACGTCCCAACGATTTCACCGGCTTCATTGGTTACTTCAAAGACACGTTTCAGCTTTCCGCAAATACAGCGATCAACGGATGCAATCTTGTATTTGCCATCGTCCCGGACATATACCGGAAACAAATACCCGCCATCGGAAGTCTTGTGGAATTTGTGGATCCTCATTTCAGTTTTCTCCTACCTGTCGGCTGATTTTCACTTGTTGGGGTTTCCCAACTCTCGAGATTATTATACCGCAATAGCATTGAATGTCAATATGAAGATTTGATTTTTCCAAACTTTTTTTGCAAAAGCGGGCAAAAAGGTTGAGTTTGTCCAACTGTGAGCATATAATAGATAAAAATGGAAAGGGGGGTGATTGGGCTGGAACAAAAATTTCAAAGAGTATCTTCGACTTCCGAAAGATTGCGGGAAGCGATGAACGCTTCTCATAAGAAACAAATTGATCTTGCCAGGGAAACTGGACTGGACAAGGGGTCAATCAGTCATTATCTTTCTGGCAGATATGAACCGAAGCAGATTGCAATCAATAAGCTTGCAATTGCGCTTGATGTGTCTGAAATGTGGTTGTGGGGATACGATGTTCCCAGGGCACGCAGCAAGGCTCAAAAAAACAACGATGCCATTGCAGACATCGTTGTTCGATTGAGGACAGACGCAGATTTCCTGTCTGTCGTGAATGCATTAAAAGAAGTTGACAAAGATAAACTTCGCCTGGTTTTAGAAATGTTAAAGGCTTTTGCAAAGTAACACGAAGATTAAATCAAGCAAGTCAGGATCTTGGCAGCTTTGCAGCAGCTCAACTATTTTTTCGATGTATTCTTCTTTAGACATGGCGTTTTTCCTTTCGCTCCAATAAGTGTTTTTGTTTCGGGGTGTTTGCGACAAGCGCCATGCATCAGACTTTTCATAAAACGCACTTCCTTTTGGTTGTATGTATTTATTTTTAATAGACTTTATATTATTCTTTAAGTATAAATTATGTCAATATAATTTTTTGTATAATTTTTATTTAACGAAACATTTAATAAAATGTTTAATCATTTGATGAATTGTTTGAAAAAGTCGCCCTTATCGTATCGCAAGATATGATGCAGGGGTGTCAAGCGCCAACCGATCACCCCTGCACCACGGAAAGGAATGACGGGCCATATCTTGGCCTACTTAAAGCCTATCATTTGCATTCTGCCGATTCAATACGCAAATACGCAGTATTCACCATCGTTTGTTGGTGTTTTTTACTTCGGAAACGAAGTAGATGTAAAGGGGGCCTGTAGAATGTTCAAAAAGTGCAAAAGCTGTGACCATGCGGGCAAGGACTGCGTTCCATACCTGGTGTCACTGTCATCCGCCAATCTGATTGAATGGTGTCGTGAACGCAAGCAAATTTTGCACATCTCGAATGCGCAAATATCTGAAAGCACGAATGTCCCAAAAGGCACAATTGATAGGCTGTTTTCGCCCGGAAATACAGATTTCAGGTATTCCACCATGCAGCCAATCGTGTTCTTCCTGGCTGGAATCAAGCCTGAAGAACTGAACTGTGAAGCCCTGAACGAAGCGGAAGAACGAAACGAAGAAACAGTTGAACTGTTGAAAGACCAGGTCAAACATGAACAAGAATTGGCGCATACCCGGATGCACATCATCCAGGTTTTAGCGATTGCACTTGCAATCTCTGCGTTTGTGATTATTCTTGCTTTGGTTACTGATTTTATAGATCCGGATCTGGGTTATCTCTGGCACACGCCGCACAATTAAAACCAAAAAAAGAATGGGGATGGAAGAATGAATGCAAAAAAAATAGACGCTCTATGCGGCGCCTACAAACAAGATAAGTATGCAATGTATTTAAGAAAATCACGGGCTGATTTGGAAATGGAAGCCTTGGGTGAAGGGGAAACACTGGCCCGCCATCGCCACATGCTGGAAGCCCTGGCCGAACGCCACGGAATCCTTATGGATCAAATCACCGTCTATCAGGAAATTGTATCAGGTGACAGCATTGACGAACGCCCGGAAGTGCAGCGCCTGTTGAATGATATTTGGGCAAACACATACAAGGGTGTGCTTGTGGTGGAAGTTGAGCGCCTGGCCCGTGGTAACACCAAAGACCAGGGCGAAGTCGCCGAAGCCTTCCAGGCCAGCGGAACCAAAATCATCACCCCGGCCAAAATCTATGATCCGAACAACGAATTTGACCAGGAATATTTTGAATTCGGCCTGTTTATGTCTCGCCGTGAATACAAAACCATTCGCCGCCGCCTGGAAGCTGGAAAGCTGTCGTCTGTGCAGGAAGGAAACTTTCTTCCGTCTGCCCCGCCGTATGGCTTCGACATTGTGCGAAAATCAAAGCGGGAACGTTACCTTGTCGAAAATCCGAATGAATCGAAGTATATCAAGATGATTTTCAATTGGTACACGGAAGACCGGAAGCCCACATCCTGGATTGCCAAGCAGCTAACCTTGATGGGCGTTCCAACCCGCAAAGGCGGAGAATGGAAACGGGCCACAATCAAAGACATTCTGTTCAATGCCCACTACATCGGAATGGTTTCATGGGGTGCGCAGCGTACAATAAAAGTCAAAGACCCCGTGACAGGCAAAATGAAGAAGAAGCGCACGTTTGGTGAAAGTCAGGTATTCAAAGGAAAGCACGAAGGCTTTATATCGGAAGAACAGTTCAACAAAGTGAAAACGATTTACGGCAACCAGGCCCCAGCGAAAATGAATCTGGAATTGACAAATCCTCTTTCCGGTCTGCTGGTTTGCGCTAAGTGCGGAAGTGCTATCGGATTCCAAAGTTACCCGGATAACCGGATCAGTCGTTATCACCACCCGTACAACGTGTATGACAAATGCGGTTTGAAATCGCTGTATGTGGACATTGTGAATGAAGCACTGATTGACGTTCTGAAGGCTTATATTGATGACTTCCAGCTGAAACTTGACAACGGAAGCGTGAACGAAAAAGCCATCCGGCAGCAAGAAACGCTTGCAGCCATGCGAAAGGAATTGGCGGCCCAGCAAGCGAAGAAACGCCGCTTGTTTGATTCATGGGAAGCCGATGATGGGACGTACACTAAAGAAGAATTTCTGGAACGTAAGGCGATGTATACCCGAAGCATTGAACAGCTTCAGGCGCAAATAAAGGCCCTTGAAGCGGAACGCCCGGAACCGGTGGACTATGCGGAACGCATTGCAACCATTCATTCATTGATTGACTGCATCCAAAATCCGGATATGACGGCAAAGGAAAAGAACATCTTCCTGAAGCAATTTATTGAGAAAATAACATTTGATACCGTTGATTTGGGATACAGAAAAGGTGGCAAAGCCGTGCTGGACGTGTACTTGAAATAAGGGCATTTATTTTTTGCCCTTATGTTATTATGGTGTTGTGTGCATCAAGATGCACATAACATGATTATAACGAACGTAGAGCTGTCATTTATTCATTATAGGCGCAAGCGGGATTCAGATGCAAACGGAAAAAGAGGGAAGACACATCGGCCTTCCCTCTCTTTTCATCATAATAAATACAGCAACCTTTCTGTTTTTGTGCAATCAAACGATTGTTTATTGATGATGTTGATTCATTTGCGGGGCGGGACTACAATAAGATTGATTTAGTCGTCATCCACACGGAGGACGTGGATTGAAATCCGCATGGTCAGGCAGCAGAAGCGGCAATTGACGAAATCTTGAAAGGTGCTGAAAAGACAATTGCTCGGAACAAGGGTGTTGTCTTGCGTAAAGTGGCAAAAAGCAGTGTAACGAATGCTGTTGAATGTGAAAAGCCGTATTAAAAGAGGGATTTAACCGGTGATGTCGTCCGCTGTATGGAGAACGTGGATTGAAATAATGATGAAGAAGATCTGAAAACCATATAACATTAGAGGGTGGCATGATTATATGCTATGCTGCCCTTTTTTCTCTTTTTGAATAAACTTTATTTGGTCTATTTCATTGACTTTGGTTTAGCCTGTTATTATAATGTTTTCAAGGGGGATGTTATATGCTGATTTACAAAATAGACGTGATTGAAGCACTGAAGGAATCCGGATACAACACAACCAGAATCTTGAAAGAAAACCTTTTGGCGCAATCTGCAATGCAAAAATTGCGCCGCGGCGAAATGGTTGGCATTAAAACGCTTGACCAGATTTGCAAGCTGCTTGACATGCAGCCTGGAAACATCATCAAGTATGTGGAAGATGAAAAATAAACCAGAAAAAGACTGATTGCCTATTGACATTAAACCAAAAATGGTTTATAATAAAGACAGTCAAGGGGCAAGTAACTTGACGAATTAAAGGAGAAAAGGACATGGTCGAAGAAATGGCAGTATTCAAAGGATATTTGAGAAGTCTCATGCGTCAACTGCAAGCACTGAAAGAAGCAATGCAATCCAAGGATTATGAAAAGGCTGAAAAGCTAATCGATCAGCTGATCGAAGACACCCAAAAGAACATCGAGGACTAAGCAAGAAGAGCGGGCTTGCCCCCGCTCTTTTTGTTGCATCAAAAAAACAAAGGGGGGCACGGCTTTTGGCCGTGCCCCCCTTGTTTATTGCCGTGCTTCTTCCAGATCCTGAATACGATGATTGGCAACCTTGATTTGTTCATCGACAACGGCCCGGTGCTCTTCAAGCTGATACATTCGTTCCACAACGTTGTTGTGCTTATCTACACGCTTCGACAGTTCGTCAAGTTTGTATTCGATCAGTGAAATGGTTGCGTTGTGCTGCTTCTCTGCCGCTTTGCGCTGGTTGTCGTTGTTTACCATGCACACGCAAAGCGTGACAAACCCCGAAATAATCGTTGCAATAACCGTTTCCATTTTGTCATTCCTTCCCTTCTGCCGCGCTGTCACAGCTTGCCTTTGCCGATTATGTTGATATTGCCATGAATGCCCGTGGCCGTTGTGGGCCTGATAAGGTAGCTTTGGGGCAAATATTGCTGTGCCGTTTCCGCACTCTGTGAGAACGCCCACAGCAGGGCACCAAGGCCGTTTCGCGTCTGGAACATCATTTCAAGTGCTGGCGCTTCTTGCATCTGAAATGGGTATGCGTAGGCCGTAGCATCATACAGATTGGCCCCCCGGAACCATCCGCCCAAGGCGGTTGCTACATCGGCGCTTGTGACGGGGAGGGATTTTGCCGAAAAACTCACAGGTATTGTCTGAAAACTTTTTCCACGTCCAGATTCCGGTTGTGCCGTTTGCGATAACATACGGCTGAACCTTTTCCAAAATCGTGACCCGTGCAGACACGCTGTTTGCCGTTGTTTGGGCGGTTTCGGCTTTCGTGGCCGCAGTGCTGGCAGCTGTTGCCGCTTCGTCTGCTTTTGCTTCAGCGCTGCCCAGCTTAGCCGCCATTTCGCGGACGCTTTTTGAAAGTCTGCCAAGCCTTCCGGCAGCATCTTTGACGTTTTCCGCCGTGTACCCAAGGCTTTCCAGCAGTCCTTGATGTGTTCGGCCCACTTCAATTTTCGTTTCCGCTGGCCCTTCCAGTGTAGTACCATTCTGGGTCATCATCCAAGGCTATGTTCACCTTTTGCCCGTGCAAGGCGTTTTGGATCATCGCAAACAGGGTCATAAATTGGGACTGTGGAACTAGTGTCGTGAACTTGAAAGACAAGGGCCTGTTTTGATATTTGACCTCGCCGAAAAATTCCGTCAAATCAAGCGCACCGTCACTGCCTGGCATGTCAATGGTTTAAATTTTCGGGGCCGGGGTGCCGATTGTTTTATCTGTTAGAATCAAGTGTAAATCTCTGAAAGAATGATAGCTTCCGAACGTGACCCCTTTCATGGGTGCCCCCTTTCGTCACTTACACATAGCAAATCACGCCCCACCCCGAAGGTGTACCACCGCCATAGTTTGAATCCCACTGCATGGCAATGGTTTGGCCAGCGCTGACATTGAATGTATTAAAATACTTGTCGTTGCGTCCAGGGGTATCCACAACGTTTCCACCGATGGTGATCGACTTGATTTGCATGTCGTGGCTACTGTTGCCCGCAAACCAGAACAATAGCGTGCCGCTGGCCGGGGCTGTGCCCATCGTATGCACTGCATAATCATTGGGAATGGTGCCAGACCATACCGCTTTGGTAACGCCGCTTCCGGCCACATCAAGCACCCTATTGCCCGCCATCAGTTTGTCAGCAGTCAAGCCAATTGCGCTTGCCATTGCTGCATTTGTGGCCCGCAAATAGCTTGTGCCATCGTAAAAGCCACGCGGTACAAGCAAGTCAACGCCCGCCACGCCATCCAGGGCCGTGTTGGTTTGCGGCGCTGCTCCCGTCTGGACGGTTGCAACTGTGGGATAACTATTGTTAATACCAACAGCACCATTCCGCCCTACAATGCTTCTTCGGGGCAGGTTTCCGGATTTCAAGGTTCTGCTGCCACTGTAAAACGTGTTATCTTCAACCACTTCGGCGGCGATTGCGTTGGCGGCGGCAAGCTTTGCATTCGACAAGCCGCCGCCCCCATTAAAATTTAGCTGTGTACCATCGAAGATGAACGACATCCAGCGGCCCACTGGAAGTTCATCCACAGCCACGCCGCCAATGTACGCGGGGACGGTCACACCGTTCACGGCAAATGAATCACCGCTTGTAAACGCGGCAGTGATAAGTGCCCGGCCATTGCTGCCGCTGCCCGCAAAGTTATGCACTGCGCCGCTTTTGGTATGCGTGTATACGCTGATACCGGCATCGCCGCCAGCGCCAACGGCCGTGAACAACGGAACCAATTCCTGGACGTTCAGCCCGTTCAGCGGCACACGATACAACGGCACGTCAACCGTTGCAGCATGATTTGTGATGATGTCTCCGGTGTTATATGCAGGATCAGCCGGATTGCTTGCCTTTGGGGTACCCTTAATCACCACCAGGTTCACAGCTTCAACTCCTGTGTTTGCTGCCTTCGTGTACCGCGCAACAATCAAATCATTCCGGTAATAGCCTTGTGTGCCGTTCGCAATCGTCAAATCAACCGTGCTGCCTTCATCCAGCCGCGCGTGGCGGCCCTGAATCATGATGTCACCATCTGCAATCCGGATGGTGTTGTTAGATACGATAGTTGCCGCAAATTTGTTTCCCCGTGGCAGCACATAGGCCCCGCTGCCAAACAAGGCAGCATTCAAAGACCCCTGGTCAGCTGCCGTCACATGTGCTTTACCTGCATAGCCTGTTACCAAATGCATGTTTGCCAATTCAGTTCACCCTTTCTGTTATGCTGTGCGCTTCCAGACGTATACCGCAAGATATGGCGGCATGTTATTGTGGGCCTGCCCGCTGCCGCTGGAAGCGGTGTAATTGGTGATGCTTTTGTCCACGGACAGGTGGTTCCCGTCTGCGAAGCTGGCGGGAATGCCCCAGCCGGTGTTGTCGGACCAGTCCACACGGGGCGTGTACTTGTGATTGTGGCTTGGCAGTTCGGCCACGGTCAGCGTGTGCGTTTCCTCGCCGCCAGTGCTGCCCGCCGCGTAACTGTCGCCAGCCGCAAGCAGAAATGTATCTTTGACCTGTTCCCAGGTGCCAAAGCCGAAAAGCTCAGCCGGGCTTGTTGCGGCGGTAGACATATACACAGACCCGACAGGGTACGCTTTTTCAAGCACTGCATCCGCGCTTGTGCCGCTGCCGCTTGTGCCGTTGCCGCTTGCATTGGCCCCACTGTTGGACATCGTGTCCGTGGACAAGTCAACTGTGATTTGTCCATTTTTGATGGTCACAACCTTCTTTGTAATGGTTGCCGCAACCTGCATTCCGGTGACATTATCAGCGGCCCCAACAACATCGCCCACGTCATAGGTGTCCATTGCTTCATCAAGATTGATGGAAATTTTGTCCTGTTGCCACAGCCCTTTCAGCTTGTCTGTGCCAGCGCTGACCAGTTCTTCTTCGGATTCAACGTTGGAATAGTCGTAAGTGGCAACGTATTCAGCCACGCCGAACTGTGTCTGTGTGCGGCTGATATTCCCGCTTTTGTCTGCGTACAGATGTACGACCATGCGGTCTTCCAGATCACCTGTGCCAAGGCAAATCAGATGATTTACTGTGTTGTAGGATTTTTTTACATCCAGCCCTACCAAATCTGTATCAAATTCTTCGTCCTGGGCATAGTCGTATTTGGCCGCTGCTGAAAGATTCACAAGCCCGCCAGTATACACCAGCTTCAGCTTTGCCCCGGCGCTCGACAGCATTTTGACAATGCCCTTGTATGCATCTGTGTACCGGTCGAACTGGAATTTGTTGATGGTGACACCGGACACATTGCTGGAAGCCGCAAACATAGAGGACAGCCCCAACCGCGCCAGCAAGAACTGAATACAGGCGTTTGCATCGCCAGATAGGATCAGATACCGATTCACAAGGGAATTCCCGGTTGCATCCGTAGTTTTGAGCGTCACCTTGCTGGTTGATGTCTCACTTGCCAGCAAGGGCACGATGATTTTGCTTCCAAGAATGCCGTGCCAGGTTCTGCCCGCATAAACGACTTCTTTCGTGTCGCTTTTGCTTTGGATGTTATCAACAATGCCGCCGTATTCCGTGCCTTCGATGTACAAATAAGACCCGGCTGTGCAGCAATGGGCGTTGCTCTGGATGGTGCATTCAAAGTCGTTTTCGCTCTCCCCAAATGCAAGGTCAAATTCATAATCAAGCAGCACGCCCAGGTCTTCCCGGTCTGCGTTTGTATAAATCAAATCCATTTAGGTTCCGACCTTTCTTCAAGCAATACGACATCAAAGCCGAAATCACCTTCCCACGATACAGGCACCATGCCAGCGGGGATTTTCTCGAAGATGTAGGATTCCTTGTTTCTGTTCTTGAACTCATTCACCGATGTGCCGTCATTTTGTACCCGCACGATTTTCTTCGTGACTGAATCAACCGTCAGATATTCGCCATCAGGCACAGCACAATTCACCTGATACAGGTGATTATTGATGTATACAGCCGGGCTGCTGCACGGGCCGTAGAGAATCAGGCGGAAGTTTGCAGCAACAAAGCCGGTGTTGTTTACCTGCTCGATTGCAGCATTCGGCGCGTAGTCGATGGGGTAGTCAAACGCAAAGTCAAGGAAGCTGCTTCCGCCTGATCCATCGCCAGAACGCGAAAAGCTGAAGCTGGTTTCTTTAACCCAATAGGGCGCATCCGTTGTCAGCGTCAGTGTCAGCTTCATATACCGCCTAGATAGCAGGTAATCTTCTTTTTGACTTTTGGTTACATAGCATTTGAAATAGTAGTCGCCAACGATGATCCGCCCGTATTGCAGGGCCAGAACATCCTTTTCCACTACTTCAAAAAGCTTGTTCCTTGCCGCGATGCCTTCTTCTGCCGTGTTGCAGATGATGACAAGGGGAAGGCTTTTGTTCGTGACGGTATAATCAAGGGCCGAAATCCGATTGTTCTTTTTGGTCACATTCCACGAATAATCATGCAAATTGTTTTCATCGACAAAAATTCCATCTTTGCCGAACTCAAACACCTCGTGCAAGTGGTTCATGTATTTAAGCTGTTCCAGCATATCAATTCACCGCCTTCACAAGTCTTGCAAATTCCCGATTGTTGATGTCAAACTTCATGGATTCAAATGCATCCTTCAGCGTATCCGGCAGCAGGTCAATCAGCATTTCCAACAAGTCAATGATCCGCTGGGTCTGCTGGCTGTTGCCACCAATTCCAGCGGCTTCCATATCCTTTGCAACCGCACTGATCCAGGCGCTGTTTCGATCAAGCGGCACCACAGCTTCCGCGCCGTTGCCTTCCAGAAAGCCCATTTGACCGGCTTCCAGAATGCCGCCTTTTTCCAGTCGGGGCAGGGATACCTTGCCCAGGCTCGGGACCTTCCAGGCAAGGCCAAGCGCTTTGCCGGCGGCGGAAACGACCTTGTTCAGTCCGTCAATCAGCTTGTTCAGGCTGTCCACGATGCCATTCACCATTGTTTCAACGCCGCCAATGATACTGTTCAGGATGGATTTCATGCCGTCCCAGATCGCATTCCAGGCGCCGATGATCGTTTCCTTGATGCCATCAAAGGCTTCACCAAGCTTTTGCCAAAGCTCACCAGCCTTTGCCGTGATCGTATCCCAGTTTTTATACAGCAGCACACCAACGGCAATCAATGCACCGATGATTGCGATCACAATCGTGATGGGCGATGTCAAGAAAGCTACTGCTGCACCGAATGCGGTTGTTGCGGCGGTTGCAACGGTTGTTGCCACCGTGTGGGCCGTCTCGGCAACAGTCAGGGCCGTTACACCAACCCAACATGCGGCCAAATCGATGACTTCCAGCAACCCGCCCGCATGTTTAACTGCTTGTGCGATGTTGTACGCAACGATTGCGGTTGTAAGCGTCCCAACCGCAATTGCAATCATTTCAAGGGATGTCTGGTGCTCCTGCCCCCAAGCAACTGCATCCTGAAATCCTTGAACCACAGTTTGCAGCGCCCCGCTTACCGCTTCGTATGCGTCAGAAATCGGAGACAGCGCATCTTCAAAAGATACGCCGGTTCCCATCAGATCCAACGAAATATAATCAAAGATTTCGCCCAGTAGTTCCTGGATCGTTTCAAGGATTGCGGGCCAGACTTCCGCCAGACCCTCACAGATCTGCTGCATAACGCCGGGCAGCTGCTCGATGACAATCTGCATCAAGGGCGGCAAACTTTGCGCCAGCCCCACAATTAGCGATGTCGCGCCATTAAGCAAGCCGGGCAGTAATTGAGACAGGATACCCGGAAGTTCTGCAGAAATCACCGGCATAATTTCTGCGAGTGCGTCCGAAATTCCGCCAAAAACGGCCGCAAAGCGTGGAACAACATTGTCAGCTGCAATTTTGACACTGTCAACTAAATTGTCAATCAGCAGCTCCAAGTCCTGATCCCCATCGGCAAGACCTGTGAGCAGGTTTTGCCAGGCTGCCTTTGCCATCGCCAGACTGCCCTGGATAGTGGTCGCCGCTTCGTGCGCAGTTGTACCGGTGATGCCCATCTCGGTTTGCACAACATGGATAGCATCCACGATGTCTGCATAGCTGTCTATCTGGTAATTGGTCATGATGCCTTGCGCTGCATTAAGCTCATTTGCTTTTTTCAGCAGGCGTTCCATTTCCTCTTTTGTGCCGCCGTAGCCTAGCTTTAGGTTATCTAACCATCTGTTACCCCCGGTTTCCCGGTATTAAAAAAGCCACATGCATTTCTGCACATGGCTTTTAGGGATTAGACTATATCTTCAACTTTTTCAAAAATCCAGCCTTTTTTATCATGAGCATCTGGCGAACTTCTGTTTTTTCTCGAATGTTTTACATAGCGACGATTATATAAAATCTCGCTATCTGAACACCCAAAATATTCAGCAGCCGCTTGTCTGGATTCAAATAGGATCGTTCTGCCGTCGAGATGTGTTGCCCTTACCGGGCGTTTCTTATTCTTAATTCTGGAATGATACCCATACGACAGTGCGTTTTCAGAGGGCGTCACCCATCTTAAATTAGAAACGTCATTGTTTGAGCGATTCCCATCTATGTGGTCAACCCAGCACCTTTCTTTGTTTTCTGGTTTTTCAAGAAAAGCATCAGCAACAAGACGGTGTACATGCTTAGATATTGTAATTCTGCAATAACCACCGTTTTTACTAAGCACCATTATTTGCCCGGTGCTATCTTTCTTAACTCTGCCCTTGTTGCTGACTGAGTATCCCGGCAAATCGGGAATCTGTTTCCAAATCTCCACGGCTTTTAATCCTTTCAGAAAAAGTTGGTGCGCACTTCCAGCGCCGTACCAATAGGCGCTGTACTCGGTGACGAACCGATAGTCGTTTGACCTTCTATACTATTTATTATACCACAATTTCATGTGTTTTACAAGTATAATTTTGATATAGCATAGCTTGGCACAGGATACCCATGCTGTAAAAGCCATAAACAGTTTAGGGTTCCCCTGTTAGCATAGCTGTCTCATGCGGCCATTTCCTGCCGCCTTTTCAGCCACACACCCTTGGTAGGTTCACGCACGCTCACTGCATAATCGCTTATGCAGCGGACATTAGATTTATCGTGTAGTTCTGCTTGGCAAAGCCCTGATAAGCATTCTGAATCAGGACCATCTGGGTGCCCATCTTGTTGGCGTTATCGGCCATGTCGGTGATTGCCAAATCTGCTTTTTCGGCGGCCTTATCCGTGTCGCCGCCAAGGCTTTGCAGCAGGCTCGCGGAAAAGCTGGTGACCGTTTCCATGTACTCATTGGCGGATAGTCCAACATTCCTGAACGCTTCGTCAGCGTTATTCATCACTCTTCGTGCACCGGAAGTCAGATCACCCCACTCCAAAAGCACTTCATCGGTCGTTTTTCCCACGGAAGCGGCATATTCTTCAAGCGAAAGTTCAGTTTCATTGAACAGGGTTTGAACACCGCCCGCAAGCTGCTCATAGTCCGCATAGCTGCTCACAGCGTTTTTTGCAAGTACGCCAATGGCGGTTGCACCGGCACCCACACCTGCCGCAATCACTTTTCCAGCTTTTGTTGCGGCTTTTCCGACTTTTTCGATGGAGTTTTGGGCGTCATCAGCCCCATCGATCACGATTTTGCCTAGCAGTTTGAAAATTTCCAATTGTCATCACTCCTTTCGGCTAAAATGATTCTCGGCAATGTGATCCGCTTCAGGATGGGCAAAAGTTGTTGGCGATTCTCAAAGATTCATCGACTGTACGCGCCAGCTTTGCATCATTGATTTCTTCCGATCCGGTTGCCGTGGACCGCTCGATAAAATCACCAAAGGACATATCAAACACACGGTGCAGCCAATAGTCCCACCTCGTTTGGTCGATCAACTCTTCGTTCCGGATCTGAATGAACTCCCGTACAAACTCGGTCAGGCGCCCCGACTGAATCATCTGGTTCAAAAGAACCATCGGGTTTGCGTACCGCTTGAAAAGCATGTCCATAAAGCGGATGTCGTTCACTTGAACAACTTGGCAGCACCCTGAAAAAAATCTTTGAATTCATCCTTTTTGACCACTGCAGTGACCATTTCAATGAAGGTCAGCATGGGCAGCTCCGAAATCTCTTTCACGGTCATTCCGGACAGACCAGACAGCAGCACATAGATGTCTTTTTTGCAGCTTGCGATGTTGGACAAGATAATCCCCATAATGTCAAAACCGACAGACATTCCAACCGCAGTAACGTCCACCGCTTTGTCTTCTCCGGACACTGCATTCGCGATGACATTTTTCAGATCCGGCGATTCAAAGCAGTGCTTGAATTCCTTTACGCCGATTTTGGAAATAATCTGACACATCGGGAAAATATCATCCGCCGTCAGATCTCTAAGTTCAAAAGCCTTTTCAGTCATGATTTGGTTCCTTTCCAATCAGTCATACAAAATAAAAGCGCAAGATGACTGAATAACGTCACCTTGCGCTTTGCTCTTTTTTGCGCGTCCGATTAAGTGTTCTTGGGATAGTAGATCTTCCAGGGCAGGGTGTCCAGGTCAGAAGTCAGCTCGGCGTGGCTCTCGAAGGTATATTTACCAACTGCGCCTTCCTTGTTTTTGCCTTCCTGCTCAAAACCGGAAGTGCAAATGGCGTTTTCCAGAATGGCAATAATATTCTTGCCGTCCAGGGTTTTGCCCACAAAGGCGATGTTCTCCCAGTAGTCGCCTTCTTCAATGTCTGCCTTCGACACAATGGCGGAATAGTTCGTATCTTCGGAAGTGCCCGCCTTGCCGATGGTGGACGCCTTGATGATGTCCTCGGTCAGCTCGATGAAGTTGATTTCCATCGTTGCTGCTTCACCGGTTTTTACAGTCAGGCCCTTGGCCGGAACCAGCGCACCGTCGACCTCAACTTTGGTGATCTCGGGAATGATGGACAGCTTGGATCCGCCAGAAGTGGCCCCCATAAGGGATTCCGTGAAGTTCCACGCACTAGTTGTATACTTCAGGCCCTTGTGGATTGTCCCAGCGCCAAACAAAATATTTTTCGGGGTGTTGGCAGTTACGCCAGTTCTCCCTTCCTTACTCATACGTTCACGCTCCATTCTTTTACCGACAGATTGACCTGGATCTTCTTCAGCTCCGCGTCACCTGTCGGGATGATTAGTGATTGTGCATAAAAAATGGCCACAGCTGAACCATCGTCAGCCATGACCACATTTCCAGACACTCGGTTAAAATAGCGTTCAACCTTTGCTTTTGCGTCTTCCAGCGTCAGCCACGAATCTCTGGAAAACCCGGTCAGAATCACCGTGGATTCCTGCAAACCGTCTTCCGTCAAGGATTCCGTTTCCGTGTATTCACCCACAAAATACGGATACCGGACAGGCTTCTTTGTGTACTCGCCGAATTCGTATTCAAGGCTCATGGCTGCCATTGCGTCAGACACAATTTTCAAGGCTTGCTTTGACATTTATTTCATCCTTTCCTTGAAAATCTGATTGGCAATCCTTTGAATTTTCGCACGGTTTTCTTCAAATGCGTTGTGCATCATTCGCACCGGCCTTTTGCCGTATGTGAAGTAAAAATCTTTGCCGTCCATCACGACAAGCCGCATTTTGCTTTGGGCTTTTGGCGTCAGTTCTTCAGCTGGAACCAGCCAGCCGCCTTTTCGCCCTTTACCTTCCAAAGCATATTCGCCGGTGCCGAACTCTGTCCAAATGGCGTTTTCCAACGGACTGCCGATGGTGGCTTCTTTCTTGGATTCATCCACAACGTGCTTCCAAGATCCTTTCAGCTGGCCGGTATCAACCGGTGTTTTTTCCTGAATTTGCGACTGAAGTTCACTTGCAGCTTCTTCAAGGAACTGACACACGGCATCATCCAGTGCATCTTTGGCCTTTACGCTGAAGTCTTCGAGTTTGACATTGGCCATATCACTGCCCCCCGGTAAACTTCAGGTAGAATTCAAGCTGGGATCCACTGCCCATTTCCATCGGATTGTCAATCAGCAGGATGTCATAGCGCTTGCCGTTGATGACCATCCGTGCACCTTCAGCAGTGATTCCAGGCTGCAACGTCACATAATCGGCAACAAAAACGTGCGTGGATTCCTGAATCTTGGCGTTGAAGGTGGTGTATTTGGAATCGCCGGAAGCAAGGTCAAGCCAACCTCTGAGTGTCTGTGCATCCGTCCACGACTTTACATTCTCGCCGATTTCATTCTTGATGGAAGTGTAGACCTGAATCGTTGCTGTGATATTGCCGCCTATGCCTTTCATGCTCTCAACCCCTGTCCAAACCGCGCCTTCATATAAGGCCGTAGGAAGCCCGTCATAGCCTTCGGAAATCCGATAGTGGAATTATCCCCGTCCATATTGAAATACGTCACAGAATGCCGGGAAATCGTTTCTGAAGCCACTCCGACCTTATCACCTTTTTCGAGCTGCCATTTCAGCATGTTTGCAACGCCAAGTTTAACGTCAGCGGGATAGACAACCTTGGTGATGACAACGCCGCTTTCATCGTACAGGCTTTCTTTGACCGTGATTACATCATTGCTGGATGTGCTGACAGTAACAAGGCCAGCGTTCAACTCTGATTCTGTGACTTGCAGCGTGTCACCCGTCTTGAACGGATTTGCACCCTTCAAAAGCAGTTGATTGTTGTCAGCCATAGCGACCGCCACGGCACGGAACGAACGTTTCTGGAAGTTGTTGTTGGTGTACGCACGAATAAGCAGTTCAAGCGCCTGAAGCCGTGCTTCAAGCGCCTGATCCGCTTCGTCCGTTGTCACAAACTGCCGCAGTTCGTCAACGGTCATAATCATGGTTACACCGCCTTAGTTATCCAAACCGGCAGGATCGGCAGAATTAACAGTGTCGGCAGAATCATCATCTGCGATTTCGGTCACTTCGTAGCCGTCATGCTCACGGAACCACTCAACCATGCGCCCATCCGCAATCTGCGCCTTGCCGTAGGAAAACTGGACGCCGCCAGCATCAACACCGCAGAAATTGGGATTGGTAACAACCTTGATTTCGTAGCCGGTGACTTTCTTTGTTTTCTTTGCTGCCATTTTGATTCATCCTTTCTTTGTGGTTTACGCAATCTTGATGTTGCGGAGAACGCCAGCGTGGGCGGTGTTCTTCAGCACAGTAGCCGCAACCATTTCAACTTCGCCGTCCTTCACAGCACCGGGAGCGTTGAAGTCAGGCAGATACTGATGGATAGCAGCATTGCCGGTCAGGGAAGCGGCATGGAATCCGTCCATGACATCAAACTTGACCGCATAGATATCAGTCAGGCCAGTAACGGCGGCATTAGAAGCGCCAATGTTTCTGCTGATACCAGCCTTCACGCAGTCGTTGCCGGTGACGATGGTGTCAGAAACAGTGTAGTGCTTGCCCAAATCCATGAAGCGCACACCGTCCATAGAAGTTACCTTGCGGCCAAAAGCTTCTTCGGATTCGGTCTTGTAGCCAAGAATCCGCGCCATGGTCTGAATCTTGGCGATCATGGCGCTGTTCATCAGCAGTGCATCGGCGTTCGTGTTCTTGATGAGCAGCTGAATCTGCTCATACAGCTGATCCGCATTGGACTTCAGATTGGTCATGGTGCTGATGTCAATGGCAGAACCAGTGCCGGTGTTATACTCAGTGGAAGTGCCAGCCAGCATCTTGTCCAGACCGTCAAACTCGGTGGTAGCAGTGGTAGCATTGCCGTTAATCATCGTGTAGTGGAACAGGCTGATAGCCGCCAGGACCTTTTCACGAATCTGATAGGCCATGTTGTTCCACGGGCCTTCTGCCGCCTTCAGTACGCGGTCGATCTGGAACTTGCCGCCGAAAATCTTCAGATCAGCGGTTTTCTTCTCCACGGTTGCCTGATTCGCGGTGTACTCCGCATTCAGCGCACGGAAAGCCGCCACAGAAGGAAGCTTCTTCTGGATGTAGGAATAGGTCAGAGTGCTGCCGCCCTGTGGAGAAACGCAGTTGTCAAAGGGGAGCATCTGAAGAATCTCGGATTCACGCAGAAAGATGTCAACGATCTGCTGGGAAACCTTGTCGGACATGCCAACCTTCATTTCAGCAAGGGTCATAGCCATAGTAATTTACCTCATTTCTTAATTATTCGTTTTTCGGCTCATAGGCCAGTTTCAGTGCATCTTCAAGGGACTTGGGTTCGGAGTTTCCGCCGGTGTTCTGGTTTTCGGGTAGCCTGTTTTCAACAACCTTCTTGCCGCCAGCGCCTTCAAACTGCGTGGGGAACTGCGTCTTCAGGGCTGCAAGCTTGTCATCCCAGCCCTTGATCTTGCCGTGTTCGTCAAGTTCAAGTTCGCCTTTCTCCTTCAGTTTGAAGGTCAGGTAATCCGCATCAAGCGCTTTGGCCGTCAGCAGTTCTACATGGATCGCGGAATCAAGCTTCGTCTGCGCCAGCTCTGCCTGAAGCTGTGCAATCTGGCCTTCATAGTCGGTGATTTTCTGCTGAAGCCCTTCATTGCCCTTGGTGGATTTTTTCAGTTCTGCAATCAGGCCGCTTGCTTCGCTATACTGCTGGGTCAGGCTTTCGTGTTCAGCCTTCAGCTTGCCATACCGCACATCAAGGTTTTCCTCGCCAGCCGTGAAAATTTTGTTGTTCTTCATTTCGGTCTGTACGGCCTTAATGACTTCGTCACTAATACCCTGCGCCTTCAGGATTTCAGCAATATTCATTTTGATGTTCCTTTCTTTGCTATTTCTATACGCTTTTTACATGGTTGCGTCATGTAAGAAATGGACTTTTTACGCCATCCACGGCGAAAAATATATGAAAAAGAACTTGTCCGGTGTGGGCAAGTTCTTAATCAATCGAGTATTCCAGGCCCTTGTTGGTGGCCAGCTGCTTGAAGTCGTTAATATCACCGGGGCTTGCCGCCTTAATGGTGATATTCTTCAGCACCACGCGGTGGGAATAGCCATTCAAGCCCGCATTCTTGATGATGGACGGGAAATCCCTGGTACAGGTGTTCATGTCTACATGGCCACTGATACCGGCCACAGTGCCGGTGGAAGTGTACTGGTGCATATCCCGCTTCAGGGTCTTGTCATAGCCCGTGCGATAGTCCGCAAGCCAGATGGTGTATTTCTTGGCCAGCCGCGCATGATCCAGGTGGTTCCGGAACCAGTTCGTGTTTGCATACACACCCACGAAATAGCCCGCAGCTTCCAGCGTCTCGCAGAATGCTTCACACATCGCAGTCAACACGGAAGTGGAAAGGCTGGTCTGGCTCTTGTCCTCAATGTCAAAATAGATGGGGAATTCAAACTGCTTGCCCTTAATTGCTGCCAGACACGCGGCCGCTTCCTGCTTGGCTTCTGCCACGCTCTTTGCGTAACTGTACCAATACGCGCCAACGGGGATGTTGGCCGCCTTTGCTCCTGCGTAGTAGGCTTCAAACATCGGGTCTTTCTGGCTGGTCTCTTTGCCAAATCCGGCCCGCAGAATGGCAAAATCCGCCTTCACCAGCGGCCAGTTAATGTTTCCCTGCCATTTGGAAACGTCAATGCCCTTCATGCTCACTTTTCCTCACTGCCTTTCTTAATCTGCTTGTAGACCTGGTTCACGCCAGTGGACGACAGGCCCGACACAATGCCGATTGCAATTGCGTTCATGATGTCCTGGGCGGGGAAGTCAGGCATCAGGTACATACCTGCAACACCCAACACACCGCCAGCGGCGCCCACAATAACGGGGATATATTCATCCTTGATGTGGGGAATCAGCTTTGCGGCAGCGCCGATCAGGTAGGTCATCACCACAATAGCCAGCACGGTTCCAGTCTGCATAATATCCATTTTTGTTCATCCTTTCATTTTTTGGTAATAAAAAAGCACCCTGTTTCCAGGATGCTTGTTGAACGTATTTTATTCTTTCTTTTTCCTTGGCGGTGTTACAAGAACATCTTCGCTGCCGTACTCTTCAAAAAGTTCCTTGCGTTTCACTTTTAGCAAATAATCTCTGACTTCTTCATCCCACAATTCGGGGTTTGTCATGATGGTGTGGTTGATTTCGCGGGACGTTTTCATGTTTAGAATATCTTGTTTTGTCATGTTATCCCCTCAAAATAATCATACAAATCAGGATCATGCTTTTTCAGGTTATCTGGATTGGCTACATATTCCCTGTAGCCCTCTGAAAAGTATTCAAACATCGTGTCAAGCGTGATTCCGTTTCCACTATAGAAACCATCATACAGCCTACCTTGATACAGACTGATAAATTTTTCATGTTCAAGTCTATAAATCGGTGCCGTAAATGTTTCTTCGTCCTCTATTATATCAGCAATAGTGATGTTTTCAAATCCCTTTTTCCTAATTTCTATGAATTTTTCGTCTTGTCCGGCACCTATCGCCCGATCAAGGGCATGGGCATATTCATGAACGATCGCAAACGGGTTATCTGCCTGTTTGGATATATATATCTGTTTCGTTCTTGGATCATAGCGGCTGCCAGAAGGATCATCCACAACAACGATTTCGGATATTTTAGATTCCGCAAGTTCCCTGTGCCGCGCGGGCATCATGGCAAGCTTGGCTTCCAGGTTTGCTTCCACTTCCGGTGTGACGTTACCGGAATAGTTCAGCTTCTGTAAGATAGTATAGGACGGTTTTTTGGTGGTTGCAAGATATTTTGCCCGAAATTCTTTGAAATTTTCCGCCTTATCCAGCCCGAAGTATGCGGCCCGGTCTTGCAGCTTTTTCAGCTCGTCTTCATCCAGCGCCCACCGTGCCCTGGTTTTAGACACGCAGCGGCAGTTGATAACTTCTGCCGCAGCGCCGGAAGAATCACCGGGGAACATCAGGCCGTTGGAATACTTTTCATCCATTTCCCGGATCTCGCCGTCAATCCTTGCGTGTGACGGTCTGGTTCCGCCGTCAAGCGTTGCATCCCACTGCTTCAGAACGTTAGCGCCACGGCTCTTCGCAACCCGTTGCGCGTCCCGCGTGGAAGTCTGCTGGATTCTATGGCCTTCCGTCCGTGCAATGCGCTTGGCATTGAATAGGCCGCTGTTGGATGCATTGTTGATATTCCGGGCAATGTCAGCATACGGCAGAGACGTGGCAATTCCTCGGCTGACTTCCTGCGTGATAACCTTCTTCAGCTTCGCATAATTGACCCCCAGGCGCTTGTAATAGCCTTCAACGATTTTTGAATCCGTCAAAATGGCTCTTACCATTGCCGCCTGGTCAATCGGCGCAATGATGGGAATTCCCTGCTTGGCAATGTCGTACATGGTGCCGATGTAGCCATCTTCATAGCATTGCTTCAGGTACTTGTCAATGGTTGCGTAGCTGTCGCTGTGCAGCTTGTCAATGATGCCGCCAATTTGATTTTTAAGCGCCTGTTGATATTGCTGCTGATACACTTTTGACCGCTTTTGCGATAGCAAGGCCCTCTTGGTGGCTTCATCCAGGCCGTCTTGATTCAGCGCCTGATCCAGCAAGTCAATGTCCGCCTGAAACAGCCGAACCTTTTCATTGATGTCTTTCAAGGCCGCTGCATACTGCTTTTCAAGCTCTTTAATTGCGGCCTTTTCAGAATCAAGCAGGGACTGTTGGACTTCAACTTCCCACTTATTCAATCACATCACCGCCCGGTTCAGTCTGTACGGTGTTCAGGACGTTTTGCGCCGCTGCAATCGTGTCATCTTCCGGGTTTGGCAGCTTGTCCTTGATTTCGTTGTAGTCAAGGTCAAGGATGTCGCAAACATTCTGCATCAGGGTGTCATTGTCCAGATAGCTTGCAAGGTTCAACAGAGTGGTGATCTGCGTTTGCTGCTTTTGGGCGTCCGTCAATTCGATCTGGGCATTGTCTGCTGCATTGGTCATGACCTCGCGCTTAAAATCAAAGTAAATGTCCCTCATTTGATAGTCGGTGCCGCTTGTATCATTGATTTCCTTCAGAACAACTTTCAGCAGCTTCCGCATGAACTGCTTCAGACGGATTTCCAGCTTGTTGCACTTCAGGTCAAGCAGCGCATACCGGCTTTTGATAACAATGTTGGTGATGTTGCCATCGCCCAGCTGTGCAGAATTGAAACCCATACCAAAGCGATAGATATTCTTTTCGTCCAGATCCAGCTTCGTCTGCCGGGCCTGATACGGAATATCAATCGTTCTGATTTCGACATCGCCTTCATCATCAACGCCGATGTGCTTTTTGGTCTTGATGTTCTGCATCAGCTCGTCAAGGTTGTCGCCCTGGAAGCCCTTGACCACATACAGAGATTCATTCGTATCCTGAATGTTATTCGACAAGCCGCAAGACATCAGGTCATAGTCATCAATCAAATCTTTGATGGGCTGCAACCCGCTGACCTGCTTTTTCCCGTTGTCCAGTCGGAAGAAGGGGATAAAACCGAACCCCTCAAAATAGGTGGATTCATCGCCATCCTTCTTGTAAATGGTATGTGGACGCGGATTCAGCTGTACGGAAGCGTCTTCCACAATGTCGCCGCTGTCTTCCTGTACATAAAAATAGGTCTGGGTATCATCCCAAACCTGAATTCTTGTGATCCGCTTGTTATCCTTGCCGAACCGGTCAATGTACCAGAAAATCACGTATTCGCATCCGTCATCGGTTTCTTTCGCTCGGACTTCCACCACGCCGATACTGTCCGCACACTGGAAGGCCGTCCGGTCATCCTTGTCCTTGTATGCATACATGTATTCAAAGCCCTTGGAAACGCAGCCCGTCAGGGTCTCGTACAGTTCAGAAAGAAAGTCCTCGTTGTCGTTGAAGTAGCTGTCCAGCTGCTCTTGCAGTTCCGGCAAATCCGACTTCACGAAACCGTCTTTGCCGGAAAGCATGTATTGCACTTCCTGGTCAACCAATTCAGTGAAGAACGGGTGGCTGATCTTGATGTTGCTTTTGGTCTTATCCTCTCGAATGTTTCCATCTGCATCAACGTAGAATAGGCGATAGTTGCGAATATCATGAAAGCATTCATAATATTGAACGCCAGTCTTCGCAAGCTGCTTCTTCGTGCTTGTCTTGTCGTTGTCGATGAAAGTTTTAATTTCACTCGGTGTTAGCATTTACACCACCCCCCTTGAAGCTGCTGCTTGTATCAAACGAAATATCAAATTCAGGCAGTGGCGTTGTTCCTCTAATCATCAAACCACCTTTTTCAAGTCAGCCATTTCTTCATCTTGCGCCAACCTTCCACTGCATATCGCAGTGCTGCCATCGCATCATCTTGGAATGGAACGGGTTCATCCAGGTATTCCCCGGTGCGTTCGTCCTTTTTCCATTTCCACTGCTGCAGTTCTTTGATGGTATTTATGCAAGATGGATGAACGTATATTTTGCGCTGCTTTAGCCAGTCGATTTGCGCTTTGACTGATCCGACCGAACCGCCCTTGTCAACGCCCCTGGCCCTGAACCCAGCCTTTTGCCACATCTTGATTCTGTCCGGCTCTGCCGAATCGCACCACATCTGTTTTTTGCGGTCAATGCCCAGCGCAAGCGCAAGCCCAATCAGTTCATTCGTGTCTTTTTCAAATTCGTACAGTTCTTTTGTGATGTACAGATCATCATCTTTTATCCCAACCGGAAGAATGACGTTGGCGTGATTGAAGCCGAAATCTTGACCGTTTGCAAAATCGTCATAATCTGCCGGGTTTTGCGAAATCTCTTTCACTTCCCAGTTGTGCAGAATAAGGCCGCCGATTTCGCCCCATTCGCCAAGGCCATAGATTCTATAGCCTTCCGGGTCAACGATCTTTCTGCGCCCCATTCTGGCCCTGTATGCGTCATCAATGAAGCGGTTCATCAGATAAGTGCTGTGATGGGTTAGTACGTTGGGATCCGGAATATCAAAAAAGACCTTCTTGATCCAGTGGTTTTTATTCACCGGGTTGAAGGTCAGTCTGATTTGATAAAATTGGCCATCTGGAAGCGTACCACGCAACCGGTCATCAATGATTTCAAGGTCAGCTTGCGTTAGCTCGGTGGCTTCTTCGCACCAAACGTCCGTCAGCTTGCCTTTCTGGAACGTGATTGACTTCAGCTTTTCGCGCTGCTTGTCATCATTCATGCCGCGAAAGATGATTTTGTTTCCGTTGGCTTTGCACGTCAGCTGCAAGGGCGACATATTGATTTGCCAATATCGTTCGGCCTTGTCTCCAAACATGCGATAAATGGCACCGGTCAGTTCCGCAAAGGTGCTGTCACGGTTCGTGATGTCAGATTTACGGATGCAGACAAGGTTGCGGCCTTTATCACGCATCAGCCGTAGGATGTAATTCTGCGCCGTGTCAACGCTCTTCCCACTGCCAGCAGATCCTTTCATCACGATATAGCGCTTTGTGCTGCAGTCAACTTCCTTGAAACATGGATTTGCTTGGACTTTGATGTTCATCCGTCATCACATCCAAACAGCAGACAGAATGGGAACAGCTTTCTTATTTCAGACTTAAAATCTTCTAACGCCATCGCAAGGCAATATACACTAAATCCAAGTGAATCGGAAACGCTTTTCAGCAATTCATCCGTTTTATCACATTCTGGAAATTCCAGTGCAATGTATTCCGCAAGAAGTTTGTCCCTATTCATCTGCGTCACCGTAATTCACAGTAATGTTCAAATCCATGTCCACTTCCTGCTGCACCTTGTCCGTGTACAAGCCATAGCGCTTGCCCAACAGCTCGGCAGCCTTCAGGCGTTCTTTTTCA
>ERZ1026856.250-NODE-250-length-37419-cov-15.631785_pt1 | contig 37419 bp, 30 predicted proteins | sample MGYA00380158_ERZ1026856 | MGnify/ENA primary metagenome ERZ1026856 (study PRJEB33269, sample SAMEA4719794) | human gut metagenome | biome: human-associated habitat; feature: organic feature; material: feces | place: Cameroon | collected 2013-10 ... | reverse complement strand
TTTCCCATGGTGAAATTATAGAACACTTCCAGAGCTGACGCTTCCATTGAAAGAGGCTGCTGCGGCAGATGAGCCACTGTCGCAGGTGGCTGTATCTACAGTGCCTGCATCGGCGGTGGCATTTAACTCGGCATTCATCTGAGCTTCCGTTTGTGCTTCCATCTGCTGTAATTCACTCATCTGCAGTCCGACATAAGACAGATCGACGGTTGCTGCACCGGCTGCAGTGGAAATACCGCCGTGTTTGTAATCCATAGTATTTTGCAGATATTTCATATCCGCTTCGTTGATGTTGCTGCGCTCTTCATTGCGGTGCATACGGCGTTTGCGGATGATTTCCTGACGTCTTGATTTCTCTTTCTGTACCTGCTGAATCTCCTCTGTCGCCATCTTTTGTTTCAGATCATTTTCTTTCTGGTGGACGCGGCGTTTCACTTCGGACTTCTGCTGCATTTCTTTTGCTGATTTTTCACGTTCATATTTCCGCTGTAAATTTTCTTCCTGTTTCAGATTAGACACCTTGGACTGGGCGCATTTTACCATTCTTTTTGCGTGTGCGAGGGCAATCTGTACCTCACTGTCATCATATTCCCCGGTTCCGAGGCAGTGCTGTAAATTATTGACGGTGCTTTTTGCCTTGGTGAGAACCGCAGCGGCAGTCCGCGACTTTGTGGCGCGGATAAGCTGTGAGGAGATTTGTTTTGCATTATAATTAAGAGATTTTTTGGTTGACTTCCCTGTGCTAAAGGAACTGCTTTTGGAAATTCCAGTGTTTCTTGTGTTGATCGTGGCAGTGGAGAATCCATTCATCGTTCCGCCCAAATAATTGCTTACGGTTAAGTTCATCTTTATTTCCTCCGTGAAATAAATTTGACTACGTGTTTCGATAATTTATATATCGGTAAGTTGGGGGAGTTTGTTCATATAAAAATTTCTTTTCACAAAAGATAAAAAAGGGTATGATAGGAGCTGAAATTGATCGGATTCCAAAAGAGAATAAAATTTAGATTGCAATGGGGCGTAATATGAAGAAAAAGAATAAAAATAAATCATTAGTCAGTCAAACGGTCTATATGCTTGTAATTCAGAGTGTATTGCTTGCGATTGTAGTTGTTACCTATATTTGTGTCTCATATTATACAGTTTTAGAAAATATGCAGGCAAACAGTAAAAATCTGCTTCAGTTATATGGGAAAGAACTGGAGAATAAACTGGAAAATGCAGATATGCTGTTAGAGCGTTTGATTTATAAAAATAATGATTATGATATGCTTCAGAGTGAAAAAGAAACAGAGCGGTATTATGCTTCTGTAGCAATAAAAAATTTTATACAGGAGCAGATTACTTACGATCAGTATGTGGATGCAGTTGTGATTGGAGATAGTACATATGGAAGCTGTCTGGATTACGAGAACAGTGATATGGCTTATCAGGAACGTGAAGATTTACGTCAATATGCCTTGGAGAGAGCAAAGGAAGGCAGTGCAAAAGCGGAGTGGATGATTGTGCGGATTGGATTGCACAATTATGTGTCCAAGATGTATGTATGGCAGGGAAGATCAGCTGGTATTTTCATTTCTGTTGATCATTTTATGGACAATGCAACGAAAAAGAATCTGCAAAAAATATCCATATTATTAAAAGATGGACAGCAAAAAGTATGGGGAGCCTGCGGAAAACAGGAATTTTCCTATGAAATCGGGAAAGAATTACAGGCAACACCTCAAAATATGGGTGTATATAAGAATGATTATACACTTGCAGATGGGAAAATGCAGTTATCGGCGTATGTAAGTAAGTCTCAGGTTGTTGGACAAATCCGGTGGAACATGATATTAGTATTATTCGTAATACTGATTCTGGCAGGATTTTCGGTATTTTTTATTAACTTTTTGCGAAGAGAAATGCTTGCGCCGATGGGACACATGCAGAGAAGCATGGAACAGATGCAGACTGGAAATCGAGAATATCGTATTACAAAAGAATTTGAAAGCAGTGAATTTATTGTATTAAAAGATACATTTAACCGCCTGATGGATGAAATCATGAAATTAAAAATCCAAAGCTACGAAAAACAGATTGATCTGCAGGAAACAGAGCTTAAATGCATGAAACTTCAGATAAGACCACATTTCTTCCTGAATGCAATGACCACAATTTCAAGTTTGAGCCAGCAGGGAAAAAATAAAGAAATTGAAAATTATATCAGTGCTCTGTCAAAGAACATACGCTATATGTTTCGTGCAGGTTTGCATACAGTGTCGTTGCAGGAAGAAGTAACACATGTAGAGAATTATTTTGAAATGCAGGAGTTGAAATATCCGGGATGCGTGTTTTACTATATAGACATTGATCCGGAAGTGAGAGAGTGGAAGATTCCACAGATGGTTATCCATACAATCATAGAAAATGAGTATAAGTATGCAGTAAATATCAATCAGATGCTTACGATTCTGATCAAAGCGTCCAAAGCGGATGTAAATGGCGAGGAGATGCTTTATCTTGAGGTAGAAGATGATGGAGCCGGATATCCCAAAGAAGTACTCCAATTTTTTGAAAATCAGGAAAATACGATTTCAAAGACAGGGGAGCGTGTAGGGTTAAAGAGTGTGAAACGGATGATGGAGCTTATGTATGAGCGTGAAGGATTATTTACAATCAGCAATATTGAACCACATGGATGTAAAAATACATTTCGGATACCAGCGCATGCAGTGCAGGAAATGAAAGAACAGAAACAGATAAAAATGGACTGATAAGATTACAAAAGAGGGTTGTGCAAATGCAGGTTTTAATTGTAGATGACGATATGGCAACGGTGGATGTCATTAAAAATTCAGTAAAATGGAAAGAACTTGGTGTTTCAGATACATTTACAGCTTATAATATCCAGCAGGCAAAAGAGATTTTAAAAGAACATAATATTGATATTGTAATCAGTGATATTGAGATGCCACAGGGATCTGGAATCGATTTGCTGGAGTGGTTTCGGAGAGAAGAGCTTCCAGGAGATTTTCTGCTTTTGACCTGTCATGAGAGTTTTGACTATGCATCCAATGCAATTAAGTATCAGGCATGTGAGTATTTATTAAAGCCTTTTGATGTGAACGTCATGGAGGCAGCTTTAAAGAAGATTATTTTAAAACGCATGGAAACTCAGAAATTACAGGAAAACAGTGAGTATGGAAAATGGTTAAAGGAGAACCAGAATCATGTTCAGGTTGCTTTCTGGAGTGAAATATTATCGGGACATATTGCAGGAAAAAATGAGATCATAAAGAATGAAATCGGAAACCGCAAATTGCAGATTAACGTAGAACAGGATTATAATCTGATTGTTTCCAAGATAACAGAAATCAAAAAAGACCGTGCAAAAATGAGCCCGGATCTAATGCTTTTCGTAGTTGAGAATATTCATTCAGAGATTTTTTGCGGATGTCCTGATAATAGCTCGGTTGTGTCGATGGATTATGATAATTATTATATTGTTGCGACGGTTTGCCAGAAAAAAGACAGTGAAGAATTAAAACAGTGTTGCAAATTATTACACACAGGTTTTAAAAAATTATTTTCCTCTGAAATTACCATGTGTGTAGGAAAGCCTTGCAAGATAGAAGATTTTTACGACACATTCCACCGGCAGCAGAATCTGATTGAAAGGAATGTTGCATTTTATGGCAGTTATTTTCAGGAAGATGATGTGGCTGAGGTACGGCAGGATGTTAAAAATGTCTTTGAAGTAGATAAAATAGAACAATTTTTATCCGAAAAGAAAAAATTAGAAATTTTAAGTTATATGAAAGCAATGCTGCATGAAAGGATTTATGATAAGACATTAAGTGATCAGGTTTTATCCAGAGGAAAAGAGGAAATTCTCCAGGCGGTTTATACTTATTTTGGAAAAAAAGAGATTCAGATATCAGGTTTATTTGTGGATGATAACTTAAATCAGTTAGGGCAGAAAGCTTCGCAATCTGTATTGGATATGATAAGGTGGACAAATTATCTGATTGACTGTACTTTCCAATATGAGGAAAGTGTCCAAAAGAATTATAGTCTCAACGAGAAGGTTGATCAATATATCAGGGAGCATTACAGGGAAAATATTGGAAGAACTGAGATTGCAGAACAGTTTTATCTGGCACCGGAATATTTATCAAAGACTTATAAGAAATTAACTGGTAGAACAATCAAAGATACGATAACAGAATACAGAATTGATGAGGCGAAAAGAATGTTAGAGCGCGGTGAGCGTGTGAGTGATGTGGCAGAAACAGTAGGATTTGACAATTTTACTTATTTTTCTACGATATTTAAAAAATATACAGGCGTGTCGCCAAATCAATATTGCAAAAAATAGAGAATCAGATTTGGTTCTCTTTTTTTTGGAAGTTTGTATCTTTTTTTTGAAAGAAAGAACGAGATAAATCTGATAAATTGATACTATCAAAAAAAAGAGGAGGGTTTTTCAGATGAAAAACAAAAAAGTTCTGGCAGCTTTATTAGTTGCAGCGATGACACTTGGCTTAACTGCTTGCGGCGGAAATGATTCCGGTTCTGTGAATGGTACAGAAAGCGGAAGCACAAAAGCAGACGGAGATTATGAGCAGGTTACTTATGCATACAGTACATTTAATAATATCCCGACAGAGGAAGCCTTAGATGTTGTAGAAGAGGAAATTAATAAGATCACAAGAGAGAAGATCGGTGTGGAAGTTACGTTAGAACCGATTGCATTTGCAGATTATCCGAGCAAAGTAAGTCTTGCTTTACAGGGCGGAGAAAAAATCGATATCTATGAATCCCTTGGTGATTTTAATAATTATGTATCTACTGATATGACATATGAATTAAATGATTTATTAGACCAGTATGGACAGGGTATCGTAGATGCAATCGGAGAGGAATGGCTTACAGCCTGCACAGCCGACGGAACAATTTACGGTACACCGACTTTAAAACCAATCGCATTAACACCAATGGTTATCTACAGACAGGATATCGCAGATGAACTGGGACTGGATATGAGTTCTGTTAATTCCATTGAAGATGTTACTGATATTTTAAAACAGGTGAAGGAAGCTTACCCGGATATGATCCCGCTTGCACCAGTAGAACCAGGTCATATCGGTTTAGATGTTACTTGGGGAGATGTTGATTTCCTGACAGATTCTATGTATTCTCCAACAGGTGTGTTAATGGGTGATGACCTTACGGTAACAGATTTATATTCTACAGATATTTATAAAGAGAGATGTGAGTTAGTAAGAAGCTGGTATAATGATGGTCTTGTAATGCAGGATGCAGCAACAACGACCAGTGCAGCAGCAGAGACAATGAGTTCTGGTAACTACTTCTGTTACATTGCTGCATACAGTTATCCGGAAGCTGATACAGCAGCATCCTTAGAGGCTCAGTGCGGCGGATATCCGATCGGAGCAAAAATGATCGGCGATGCATATCTTTCCACTGGTGATGTTAATATGGTAAGCTGGATGATCTCTTCCACAACAGATGTTCCGGAAGCTGCGATGAAGTTCTTAAATCTTACTTATACAGATGCGGATGTCATCAACTTACTGATCTATGGTATCGAGGGAAGAGACTATGTAAAGAACGATGACGGAACAGTTTCCTATCCGGAAGGAGAGGACTCTACAACTGTACCTTATACAGCACAGTTAAGCTGTGGAACATTAGGAAACTACTTCTTAATGTATTGCTTAGAGGGAACAGACCCGGCATCTCTTGACTGGGAATTAGAGCAGAACAAGACTGCCAAGACATCTCCTGCAATGGGCTTCACCTTCGATTCCAGCAGTGTGAAGACACAGTACACCGCAGTAAACAATGTTATCAAACAGTATATGCCGGGATTAAACTGCGGAAGCTTAGATCCGGATACAGAAATTGAAAAGTTTGTAAAAGCATTGGATGATGCCGGATACCAGGATATTTTAAATGCAAAACAGGAACAGTTAGACGCCTGGGCTGCACAGCAGAAATAAAAAAGAGTAACACAGTTTTACACATATCAAAAGGCTGCCGCATGAAAATGCGGCAGTTCTACAGAAATGGAGAATAGAATGGAAAAGGCAATTGCAAAAAGCAAAAAAAGAAAATTTAAAAATCTGCCGCTCTTTATGATTGCACTGCCGGGAATCGTCTACTTACTGATCAATAATTACGTGCCAATGTTTGGTATTTTCCTGGCATTTAAGAACTATAGTCTTAGAAAAGGTGTATTCGGAAGTGACTGGTGCGGTCTTCAGAATTTCCAGTTTCTGTTCAAGACCAAAGATGCGTGGGTTATGACCAGAAACACAATTTTATATAATGTGGCTTTCATTATTATCGGAACGATCGTTGCAATTGCAATTGCTGTGATGATGTGTGAGCTTGGGAAAAAAACACGCGTTAAATTTTTCCAGGCAGCATTGCTTTTGCCGAACCTGTTATCCTGGGTTGTTATTGGATTCATAGCCTATGCATTTTTAAATGCGGATACCGGATTTATCAATAAAACAATCCTTGCAGGACTTGGATTAGACCCGGTATCATGGTATTCCTACACCGGAGCATGGCCGGCAATTATTATCATCGTAAATCTCTGGAAGAACATGGGATATCAGTCAATTGTTTATATGGCAAGTATTTCAGGTATTGATAAATCTATTTATGAAGCCGCAGCGATCGATGGTGCAACCAAAATGCAGCAGATTTTCAGAATTACGCTGCCAATGTTAAAACCAACGGTTATCACATTGACCTTAATGTCGATTGGAAGAATTTTCTACTCTGACTTTGGTCTGTTCTATCAGGTACCACAGAACTCAGGAGCATTATTTAATGTAACGCAGACCATTGATACCTACGTATACCGAGGATTGATGGAATTAAATGATGTTGGTATGTCAGCAGCAGCCGGACTCTATCAGTCATTAGTGGGATTTGCTCTTGTATTGATCGCAAATGGCATCGTACGTAAAGCAGATTCTGAAAACGCATTATTCTAGGGGGGGGCAGAGATATGACCGAAAGTAAAAGCTTTAACCGGGTGGCAACGATCATCCTTACCATATTAGTTATCATTGCAATGCTGCCAATCCTGTTGATTGTCATTGCATCATTTTCGGCGGAGTCATCCCTGATCCGAAACGGATATACTTATTGGCCGGAACAGTGGAGCTTAGATGCTTATTATTACATGGTAAAGCAGAGTATTATGATCTTAAGATCTTATGGAGTTTCTTTCCTGGTAACCTTTGTTGGTACCGCATTAAGCGTAATTATCACAACCATGCTCGCATATCCAATGTCGAGAAAATCTTTCAAGTATCGTAACGCACTGGCATTTTTCGTATTTTTTACAATGTTATTTAATGGTGGTATTGTACCGTCTTACATTATGTGGACAAAATTTTTCCATATCAAAAATACGATCTGGGCATTGATCATTCCGAACTATCTGGTAAGTGCATTTAATGTTATTCTTGTAAAAAACTATTATCAGAACAGTGTGCCGGATTCTTTGATCGAGGCAGCACAGTTAGATGGTGCATCTGAACTGAAAATCTTCTTTAAAGTCATGCTTCCGTTAGCGGTTCCAACCGTAGCAACGATCAGTTTGTTTACAGGTATCTGCTACTGGAATGACTGGACAAACGGTCTGTATTATATCAGCAATGAAAAGCTGTATAGTATCCAGCAGTTGTTAATGAAGATCATGAATAATATTCAGGCAATGCGTTCCAGCTCGAATGCAGCCCTGATCGGAACAGGTGCGATCGACTTGCCGGGAACATCTATCCGAATGGCCATGGCAGTGATCGGAATTCTTCCGATTATGCTGATCTATCCTTTTGTACAGAAATATCTGGTAAAGGGTGTTGTTGTCGGAGCCGTAAAGGGTTAATTTCATAGAGAAGTGTAGACAGTCTGCACAGAAGAAATAGTAGTTCGTGTTCGTGTGCATATTTCTTCTGCGTGGGCTGTTTTTTAGGAGAAAAGAATATGACAGTAAGAGAGTTAGTAAATAAGATTATCGAGAAGACCGGCGTGACACCGCTTCCGGAAGAAAAGACATGCGATCATCTGATGACGGGAAGCTGGGACATGGAAGTAAAGGGCGTTGTTTCGACTTTTATGGCAACCGTTGATGTGATCAGACAGGCAATCGACCTGGGAGCAAATTTTATTATCACACATGAGCCAACCTGGTTTTCAGGGGCAGATGATACAGAATGGCTTTCTGATGATCCGGTTTATCTGGAAAAGAAAAAGCTGATCGAGGAGCATCAGATCGCGATCTGGCGTTTTCACGACCATATGCATATGGATGCAGATGACGGTATTTACCGTGGTTTTGATGAAGAATTAGATTGGGGAAAATACCGTGTAAAATGTGACGGTGACCTTGGATGGTTTGGAGCAGTTTATGAGCTTCGGGAAACAACCCTGGAGGAGTTGGCACATTTTTTTCAGAAAGAGCTGGATATGAAGGTGGTACAGCTTGTTGGTGATCCAAAGATGCCGGTAAAACGAGTCAGTGCGTTGGTCGGAGGCGGAAGTCTTGGACTTGGACAGGAGAATCTTCCGATGCGTCATATGCATGCAGAAAATATTGATGTTGCAATCTGCGGAGATATCACAGAGTGGACACTTTCTGCTTATGTAAGGGATGCAGCACAGCTTGGCATGAAAAAAGGTATGTTAGTGCTCGGGCATGAACGGAGTGAAGAGTGGGGCATGAAACATCTTCCGGCATGGCTTAAGAGTATCACAGAAGATCTTCCGGTTACCTTTGTGGACGCGGAAGAACCGTTTACTTATATTGTATAGGAGGAAAAAATATGACAATCAGAGAAATTACAGACAAAATTTTAGAGTACCATCCAAAATTCGATGCATCCTATGACGGATGCGATGGCTTCAAATCTGGAAATCCGGACGACGAATGTACAGGCATTGTATCTGCACTTGTACCAACTATAGATGTGATCAAAAAGACAGCAGCGTTAGGATGCAATCTTTTATATGTACATGAACCATCCTATTATTCCACACCGGATTACCCGGACTGGAGAGCAGGATTTGAGAACAAGATTTATGAGGAGAAAAAAGCACTTTTGGATCAGTATGGAATTGCAATCTGGAGAGATCATGACCATACACATGCACACAATCCAGATGGTATTTTTACCGGTGTGATCAAATACCTGGGCTGGGAACAGTATCGCGTAAATGCAGATACAGAAGGAATGACAATGTACTTTGAGTTCCCGGATATGACAGTGGAAAAGATGAATGCATTATTGAAAGAGAAGATGTGCTTAAACGGAATCCGCTATATTGGAAATCCAAAGGATAAGCTTAAGAAAGTTGCAATTGTGGGACATTTACTGCCGAACATATTTGAACATCAGCCAACAACCGGAGATGGCTTCTGTAAGGAGTATGCAACCGAAGTGATCCGTATAATGGAAGAGGAAGATGTGGATGCAATCATTCCGGGAGAGACAATCGACTGGACAGTGATGTCTTATATCAGAGATGCGGTACAGCTTGGAAAAGTGAAAGCAGCATTTAATGTAGGACATTTCAATCTGGAGGAGCTTGGAATGAAGTATGCCGCGGACTGGATCCCGGAAGTGATCGGGAATGCGGTGTCGGTGCATTATGTGCCGAGTGGAGATATCTATAAATTTGAGTAAATAGAATATCAGAATTTGAAGCCAGTAAAAAGGATTTGAAAAATCTTTTTTACTGGCTTTTCTACATTAGACGATTTATAAAATGAAATTGGTTATAAGGTTAAATTGTAAACGTAAAATATTAATTTTGAGCGCAAAATATCAAATAAAATTGATATTTTGCGCTCAAAATGGTATAATTTACGTATAAAATAATCGGGGGATTACAAATATGCGGAGGTGGTTTTAATGAAAACATGCAGTGAAAAGGCGTTAGAGTGGAATGTTACGCCTCGTACAGTAAATGCAATGTGTAAAAACGGAAGAATTCAGGGAGCAGTAAAAGAAAAAAGAACCTGGTTAATTCCAGACGATGCAGAAAAACCTCTGGATGGAAGAATATCAACTGGAAAATATAGCAAAAAAAAGACAGAAAAAGAGAAAAAAACATTACCAGTAGGAATTTCGGATTATGTACGTGCACAATCGGAGTATTACTATGTTGATAAGACGCTTCTGATCAAAGAGTTTTTGGACAGAAAACCATTAGTCTCATTATTTACCAGACCAAGAAGATTTGGTAAAACTCTGAATATGGACATGCTCAGAGTATTTTTTGAAATATCAGAGGACGATACCAGCAAGTATTTTACAGATAAAGCGATCTGGAAATGTGGCGAAAAATATCGCAGACATCAGGGAAAATATCCGGTTATTTTCTTAACCTTCAAAGATGTTAAATTCGATACGTGGGAAGCAACCATAGATAAAATCCGCGGATTACTTCAGGAAGAATATGGGAGGCATCAGGAATTACTAAGCAGTGACAGGATCTCTCAATATGAAAGAGAATATTTCGAGAAGATCTTAGGATCTCTGGCAAACGAAGTGGAGCTTACGTCTGCACTTGAGCGGTTATCTAAAATGCTTACCGTCCATTATGATAAGGCTCCGATTATCATTATTGATGAATATGATACACCTATTCAGGAGGGATATTCAAAAGATTTCTACGATGAAATTATCGGATTTATGAGAAATTTTTTCTCTGGTGCATTTAAAGATAACAAGAACTTGTCTTATGGATTTCTGACAGGAATTCTGCGAATTGCACAGGAGAGTATTTTCAGTGGACTGAATAACCTTTCCGTAAATACTGTGATGGATGAAGAATATGACAGCTTTTTCGGGTTTACAGAGAAAGAAACTGAAAAGCTTCTTGCGTATTATGGTATGTCAGAAAAAGAAAATGAGCTTAGAGACTGGTACGATGGATATTTATTCGGGAATGAAGAAATTTATAATCCATGGTCAGTGATCAATTACATCTCAAAAGGATGTATCCCACAGGCATACTGGGTAAACACAGGAAAAAATGAGATATTCGAAGAAATTATGAATGCTGTAACAGATGATGTTGTGGAAAAACTGTATATCTTATTACAAGGTGGGAGTGTCGTTGCAAGAATAGACCAGAATGTTGTATACAGATCGCTTGCAGAAGATCCTGCAAACATCTATAGCCTGTTGCTGGTTGCAGGATATCTGAAAACACAGAAAAGAGATTTGCAGGCAGACGGTTCCTACCTGTGTGAGGTAACTATCCCAAATAAAGAGATCGCATCAGTTTATAAGAGTGAAATCCTGTCACATTTTTTGCAGACAGGTGTTATCACAAGAACTACTGCGAATAAAGTCGCAGAAAGCCTTTACGCAAATGACCATAAGAAATTACAAAGTGCAGTGGCGGAATATCTGGACAAATCCATAAGTTTTTTTGATGGTGGAGCAGAAGGATTTTATCATGGCCTAATGCTTGGATTGATAGCTTTGATGGACAATCAGTATAAGATTAAATCGAACAGAGAATCAGGTGATGGAAGATATGATATATGCATGATTCCCAGAGAGAAACGATATCCGGGTATTCTTTTCGAATTAAAATGGGAAAAGAATCTGGAAGAAGAGAACCTTGACCTTCTGGCAGAGGAAGCATTGCAGCAGATTACTACATTAAGATATGATGCTGATATGCGAGAAGACGGAATAACAGACATCTTAAGGTTTGGTATTGCTTTTTCAGGGAAGAAAGTCAGAGTAAAGACAATAATATAAGGAATCAAAGAAGAAACGCTGGTTTCGGCAAGAGCTGATGCTGGCTTTTTTTTGTTTGGGTGTTTTGGCGGAAAAATGAAAATATATATCTTTTTTTTGAAAGAATTTAGAAAACAAACCTAGTATATTTAAACTAGAAAAATAAGCGAGGTAAACAATCATGTCAATACTACAGGTGAATACTTTTTCACAGGCACTCAGCAGAATTATTACATTTCATATTATATTACCGAACGATGCACCACCGGAGATGCTGGCGGGCAATTCATATTATGACAGACCAATGAAAACCTTATATCTTTTACATGGTTTTTCGGGAAGCACACAGGACTGGCTTACAGGAAGCTTAATCCAGGAGCTGGCATTAAAATACAACCTTGCAGTTGTAATGCCGGCTGGTGAGAACAGCTTTTATTTAAACGGAAAAGGAACCGGACGCGGATACGAGACATTTACGGCGGTAGAGCTTCCGGCATACTGCCAGAAGACATTCGGACTGTCGGATAAGCCGGAAGATAACTTTATCGGCGGATTATCTATGGGTGGCTTTGGTGCAATCCATACAGCATTAAAGTATCCGGAGCACTTTGGAAAAATGTTCGGTTTATCCTCTGCACTGATCGTAAACGGAATTAAAAACATGGAGCCGGAAACCAATAATGGGATTGCAGACTATGATTATTACACACAGGTTTTTGGTGATCTGACACAGCTAGACACCAGTGAAAAAAATCCGGAATACCTGGTGACAGAGCGGCTGAAAAAAGGCGAGAAGATCCAGCCGATTTTCATGGCTTGCGGATCTGAAGATTTCTTACTGAATGAAAATCATGAGTTCCGTGATTTCCTTTTGAAAAATAAAGTAGATGTTACATACAAAGAAAGCACCGGAATCCATGAATGGAAATTCTGGAACGAATACTTAGAGCCGGCAGTCGAATGGTTATTGGAATCAGACAAATAAAGGAGACGAACGCGAAGATGAAATCAATTACAGAAATCACAAAAAATATGACAGACTGGCAGCCACCGGTCATTCCGGAAAACATTGCACACGGCGATATGCCGGGAGATAAAGTTGAGATCGGCGAAGGACATATCAAGAAAGCGAATGTTATCTTTCAGGAGTTATTGCCAAAATTAGCAGAAGCTTCTGAAAAATCCGAGACAGGTAAAGTGGTGATCACGGTCTGCGGAGGTTCCGGAGTTGGAAAATCAGAGATCGCATCACTATTATCTTTCTATTTGAAAGAGGCGGGAATTGGAAGCTACACCCTGTCTGGAGACAATTATCCACACAGAATCCCTGTATACAATGATGCAGAGCGTCTTCATACCTTCCGTGAGAGTGCGTTAAAAGGAATGGTAAAAGAAGGAACCTTTACAGCAGAGCGTTTTGATATTATCCATGAGTTCCAGAAAAATGGGGATGATGCCAATCCGAAACACGCAGAGGAATACGACTGGTATGAGTCCTACTTAAGAAACGGAAAAGAAGGATTAAAAGGATACCTCGGAACAGACAAAGAGATCGGATTCGATGAAGTCGGGGAGATCGTCAAAGAGTTCAAGGCAGGCACAGACGAGATCTGGCTGAAACGCATGGGAAGAGAAGATACCGAATTATGGTATGAAAAAGTAGATTTCTCCGAAATCCAGGTTCTCGTGATCGAATGGACACACGGAAACAGTGATAACTATAAAGGTGTGGACATCCCTGTTTTATTAAACAGTACTCCACAGGAGACACTTGCACACAGAAGAGCGAGAAACAGAGACGGTGCAACAGACAGCCCATTTACCATGATGGTACTGGAATTGGAGCAGGCAATGTTAGAGCATCAGGCTCCAAAGGCAAAGATCATCATTTCAAAGAGCGGTGAGCTGTTAAGCTATGAAGAGTACTGTAAGCAGATGGAGGAAGGAAGATAACCATGAACATCGGACCAATGTTGAATGCCTACCCGGACAGCATGGGCGGCACGTTAGATGATATCGCAGCATTTTTACAGAAACCGGAACTGAAGGATGTATTTTCTTCCTGTTATGTACTGCCGAGTCTGTTCCATACAGACTTAGACAGAGGGTTTTCTGTGATCGACTATTCCCTGAATAAGATGCTTGCATCAAGAGAGGCACTGGATAAGTTAGAAGGTCTTGGAATTGACTTAAAGCTTGATTTTATCTTAAACCATGCATCGGTGTTATCAAAACAGTTTCAGGATATTATCAAAAATGGAGATAAATCCGAATACCGCGATTTCTTCATTGACTGGAACAAGTTCTGGGAAGGCTGCGGGGAGATGACAGAGGATGGTTATATCCAGCCGGACCAGAAATATATCAAGGACATGTTTTTCCGTAAACCAGGGTTGCCAATCTTGATGGTGAGATTTCCGGACGGAAGAGATGTTCCATACTGGAACACGTTCTATCAGGAAGTTACCTACCGCACGGTAGATGCGCAGGATCTGATGCAGGCAGCAGAGTTACAGTATACAGAATCCGTGATGCTCGCAGAGATCCTAAATACACAGACGAAAGAGGGAAGAAAGCCGGCAGAGATACTGGCTGCTGACAAAAATGCAGAAGTCACCCGATTTATGTCGGATGAAGAGAAGAAAAAAGTCATTGATCATATGGAGGCCGGCAGACGCTATCTTGGCCAGATGGATTTAAATATCAAATCCCCACTCGTATGGGAGTTTTACGACAATACCTTAAAGACACTCGCAGGATATGGAGCTAAGATCGTACGGCTGGACGCATTTGCCTACGCACCAAAAGAGCCGGGAGAGAAGAATTTCTTAAATGAGCCGGGAACCTGGGATTTACTTGAAAAAGTACGGAAACTGGCAGATAAATACAGCCTGACCTTGCTCCCTGAGATCCATGCAAGCTATGGCGAGAAGAATTATGAGCAGATCGCAGAGAAAGGCTATATGACCTATGATTTCTTCCTGCCGGGACTGATCATTGATGCGTTGGAGAGCGGGGATGGAAAACATCTTTACGACTGGGCGAAAGAACTGATCGAAAAAGACATCCATACCGTCAATATGTTAGGATGCCATGATGGAATCCCGCTTCTTGACTTAAAAGGATTATTATCAGAAGAACGTATCCAGAACCTGATCGATACCGTTGTCGGAAGAGGCGGTTATGTCAAAGACCTTCATGGACAGAAGAATATGTATTATCAGGTAAATGCAACTTATTACAGTGCACTTGGAGAAGACGATGCAAAGATGCTTCTTGCGAGAGCCTTACAGCTGTTCATGCCGGGCAAACCACAGATCTGGTATCTGGATCTGTTTGCAGGAAAGAATGACCATGAGGCAGTCAAGCGTGCCGGAGCAGGCGGACATAAAGAGATCAACCGTACAAACCTGACGACAGAACAGATGGATGAGGCTTTAAAGAAGCCGGTAGTAGCAAGACAGTTAGAGCTTCTCCGCTTCCGCAGTACCTGTCCTGCATTTGCGAAGGAGAGCAGGATCACAGTAAATTCAGATGGAAACAAGATGGAATTTACATGGGAGAATGACGGATATCAGGCAAAACTGATGGCAGATCTGAAAACATTCGAATTTATGATTACAGAAACTGCACCGGACGGACAGACAAGAACATTGTAAAATATTTGGTCATTTTCAATTTTAAATATAAATACTGTATATCATTCAACAGGTCTGCACAGGAATGGCAGGCCTGTTGAACTATAGAAAAGAGGGACTTTGATATGAACTATAATATAAACGAACAGGAACTTGGTTTTGACCGTGTACTGCCATGGGAAAGGCAGGTTCCGGCATTGGTAAAAGAAGGAGAACATTATTTTCTTCAGGTAAAAGCACCGGAGGCAAAGAAAGTTACATTTACAATGAATGAGGAAGAATTTCCATGCACTAGGGAAGATGACGGAATCTGGCGTATGGAGTACACTCTCAGGACAGGAATACAGTATGTGCAGTTGAAGATTGATGATGTGGAAGTTGTGACACCATTGCTTCCAATCACCTATGGTTATAGCCGGCCATATAATTATGTAGCACTTGAGATGAAAAATGAAGAGTTTTATCAGGTAAAAGATGTGCCGCACGGAAGTGTCCGCAGGGAATACTTTTTTTCAAAGGTTACCGGAGAGTGGGAGAGCTGCATTGTATACACTCCATATTGCTATGAAGAAGAAACAGAAAGAGAATTTCCGGTATTATATCTTCAGCATGGACATGGGGAAAATGAGATCGGCTGGACGGCGTCCGGAAAGGTGAATTTTATTCTGGATAATCTGATCGGAGAGAAGAAGGCGGTTCCAATGGTGATCGTTATGAGCAACGGAATGGTTCAGACAGTGACAGAAAAAGATGAGAGAATCGTTGATTTTAAACTTTTGGAAAACCAGCTTCTGACAGATATTATGCCTTATATTGAGAAAAAATTCCGTGTCGGAAGGACGAAGAAGATGCGTGCGATGGCAGGTCTTTCCATGGGATCCTTACAGACAAGCATTATCGGATTTACGCATCCGGAGTACTTTAGCTCACTTGGAATTTTCAGTGGATTTGTGACAGATATCATTCAGGGAAGCCCGCTTGACATGGTTGACCGCGGAACCAGTAAGAATGAACATATGAAGATTTTGGATGATGCTATGGCATTTAATAAAACATTTGATGTTTATTTCAGGGCAATGGGAGACAAAGATCCGTTCTGGGAAAATTTTGCACATGACGATCAGATATTAAATGAAAAAGGGATTGATCAGATACGCAACGTATATCCGGGAGCACATGACTGGAATGTATGGCGCATGTGCATTCATGATTTTGCACAGCTTATATTTAAATAAGAGCTGCTTCACAGGAAAAGAAACAGGATGCAAAAATAGATTTATTTTATAAAGGAGAGATAAGGATATGGCTTTTTTACAGATCGATTATAAATCCGAAGCGTTAATGCGGGGTGTCAATATTAAGGTGATACTTCCATCTGATGGCATGGCAGGGAAATGGGAACCACCTTATAAAACACTCTATTTACTGCCGGGTTACAGTGCAACTGCAACGGAGCTTATCACATACCTTGGGCTGAGAGGACAGTCTGAATTAAAAGGAATCGCGATCGTACTGCCGGATGGTGAGAATCTGTTCTATCAGGATATGCCTGACCGAATGACATTTTACAGTACTTATGTTGGAAAAGAATTGGTAGAGGTAACAAGAAAGCTGCTTCCATTATCCACAAAGAGAGAGGATACCTTTATTGGCGGAATCTCTATGGGAGGATATGGTGCATTATATAATGGGTTTAAATATCGGGATACGTTTTCTAAAGTCGCAGCATTCTCGCCGGCTGCCGATGCCTGCATGCTTTTGGCAGAGTCCGAGGTACCTGGATTTTCAAAAGCACAGTTTGATGGAATTTTCGGAAACAGAGAAGCATACTATGGAAGCGAGTGTGATATGTGTACACAGTGGACAAGAAAAGATGTGGATAACAGACCGGAACTGTTTTTATGCTGTGGAAAAGATGACCGCCTTGTATATGATGCGGTAGAAAAATTAGAAAATGTTTTACAAAAAGAAAATATTCCGCATGTGTATCGCGGCGGACATGGCGATCACGAATTTTTCTACTGGGAACAGATGATGGATCCGGCATTTTCTTTTCTTGCAGGAATTGAGGAAGGAACAAAAGATAAACTGCTGATACCGGAGCAAGGAGATTAGGATGAATTACCGTATTGAGAAATTAAATGAACAGACGTGGCTGATAGAGGAATATAACAATACAGCTAGTGCTTATATGTACCTGCTCACCGGTAAGGAGAAGGCGTTATTGATCGATACCGGATTTGGAACAATCCCATTGAAATCAATATGTGAAGAACTTACTGTGCTTCCGGTCACTGTGGCACTGACGCATGGACATGTAGACCATATTGGCGGAACCGGAGCATTTGAGGAAGTATGGCTTGCAAAAGAAGACAAAGAACTTTATGAGGCACACAGCAGAGAGAATGTCCGTCATATTTTTACACAGGATGAGCTTCTCCCGGTAAAAGAGAATTGCAGTTATTTTGAGGATGAGATGGTATTTGAAATTGGTGACAGACCGGTGCGTGTGGTAAGGACACCGGGACATTCTGTCGGATCAGTATGTTTCCTTGATGAAAAGAACAGATGGATGTTCACCGGGGATACCTGCTGTAAGGCTCATGTACTGCTCCAGATGGAATTTGCAGCACCGATGCAGGCCTATAAGGAATCACTGGAAAAGCTGATCGCTATGGAATCTCTCTACGATATTACCTGGCCGGGACATCATATCAAACCGGTCGAGAAACAGGTGATACATGATTTCCTGACAGCTGTGGAAGGAATTACAGGTGGCACAATGGAAGGTGCCTGGACCGAGCTTCCTATGGGCAAAGCAAGACTGTTAGAGTATAAAGAAATCGGAATCGAATATTAGATAAAGTATGAGGCAAGAGATGTTTTAATCTTTTGCCTTTTTGTTGCATGAAAATTTAAAAGAGGATATACTTTTTTGTATATTTCAAATTCATCAAAAATGTATGAAGTTTTTACAGATAGAATAGGAAGGACTCATCCATGGACATCAAAGACTGCATCATTTACGAAAAAACAATCCCTGCCCACCCGGCAGTATACGATGATTTCCCGGAGAATCTTCTGCCGGAGCTGGCGGAGTACCTGAAGTCGCACGGAATCGGGAAGCTATACTGTCATCAGACGGAAATGTTTGAGAAAGTGACTTCCGGGAAAAATGTTGTTATCACAACATCGACGGCGAGCGGCAAGACATTAAGCTTTCTGCTCCCGGTTTTGCAGGATATATTAAAAAACCCGTTGACCAGAGCCATCTTCATCTACCCGACGAAGGCGCTTGCGGCAGACCAGTATCGTGCGATCGCACCGTATCTGGAATACTTTGGAGAGAACCGCATTGTGGCGGGCGTGTATGATGGGGATACGCCGGTGGCGGAGCGTACAAGAATCCGGCAGAGTGCCAATATTATATTGACAAATCCGGAGATGGTGAATGGGGCATTTTTGCCGAATCACAGCAAATATGGGTTTGATTTTATTTTTTCCAATTTAAAATACATTGTGATCGATGAGCTGCACACCTATCGTGGAGCGTTTGGCTCACATCTGGCAAATGTGTTCCGAAGGCTTTCAAGAGTATGCCGTTATTATCATTCCAATCCGCAGTTTCTTTGCAGTTCTGCGACAATCGCTAATCCGGTAGAGCTGGCAACGGAGATCTGTGGAAAGCAGTTTACACTTGTGGATAAGGACGGCTCTCCTGCGGCAGAACGTGGATATTATCTCATCCAGCCACCGAAGATCATGGGGAAAGACGATAACTATTATGGTCAGGTTCGCATTACAACGGTAGCTGCAGAGCTTTTGCCGGAACTGATGGATGAAGGAAAAAATTTTATTGCGTTTACGAAGTCCAGAAAGAATGTGGAGATCGTCTTAAAAGAGACGAGAGATCATTTGGAAGCCGAGGGATTTTTAGGCACGCATAAGCCGGATGAGATCTCCGGTTATCGTGGCGGTTACACGCCGCTTGAGCGGAAACGGATTGAAAATCAGATGATCTCGGGAGAACTGATGGGACTTGTTTCCACGAATGCATTAGAACTTGGGATTGATATCGGAAAGATCAGTACCACGGTGTTAGTCGGTTATCCGGGCACCAGAGCCTCATTCTGGCAGCAGACAGGGCGCGCCGGAAGAAGCGGGAAAAGGAGCAGCAACTATCTCATTCTCGACAATCAGCCGTTTGACCAGTACATTGCGCTTGAACCGGGCTGGCTGTTTGCGGGCAGCAATGAAAATGCCGTGATCGATAAGAATAATCTGATCATTGAACTGGCACATATCCGTGCGGCAGCGGCGGAGATTCCGCTGACGCTTGACGATATTTCCCTGTTCCCGGATCTTGGCGAGGCAATCCCGGTATTGCTCCGCGCGGAGGAGCTTTCGAGCCGCAATGGAAAATTTGCGTGGTCTGGCGGTGAGTTTCCGGCGGGTGATTTTTCCATGCGCAATATTGATGAGAAGCGTTATAAGCTTTTGCACAAGGACAGTGGAAAAGAGATCACGGAGATGGACGAAAGCCAGGCATTCCGCGAGCTTCATGACGGTGCGGTCTACATGCATGACGGTGTTGCTTATCAGGTGACAAAGCTTGACCTTGAGAGCCGGACTGCCTATGCAGTGCCATTTAATGGAAATTATTATACGGTCGCGGCAGGGGAAGCGAATGTGAAGATCATTCACGAGAATAAAAATATGCCGCTTGCGCGCACAGAACTTCATTTTGGGGATGTCAATGTGAGCGATTACGTTTATATGTTTAAGAAAATGCAGTTTCACAATCACCAGAATCTTGGCTACGAGCAGCTGCCGAAGGCGCTTTCCAAAGACTATGATACGGAGAGTACCTGGATGCGTGTGCCGGAGAATGTAGTCAAGGTTTACCGCGGGCTGATCCAGGTGAATGAGAATACGAAAATGGTGCGGAACAATTATTACGAGGGCATCTGCTTCGCACTGAAAAACGCTGCCCGGATGGTGACGATGACAGAGCAGGAGGACATCGGAGTCATTACGTCGGCGAATGCACTGGAACTTGCGTTTGACACAAGCTCGGATGTGGACATCTATTTTTACGATAAGTATGTGGGCGGACTAGGATTTTCTGAAAAGATTTATGATAAAATGGAAGATATTATCCAAAACGCCGTGAAACTTGTAAAAGGATGTGGCTGCAAGGACGGCTGTGCTGCCTGCGTGGGAGACTATCGGTTAGACAAGCAGATGGTACTTTTCGGACTGGAAAATCTGCTTGATCACTGGGATGTCCCGATGGGAGTGAAGGTGGCAGAGTATGCGCCGTCCACGTTCCGGAGAAAAGAGTTCTCGTTTGAAAAGTTAGGAGAGCAGTGGCAGGAGTTCTGCAAAAAGATCCGTGAAAATGGAGAGAACTTTGCGGCATTTTTACAGACCATCCCGGCGGTCGAAGTGAGAGAGCGGATACTGATCTTAAAATTATCCAGCGCCTTTTATGCAGACTGGGTGATGGAGCCGGGAAACCGCGAGAGCCTTAAAAATATTATTAGTTATTATGCGGATGTGCCGGTTGGATTCCAGATCCAGGTGGCACTCGCGGATGAAGTGAAAGAGCCGGATAAGGATGCGATGGAGAAGATGGAGCGGAGGTTAAAAGAGAAAGAGTGAGAGCAAGGCAGGATCGTAACAACAGATTCCTGCCTTATATTAAATTTGCAAAAATATTTGACGTACATCAAATAAAACAATATAATTAATTAGACAATTGCGAAACTCATGAAAATTAAATTGAATTGTGAAAAATTAACAAAATACATGAAAGACATTGGGGAACCGCCGGCACTTAGAAGGCAGATACAACGGTAAGTTGTGTCTGGCTTCTTAGTACCGTTGCGAGTGACACATAGCGAGAGCGTGTCTTGAATGTTTTTGTTGATTTTGAACAATTGAAAGAAGAGTAGAATGAGTTTCGCAAACGCCTAATAATTAATTTGAAAAAGGAGGGCGGAAAATATGCAGAATAAAGTGATGACTGACATACAGGATCTTACTTATCTGAACTGGTCACATGTAAGAAATTCAAGTGGAACAGCAGGAACTTTTCTGAAATCACAATCCATATCAGATGGGAAAAAAATATATTATAAACTCTCAAACTTTGACAGCGAAAAAGGAATTATCGGACATGAGTGCGTCAATGAAATTATTGTAGACAGAATGCTTACGATATTGGGAGTGGAACATCTGGCATATCAACTGATACATGCCAACATAGAAATTGATGGAAAAATTTTTGAAACGTGGGTATGTGCTTCGGAGGATTTTAAGGAAAGAGGAGAAACAAAAGCGGCATTGGGCAATTATTATCAGATTAATGCCAGCGCTGGAATTTCGCATTATGATTTTTGCAGGGAAAATGGATGGCAGCAGTATATAGACACTATGCTTGCTGTTGATTTTCTGATTTTAAACAGAGACAGGCACGGAGCAAATATTGAAGTGCTTCGGAATGCGAGAAAGCATTCGATACGGATTGCACCGTTATTTGACCATGGACTTTCACTGTTATGTTCCTGCTATAGTGAGGAGCAGATAAAAAAATTTAATGTAATGGAAGATAAGCCGTGCCAGAATTTTATTGGAAGCAGGTCGACATTAGAGAACCTGAATCTGATACAGGAGAAAGAAAAAATTTTTCCAAAGCGTCTGGCGGGCACGGACAAAGCGGTTATTTTTGAAAATTTAGAGCATACATTATCTGCGGAACATATGGAGAAAATATGGGAAATGATTTATAAAAGGTGGTGCTATTATGAAAGTCTTTGCAATATGGGATGATGACTGGGAAAATAAGACGCCGATCGGATATTTGCTTTGTTATGAAAAAGAAAATGCATTTATGATTGAACTAAATTCTGAGCTGGACGAGTGGAACGCGCCGCTGCTTTTTACTTCTTTTGTGAAAAAAAATATTTATACGATTCCAAAAGAGATAAGCGCTCTCTGGGTGAGGGAACGGGTAATCCCGAGCGGCAGGCAAAATATTGGTTCCATACTGAAAAATCATAAAATGACGGAATATAACGAAATAAAGTTATTGGCGTTATCGCAGGGAAAATGTTCGCAGGACAGTTGTTATTTAAAAGAGATCACATACAACGACGTACCACAGGAAATCCGTGCGAGAAGTCTCGATAATGTTACCGAGTGTTTTGTATCGGGAGAACATGACATCATCTGTCTTTTTCAGAATGATATGGTAAGAAGAGTCGATTTGAGAAAACTGGTAGTGGAAAATGAGAAGATAGCCAGCATTTTAAGAAATCAAAAAATCCTGAACACAGTGGAAGTAGGAGTGGGTGGATACAGTATTACATTTAATCAATCCATTGAAATCGATAAGCGGATTCTCATAGAAAAGGGAGCGGAGATAAAAATTTCAGCGCAAGATTTTTATTCTTTTGTCAATAAAAATATTGTGGACACGGCAGAGGCATGCGAAATATTGCAGTGTTCCAAACAGAATCTGACCTATTTAATGAAAACAGGAAAAGTAAAACCAATCAGGCAGGGACTTAGAGAAAACCTGTTTTATAAAGGAAATATCGAGAAAAATACATGGGGATAATGAAAAATCTGGCTTGTTTATGGGATAACGGATATAATATCATTTAATGAATGAAAATGAGCTGAATTGTGTAAAAAAGACGAGGAGTGCCAGAAGAATGGAAAATACAATGTTTTCAGGGGAATCAAAGAATATTGAGTACAAAGTTACTTTGCCGGATAAAAGTGAAAAGTACATGAAGACAATCGTAGCTTTTGCAAATTCACAGGGTGGAAAGCTCATTATCGGCGTGGATGATAAAACACATCAGATCATTGGTGTGGATAATGATGTGCTGTTTCAATTGATGGACGCAATCGCCAATGCTGTTTCGGATTCCTGCGTGCCTCAGATCATACCGGATATTGAACCGCTGACGGTAGATGGAAAAACGGTCATTGTCGTATCAGTGGAAGCTGGAAAAAATCGTCCGTATTATCTGAAAGCGAAAGGAAAAGTAACTGGAACTTATATACGTGTGGCAGGAACATCCAGACAGGCATTTCCTGAGAAAATAAAAGAACTGGAAATGGAAGGTGCCAGAATTTCGTGGGATGAACTTACCTGTGTGGGTTATCCTGTGACGGAAAAGGCAACAGAGAAGCTTTGTAAAGATATTGAACTTTTCAGGAAAAAGGCAGGCATGGCAGAAAATGTTGTGGAAAAAGAACAGCTTATGAACTGGCGGATTTTAAAGCAGAATGATGGACAGTTAGCGGCGACAAACGCATATGCACTTTTGACTTCTGATTACTTTCCTTTTTCCAAGACACAATGTGCGGTGTTTAAAGGAACAGAACGAACGGTTTTTCTGGATAAGCGTGAGTTTACAGGACCAATCTATACACAGATTGAGGAAGCAGTAGATTTTGTTTTGAGAAATATCCGGCTTGGAGCAACGATTGACGGATTGGTGAGGAAAGAAAGATATGAACTACCACCGGAGGCAATCCGGGAAATGATCATCAATGCACACTGTCACCGTAATCTGCTGGACGAGTCTTGTATTCAGGTTGCGGTGTATGACGACCGTCTGGAAGTGACTTCTCCGGGTGGATTATACAATGGTCTGACTTATGAGGAAGTGATGAATGGTCACTCCAAAATCAGAAATAAAGGAATTGCAAATATTTTTAGCCAGATGGGACTGGTAGAAGCATGGGGAAGCGGTATCAAAAGAATTTTTCATGCTGCAAGAGAATATGGACTTCCAGAACCGAGGGTTCAGGAATTTGATAATATGTTCCGGGTGGAGTTATTCCGTAATTCGTTTAATGCGGAACAGCAGGTGCCAAGTGTCGGAGAAACGTCGGAGAAACGTCGGAGAAACGTCGGAGAAACGTCGGAGAAAAAACAGAAAATAGAATTGAATGAGACGCAGAAAAAAATCATCGAAATTTTGTCTTACAATGTTCATTTGACTGCAAAAAAACTAGCTGTGGAACTGGAAATTGACAGTCGAAATGTAGAGAGAAATATCAAGAGACTAAGAGAAGCAGGAATTCTCATCCGTCATGGTTCGCCTAAGAGCGGTTACTGGGAAGTAAATTTGAAAGATAACGAATAAATAAAGCAGTACACTGTATTTTACAATTGGAGAAATCAAATGAAAACAAGAGAAGAAGCAACAAAATACGGATTATCATTTCCAGACACGTATCTGGAAACGCCGTTCCATGATCCAAACTGGGAGTTAGTGCGTGTGCGTGGAAGCAAAAAGGCATTTTTGTGGGTATATGAGCGGAACGGTTACATCAATATGAATGTGAAAGTCCGCCCGGAATGGCGCGATTTCTGGAGGGATGCCTATGCGTCTGTGCTTCCGGGATATCATCAGAATAAAGAACACTGGAATACGATCATTTTAGACGGGACAATCCCGGATAAGGATGTGAAGCAGATGATCGCAGAAAGCTATGACATTATCACAGACAGTCCAACAAAGCGTATTTATGAGGCGGTGAAAACCATTCCAAAAGGTAAAGTGGCAACTTATGGAAAAGTGGCAGAGCTTGCCGGGAATCCGAGAATGTCGCGGGCAGTTGGAAATGCCCTGCACCATAACCCGGATCCGGAGCATATTCCATGTTACCGTGTTGTGAATTCCAAGGGAGAATTAGCAGGGGCTTTCGCTTTTGGCGGAGAACACGTACAGGAAGAATTGCTGAAAGCAGACGGCATTGAAGTGGTGAATGGCAGAGTGGATTTAAAAAAATATGGAATTTAAAGAAAATTACACACAACAGCTACAACGTCTAAATGAATACCAGAAAGCAGCCGTTTTCGATGAGAGCAGCGCCTGTCTTGTGAACGCCAATGTGGGAAGCGGTAAGACGGCGGTTCTTATCACAAAGGTCATGTATCTGCATTACGAAAAGCAGATTCCATATGAGCAGATGGTCGTCCTTACTTTTACGAATAAGGCTGCGGATGAGATCAAAGAGCGCTTGTATGCATTGGAGCCGGAGATTACAGAGGAACAGTTGTGGGGCTTTGGAACATTTCACAGTGTGTGTCTTACGATGTTGAAGAAAATGCTTCCGGTGGAAAAACTGGGTTATACCAAAGAATTTATGGTGATGGATCCGGACGAAGAACTTGAGATGGCAGAGCAGTTGATCTTAACTTATCAGCTGAAAATCAAATATAAAAACCGGCTGAAAAAGCGTCTGGAACAGAAAAACAGCAAATATCAGGATGATATTGAAAAATTAAAGGCTTTACTAAAGGAAGAGAAGCAACGTCAGGATAAAATGACGTTTGACGAGCTGCTGGAAAATACATGTAAATTGGTGAAGATGTCAGAACAGAAGATGAATGACATCTCCTGGATTATCGTGGACGAAGTGCAGGACAGCGATGAGAAACAGTTAGAGCTCATCGACTGTCTGAAAAAACCACAGACCTGTTTTTTCGCAGTAGGTGATCCGAATCAGGTCATTTACAGTTGGCGTGGAAGTGCTTTTCATATTTTTTATCAGCTAAAGACAAAATATCAGGCAACGGAGCTGACACTTCCGGTGAATTACCGTTCCAGCAGTGAAATCCTTGCAGTGGCACGCTGCTTTATGCAGCAGGGAGGCACCTTGCAGGGCGGCAGGGAGAGCGGTGATAAAATTCAGATCCGGAATATGTATGATCCGTTTCAGGAGGCTGACTATCTTGCAGACAGGATCAGGGAACTGCATGCGTCAGGACTTCCATACCGGGAAATAGCAGTCTTTTACCGTTTGCAGAATCAGTCGGAAATTTTTGAACATGTTTTTGAAAAAGAAGGCATTCCATTTGAAGTTTCGTTAAAAAAGACTGTGAAAGACATCCCGGTTCTGGACTGGCTGATCAAGGTACTGCGTTTTTCTGTCAATCCGAAGGATAAAAGCTCCGGCATAGCGGCGCTTGCGGATAAGAGATACGGGCTCGGCATGTCGGTAAAAGAGGCGGAAAACACAATTGATAGTTTGTGTGAAATTCGAAAAATACAGATAGAGACTCCACAATCAGAGAAGCAAAAAATAAACTCAGATATCCGTAGGCAAATGCTTGGATTTTCGCAAGAATATTTCAACGCTCGATCCACAACAGCAGAAGACCTCTGGAACTATTTTTCTCTGGAAGATCATCTCCATCCAACGACAGCTTTGTATGTAGAAGACAGAACCTATGTCATGGACTTTTTGGAGCGCATGATCACCTACCAGAAAGAGCAGCAGAAAAATGTCGTGGAAGGTTTTTCGGAATTTTTAAATATGGCATCTTTGTATGGAATGAATATTTTGAAAAAAGAGATACATAATGAGAACGATACCGTAAAGCTTATGACACTTCATGCATCCAAAGGGTTGGAGTTTTCCAATGTTTTTATCACAGGTGTGAATTATGGGCTGATTCCATTGCAGACCAAAAGTTTTGAGGAGGAAGAGGAGGAACAGCGTCTCTTTTTTGTCGGAATCACAAGGGCGAAAGAACATCTGGAACTTTCCTATTACACAAGTCCGGGACAGTACCGGGCAGCATCCGGTCCGAGCAGGTATCTTCGCATGATACCGGGAAATCTGATCGAAGGGCAGGAGAAGGACAGGGAGTCTTCGGCAACACATTTGCAGGATCTGAAACGCCAGATTTTGGCAGCGCGTACAAATCAGTCAGAGCATATAGAACTGCAAGAAGCCGGCAAAATATCCGAGTGCAAAAATCCGTCGGCGAATACAGGAACAAAGAACCTTTCGCTAGAAGATGATATGGTAACCACACAAAAACGCCGCGTCCGTCATCCGAAATACGGCACCGGTTCCGTGGTAAGAGAGGATGACATGATGATCACCGTTGACTTTGACGATTATGGGGAAAAAGAACTCATGAAAATGTTCGGCGGTCTGGAAGAATTGTCGTGATACTTATGCCTTGTCAGGTATCGGGCGACTATGAAAAAGAATAGCGTACTTGTACAAAAAAGAAAACAATTCCTACCTTGACAAGGGGAAATAATGAGTTATAATACTTATATCATATCAAATAACTAGGAAATATCAATTACAAACTAATTCAGAGATAGAAAGAGGTACAAAGATATGAGTAAACTGATTTACTTAGATAATGCGGCAACAACGCAGGTATATCCGGAAGTGTTACAGGAGATGCTTCCATATTTTTCAGAAGTATACAGCAATCCATCTGCAATTTACAGTTTTGCATCTGAGAGCAAAAAAGCGGTTGATAAAGCAAGAACTTCCGTGGCAGAACTGATCAATGCAAAGACAGATGAGATTTATTTTACAGGTGGCGGCAGCGAGTCTGATAACTGGGCATTAAAAGCAACCGCAGATGCTTATGCTTCCAAAGGAAAACACATCATTACAAGCACGATCGAGCATCACGCGATCCTTCACACCTGTGCTTACCTTGAGAAAAAAGGTTTTGAGATCACATATGTGAACGTTGATGAAAACGGTAAGGTAAAACTGGACGAGTTAGAGGCAGCAATCCGTCCTGACACAATCTTAATTTCCATTATGACAGCAAATAACGAGATCGGAACCATCCAGCCAATCAAAGAGATCGGTCGTATCGCACATGAGCATGGTGTATTATTCCACACCGATGCTGTACAGGCATTTGGACATATTCCGATTGATGTGGAAGAGATGAACATCGATATGTTAAGTGCCAGCGGTCACAAGATTAACGGACCAAAGGGAATCGGTGTTATGTATATCAAAAAAGGCGTGAAGATTCTTTCCTTCATCCATGGTGGTGCGCAGGAGAGAAAACGTAGAGCCGGAACTTTGAACGTACCGGGTATTGTAGGTATCGGTAAAGCAGCTGAAATCGCAAAAAATACCATGGCAGAGAGAAGTGCAAAAGAGATCAGCTTAAGAGATCATCTGATCGACCGTATTTTAACAGAAATCCCATATGTGAGATTGAATGGTGACAGACATGACCGTCTGCCAAACAATGTAAACGTATGCTTCCGTTATATCGAGGGTGAGTCCATGCTGATTTTATTAGACCAGGCAGGTGTTTGTGCATCCAGTGGTTCCGCATGTACTTCCGGATCCTTAGATCCGTCTCATGTATTGCTTGCAATCGGACTTCCTCACGAGATTGCACACGGTTCTCTTCGTCTGACACTTTCCGAGAAGAATACCGTAGAAGAGATCGATTTTGTTGTAGACGAATTGAAGAAGATCATTGAGCGCTTAAGAAGTATGTCTCCATTATATGAGGATTTTGTAAAAAAACAGAACAAATAAATTTTTCGATTGCATGATTTTACAGCAATCAAATAACAGGTTATATTCAAAGAAAGCAGGATAAAAAGTATGTATAGTGAAAAAGTAATGGATCATTTTAATCATCCGAGAAACGTTGGAGAAATTGAAAACCCAAGTGGTGTCGGTACCGTTGGTAATGCAAAATGCGGCGATATCATGAGAATGTACCTTGATATTGATGATAACGGAATCATCCAGGATGTAAAATTTAAAACATTTGGTTGTGGTGCAGCCGTTGCAACAAGCAGTATGGCAACCGAACTTGTAAAAGGAAAAACAGTACAGCAGGCATTGGAAGTAACAAATAAAGCAGTTATGGAAGCTTTGGACGGACTTCCACCAGTGAAAGTTCACTGCAGCCTTTTAGCAGAGGAAGCAATCCACGCTGCATTATGGGATTACGCAGAGAAAAACCATATCACGATAGAGGGACTGGAGAAACCAGTGAACGATATTTCTGAGAAAGAAGAAGGCGAAGAGGAAGAGTACTAAGCACTTTTCCCGGAAGGTATATCAGACTGTCAGGCAGATTTATGAAAAAGTAAACTGCCGGCAGTCTTTTTTTCTATCTATTTCATTCCAGTTATGGTAGAATATAGCTATTGTAAAAAGCAGAATGGAAAATGAATTGAGGATAAAGGGATAATGGAAGATTTACAGGTAGAAGATTTTAATGATCCAATAGAGCAGAAAGCGGAGCAGACAACGGAAAGCAAAAAAATGCCGGAAAATCAGGAGAACGATGGGGAACATAACTCCATTTTCAAAGAGATCATGAGCTGGGTGATCCCGTTTGCAATTGCGTTAGTGGCAGCGCTTCTCATCAAAAACTTTCTGATCATCAATGCGGATGTACCTACCGGGTCCATGGAGAATACAATCCTGCCGGGAGACCGCTTTATCGGAAACCGGCTGGCATATGTTTTTGGTGAGCCAGAGAGAGGGGATATTGTTGTATTCCGATATCCGGATGATGAGAGCGAGATTTATGTGAAGCGGGTGATCGGACTTCCGGGGGATACCATTGATATTGAGGATGGAAAAATATATATCAATGGATCGACAGAGCCTTTACAGGAGGACTATCTGAAAGAGGAATGGACTGTTGCCACAGGTCCATATACATTTGAGGTGCCGGAAGGATCATACTTCATGATGGGAGATAACAGGAATGATTCCTGGGATGCGAGATATTGGAGCAACACTTATGTGGCAAAAGACAAAATTTTAGGAAAAGCAATTTTTACTTACTGGCCTTTTGCACATTTTGGAAAACTGGAATAAAAAAGGAAGAGTAACATGGTAACAATATTAGCAAAAATATTTATCAAAGACTCAGAAGATAAAATAAAACAGCGAGAGGCATACGGAATGCTGTGCGGTGTGGTCGGCATATTTTTTAATGTACTGCTTTTTATCGGTAAATTTCTTGCAGGAACTTTGAGCAATTCCATTGCGATCACGGCAGATGCCTTTAACAACCTTTCAGATGCAGGATCTTCGATCGTGACACTGCTTGGCTTCAAGCTTGCAGGCGCAAAACCGGATACAGAACACCCCTTTGGACATGGAAGGATTGAGTATGTATCGGGCTTAGTTGTGGCAGCGGCAATCCTTTTAATGGGCTACGAACTTGTCCGTGATTCCATCGGAAAAATCATTCATCCGGAGGAAACAGAGTTTACGCTTCTTGTGGCAGTGATCCTGATCGCATCCATTCTCGTAAAACTGTATATGGCGTATTATAACCGTGCTATTGGAAAAAAACTGGATTCTGCAGCGATGAAAGCGGTTGCCACAGACAGTTTAAGTGATACTGTGGCAACAACGGTTGTGCTTCTGGCATCCGTATTTACCCATTTTACAGGAATCAAAATTGATGGCTACTGCGGTCTGGTTGTGGGCTTATTAGTAGGCTATGCAGGCTTTGACGCCGCCAGAGAGACATTAAATCCATTGCTTGGACAGCCGCCGGCACATGAATTTGTGGAAAAAATAGATGAGATCGTAATGTCACATCCGGAAGTATGCGGAATGCATGATCTGATCGTTCACGATTACGGCCCGGGCAGACAGATGATCTCATTGCATGCAGAAGTTCCGGCAGAGGGAAATATTATGGAACTGCATGATGTGATCGATAATATTGAGAACGAACTTCGTGAGACACTTGGCTGTGAGGCAACCATCCATATGGATCCGGTCGTGACTTCGGATGAACATGTGAGTGAGACGAAAGTGGCGATGGTATCTCTGATCAAGGCAATTGATGAAGAATTGTCCATTCACGATTTCCGTATGGTGAGTGGCGGGACGCATACGAACCTCATTTTTGACATTCTCGCGCCATTTGGATTCCGTCTGACGGACGAGGAACTGCTCACAGAAGTGCTCCAGTCTGTGCATGAGCATTTCGATGATAACTATTACGTGGTGACGAAAATCGATCATTCTTACATATAAAGGAAGCGTTGGAGCAGAGAGCGATTGTGCGTAAAGTGATTCCAATTGCTTCATAAAACTGGATAACAAAGCAAATAAATGACTTTACAAAAAAAATCCCGGATGCAGATTTTCATGCATCCGGGATTTTTCTATGATTAATTATTTTCCTGAGTGTTTGTAGTCTCAGAATTTGCAGCCTCAGAGTTTTCTGTTTCGGAGGATTCTGTCTCGTTTACCTCGGTAGGTTCTTCGGTTTCTGTTGTAATGACATCAGGATCTTCATAAATTACCTCATCATTGCTTGCCCGTAAGATAATTCCCTGGGAACCGGTGATACTTACGGAAATCACATCGCCATCGGAAACATTATCCAGAGAAGTCGTCAGGATTCCAGAGGTAAGGTAAGTGGTAGGAACCTTCTCTCCATTTACAAAAATCTTGGCATTCTTTGTAAAGTTGGAACCGTAAACCGCTAAGGTATTATTCAATACATTTTTGCGGACGGATGTTACATTGACGTCTTCCACGTCCATGACAAGATCCGTTGCCGGATATAAATCCTCGCCGTTGTAAGCATATCTCTCGCCGTAGAGAAGGTCATACTGGAGATTGTCAAGACCATTCTGGTAAGTGGAGGAATCTGCCTGTGTCTGTGTGTAAGTAAACATGGTTCCTTCATGGATACCCATCTGACCGGTAATGTGTGCTAATAACTGGTAAGCAGTCAGATCAGCGTCCTGTTTTGGAAGACCGAAGTTATTCCAGGTTGCATATTTTGTCTTGAAAATATCACCGGATTTCATGTCGGAATCTTCAAGACCCATCGTAGGAAGGTGATCGCCAAACATAACAATAATGGTATCTTCACCGCGGCGGTTTACTGCATCAATCAGGTTTGCAATAAAATTATCTGTGTTGTGGATCATGTTTACATAATATTCCCACTGATTATTGGAGGCTTCATCGGCAGCTCCTGTTACAGTGATCTCCGGGTTCTCAATAATCTTTTCTGTAGGATAATCGCCGTGGGAACCAACTGTGATCGTGTATACAAAGTCGGACTGATTTTCTGTTGCATCCATAGCTTTTACAGTCTCATTTACAAGAACTTTATCAGTTGGCCAGCTTCCGCTTGGTGTGTACTCGGTAATGTTCATTAACTCTTTACTTGTAAATGTATCAAATCCCATTTTTGAAAACGCATTGTTTCTGCTGTAGAAAGTAGCAGTGTTGTTATGTACGACATGTGTGCCATAACCAATAGAGGAAAGGTCAGATGCAATACTTTCAACGCTTGGGCAGTCAGACTGTTTTAAAATTGTTTTGTAAGGATACTCGCCGGTACCAAAGTACTGCATGCTCATACCGGTTAAAACTTCAAATTCTGTATTGGCAGTTCCGGCTCCGACAACTGGTACGGTAAGATAACCGGTGGTGAAGTTCTGCTCTAAACTGTGGAATGTTGGAATCGGATCTTCTGACATCTGAAGGAAATTCACATCATATGGATCGATAAAGGATTCCAGCAAAATACAGATAATATTTGGCTCTTTGCCAGCAGAAACAGTTGTTTCTTCTTTGGAAGAGTCCACTAAAGTTTCGATAGCGTCAATGGTTTCTTTGGAGTAATCATCCGGTTTATCCATTCCACGGCCGACAACGCTTGTAGAGAAACCATAAACAAATCCGTAATCAGAGTAACCCTGTGCAATATTTGCAAAGTAAGAGGCAATAATATTAGAACTCTGTGCAGCCTGTGTTGTGATCGGAATACCGACAACTAACAGTGCAACAATCGCAAGAGGGGAAAGTACAATGTGGCGTTTCCCCTGATATTTCGGCCCCTTAATAAAGAAGAGAACCAGAAATATAATGAAAGAAGCAACCACAGCTACTACAACGGTAGCCTCTTCCGCAGTAAAATAATTGGTGTTCTGCATTGCAAACAGGTCTGGAAGCATTTTAAAATCGGTGTAGCTGAACGGTGTTACACGGTTGGAAAGGATGATTCCGTTGACTGTGCCGAGGAAAATCCAAAGTCCGGTGATCAGAACACGAAGCTGTGCCCTTGTCTTAAACAGGTAAACAATTGATAAGGAAGCAAATACAATGAAGGCATTGTAAAGGTATGCCCATGTATGATTGCCTACGAAGGAAACAGCAGAGAAAAAGTCTCTTCTGGAGATCACTTCTACGGTAAAAGTAATAAAGCATGCTAAAATAAAGTGGAAAATAAGAGAATATTTATTGAAAAATGCAATTCTCTTATAATATTTCTCACCGTGTGGTTTCCTTTTTGGTAATTTGGAAAGAAAAACTTCTGCTTTTTCCTTTACCGGTGCAAATTTCTGGAATAATTTATTCATTTTTTCTTTGACTGACTTGAATTTCTGTTTCATATACCCTCCTTGTTGGCACAGGAAAATACAAAAAATTGATTTTTCCTGTCTGCATCTGAGCTTTTTGCAATCGCTTTTGCAAAAAAAATACAGGTGCGTTACATCTATCAGCAGTTATGGTAATCTGCAATGAAAAAGAGTTTTAAAAGCTCTTTTATTGTCCAAGTAAAACACATGTAAAATTACAGTAAAAAAATTATTTTTGATACTAAAAGAATATATCGCTTATGAGGGAAAAAAACAATTGGAAAGATAAATAAAAAAGAAGGAAGATTTCAAGATTTTCTATAAAATATGAATAAAAAATGAACAAACTATGACTAAATGAGAACATATAGCACCGGAGACTATTTCACAAACTTGTTAATAGCCTCGTTTAAGTCTTTTAATACCTGCTCATCACCTGTTTCGATCGCATCTACCAGACAGTGGTTAATGTGATCTTCCAGAATGATTTTACCAATATTGTTGATTGCTGACCGCACTGCCGCAATCTGGATCAGGACTTCACTGCAGTCCCTGCCGTCCTCGATCATGGTCTTAACGGCTTCCATATGCCCGATCGCGCGGTTCATACGGTTTAAAACTGCCTTTGTGTTTTCGTGATGGTGTGGGTGTGAATGTGAGTGATCGTGTTCGTGTGCTTCCTCATGCGTGTGTGTATAAACAGTACCGTCCTTGGCGATATGTGTATGTTCCATATGTACTCCTTTGTATTCTATAGTTACCAGTCACTATCCCAGTCTGTTGTTCCGGAATCCCAACTGTCTCCGGAATCCCAGTCATAACTGCTGTCAGAATCCGAATCAGAAGTATAATGCTCGTCATAGTAACTGCTGTCCTCAAATTCTGTAAAATTAGAAGTCCATTCGTTATCATCAGTATAGTTGAACTGATAGTCAGTTTTATTTGCTAAGACGTCGTCCGGAATCGAGGATTTACTGACTTTTTCATAATCGCCACCGTAACCGTAGTCTTCGTACTCATACCAGCTATGGCGTGTGTTGGCGTAAATGGTGTCGTTATAGCGATAATAGCTGACATTGTAATAAGCGTGGAGCGGTGCAAATAATAAACAGAAAGAAATGACATAAATCACAACATAAGTCAGTAAAAATGCGCGACCGGACGACTTTTCCCCAATTACGTTATCATGAAATTTTTGCAGGAGAGGAACACGGCCACCAAATTTACCTGCCAGAATTAAACTTGCGATTGTCAGTCCGATTGCAAGAAAAACGGACCAGAACAGGGAAGCTCCGAATCCCTTGGCAAGCATATCGATAATGGCAATGGAGATCAGCCCCACAAAGCCGGCAAAAAAGATCGCAAAAGTGATGAGTATGTTTTTTCGCTTTTCTTTCTTCTGCTCCCGCGTGAGTGTCTGCTGTTGTTTTCTTGTCTGGTTATTTGCCTTCTGATTTAAAATCTCAGATTTTAATTTCAGATAAAGTTCATTGACAGCATAAGCTTCATCCGTACCCTGATAGCGGATGGCACGTTCGCCGTTTGCCTTGTTTTTGTATACAATGAACTGGTCGCCATCCTGATAAATACCAAATGCTTTTGGTTTCTTATAATTGGTGCCAATAAAAAATCTTGTTGTCTCATACGGCGGCAGGTGTCTGTCCTGATACCACTGCTGCAATTCGGCGATTGTTTTTGGTGTTTTATCGGCGGTTCGTTTGATGGCATTGTTTGTTGCCCCGCAAAATGGACATTTATCTGCGGTTTCTTCAATCATGGAACCACAGTATTCGCATTTTATCTGCATTTTCATTTCCTCCCCGGAAGTGGTGTGTTAGTCAGAATAGATTCTGTTTTACCACTTCTATATTATAAGGTAATGATTTAGTACTTTTATATTATTACAGTATAGATTATATTATGACATTTCTTTTTGACAGAATCAATAGAAAAACGTTAGTTATTGCTGTTACTGTTCATTCCTAAATCACTTTCTTACGCAGCAAAACAGCAAGTGTTTTACTGCTGGGTGAGTAGTAACGCTTGCATTTCCTATATAAAGCAGATATAATTTCTACATTAGAATAAAAATGTTACATCAACAAAAACTATACGATGGGGTATATCAGATTTGGTATACCCTGTTTTTTGCTTCGCAAAACAAGGAGGATTATGAATTTATTAGATATTATTGGACCGGTCATGGTTGGACCGTCCAGCTCCCATACAGCGGGAGCAGTAAAAATCGGACGAGTCTGTCATAAACTGCTTGCAGAAAAAGTGGTAAGGGCAGATATCTATTTTCACGGATCATTTCTGGCAACAGGAAAAGGGCATGGAACGGATAAGGCGGTTGTGGCAGGGCTTCTGGGAATGCAGGTGGATGACCCGGCGATTCCTCACAGCTTTGAGATCGCAGAGCGTGAGGGATTGCAGTTCACACTGTCCGGGATCGATCTTGGGGATGTGCATCCAAACTCTGTCAAACTGGAACTTACAGGCGAATCAGGAAGAACGCTGGAGGTAATCGCGGCATCCATCGGGGGCGGACGTATTGAAATCTGTGAGATCGATGGTCTGACAGCAAATTTCAGTGGAGATTATCCGACACTGATCGTGCATAATATTGACCAGCCGGGGCATGTTACAGAGGTGACATCCATGCTTGCCCACAAATCGGTCAACATCGCAACGATGCAGTTATACCGTGCAAGCCGCGGTGGAAATGCAGTTATGGTCATCGAGTGCGATCAGGAAATTCCGGCGGATGCACTCAAGTGGTTAGAACGGATGGAAGGAATTTTAAAAGTAACGTATCTGAGTTTACTGTAGGGAGAGAAAAATGTATAAGTCCTTAGAAGAAATATGCGAAATGACAACAAAAGAAGGAAAGCCCTTCTGGAAAATCGTGCAGGAAGATGATTGCAGGGAGCAGGGAATCAGCGAGGGAGAAGCATTTGAGCAGATGCGGGGCATGTATCAGGCAATGCGTGAGGCAGATGATAATTATGATGGAAAGCTGAAGTCTGCAAGCGGTCTGGTGGGAACAGATGGGGAAAAAATGCATGCGGCACGAGAAGCAGGAACTTTGCTCTGTGGAAAATTTATTGGAAAAGTGATGGAAAAAGCTTTAAAGACAGGTGAATCCAATGCCTGCATGAAACGGATCGTTGCGGCACCGACTGCGGGCTCCTGCGGTGTTGTCCCGGCAGTTTTTCTCACATTAGAAGAGGAAAAACATTTTTCCGAAGAAAAAATGGTGGAAGCCCTTTATGTGGCAGCAGGAATCGGCGGCGTGATCGCAAACAGGGCGTTTCTCGCCGGGGCAGCCGGAGGTTGTCAGGCTGAGATCGGCTCGGCTTCGGCGATGGCGGCCGGAGGCGTGGCATACCTTATGGGCGGAGATGCCGAGCAGATTTCCCATGCGGCAGCCCTGGCATTGAAAAATCTGCTTGGACTTGCCTGTGATCCCGTGGCAGGTCTGGTCGAAGTGCCGTGTGTGAAACGCAATGTGATGGGAGCGGTCAATGCAATGACTTCGTCGGATATGGTCATGGCTGGAATCACAAGTAAAATCCCGCCGGATGAAGTGATAGATGCAATGCGTGCGATTGGACGCAGCATGAGCGAGGATATCCGCGAAACCGGAAAAGGAGGGCTTGCCGGAACTCCGACCGGAATTGCGATCCGGGAACGAATGGCTGGGACACTATAACCGGAGTTTCACTTACCGTAGAGCAGCAGATTTTGTAGTGCTTTCTTAGGGTGTGAAGGGCAGATATAAGCGTCCTCTCACAAGTCGTGATT
>ERZ1026856.249-NODE-249-length-37454-cov-12.811626_pt1 | contig 37454 bp, 35 predicted proteins | sample MGYA00380158_ERZ1026856 | MGnify/ENA primary metagenome ERZ1026856 (study PRJEB33269, sample SAMEA4719794) | human gut metagenome | biome: human-associated habitat; feature: organic feature; material: feces | place: Cameroon | collected 2013-10 ... | reverse complement strand
TTTTTATGTAAAAAATGAAACATGGTCATGTCCTGACACGGTGGGATTTGCGGAACTGCTGTGGCGATTCATGAAAATTTTTCTGGAAGGACTGCGAAAAATAGCTGGTAGAGGAAAACCCGATACATCCGGCAATCTCTTCGATACTGTGATTGGTTGTGAGCAGCAGGTCACGCGCAGACGCCAGCCGCACTTCATTCAGGTAAGCGATGGGAGATTTCCCGTACAGCTCTGCAAAACGGTGTGAAAGGTAATATTTTGAGAGGCTGCAGTTTTCGGCAAGCGAATCCAGAGAGATCATGCTCTGGTAATTGTGCTCGATAAAGCGTTTTACCTTGTGGCATTCGTGGCTGCTGTTCTGCGCATCCACCACTTCATAGGATACATGGTCTTTCCGGCAGAAATATAAAATTAAAATACCCAGATAATGTTGGCAGATCTCTGCGTAGCGGTCCTGTCTGTTATGCATTTCCCGCAGGATATTTTCAAAACACTGGCGGATAAAAGGCGAGTTTGCAGAAGCCGGGACATGAATGTATTCCGGTTCTTTGTCAGTATTCAGTTTTAATCCTTCCACCCCGAGCACATAATAATCCAGTGGATTTTCCGGATCGGAAAACTCTGTGTGTGTTACCTGTGCACCGATCACGACAAGGCTGTTTGAGGAGACCGGAACAGATTCATTTTCGATCAGCATGCGTCCGGTGCCGTCTTTAATAAAGAAGATTTCCGTAAAATGATGGCTGTGGGGAAACGAAGTCCAGTCATTTTCAAATTTGGATGCTGATATGGAAAGCAGGCGGAAATGGATTTCCGGCTGTACCTCATTATCCAGATTAAATTTGCGGTTACTCATGGAAAATACAGTCCTTTCATGTTATAATTGCAATGATTTCCTGTTTAAAATAGGAACGATGTTGTACTTAGTATACAATGAAAAAAACAAAATAACAAGATTTTTAAAATAAAGCAAGAATTATAAAATATAGAGCAATATATGGATAGGAAAAAGAGGAAACACACTCTATAATAACAAATGTAAAGAACAAAGCACTTTTGATTTTATACATAATAAACAAAAGTGATTCATAAAATTTAAGGAGGAAAATTTTTATGAAAAAGAAATTGATCGGGGCATTACTTGTAGCAGCTATGACAGTTACAACACTGGCTGGATGTGGTGGAACAAAAGACAATACACCGGCAGCCGGTTCTGATGCAGGGGAAAAGACAGACAGCTCAACAGAGGCAGCTTCTGATGAGGGAACAGCAGACGGAGACGAGACACTGACCGTATGGTGCTGGGATCCTACATTTAATGTTTACGCTATGCAGCAGGCAGAGGCAATGTATCAGAAGGATCATCCAAACTTCAAACTTGATATTCAGGAGAAGGTTTACACGGATATCGAGCAGAGCCTTATCACAGCAGCAGAAGCAGGAAACTATGACACATTACCGGATATCTTCTTAATGCAGGATAACTCCTTCAGCAAGAACGCAACAAATTATCCGGAACTTTTTACAGATCTGACAGATTCAGGAATCGATTTCGACCAGTTCACTGGTGGTAAATTAGCAGATTCCACTGTAGACGGCGCACACTATGGTATCCCATTCGACAACGGTGCTACCATCATGGCAATCCGTTCTGATATGGTAGAAAAAGCTGGTCTTACAGTAGAAGACTTCAAAGATACAACATGGTCAGAGTTTATGGAACTCGCTCAGAAAGTTGTAGATGCAAATGGTGTTCCAATGTTAACAAGCTCAGGCGGATCTGAGATCGTGATCGAAATGCTTCAGTCTGCTGGTGCATCTCCAATGGTAGATGGCAAAGTAAACTTAGTTGACAACGCAGCATTAAAAGCAGCGATCAACGTATACAAAGAACTGATTGAAACAGGAATCATGATTGATTACACAGACTGGGATCAGTACATCGCTTCCATGAACGATGGAAAAGCAGCTGGTGTGATCCAGGGATGCTGGATCATGTCTTCTATCCAGGCAGCAGAAGATCAGTCAGGAAAATGGGCAATTGTTAATATGCCAAAATTAGACGACATCAGTGGTGCAACAAACTATGCAAACTGTGGTGGTGCAAGCTGGGCAGTATCTTCTAACTGCAAGAACACAGACCTTGCATTCGACTTCTTAAATTCTACATTCGGAACAAGCGTTGAATTATACGATGAACTTCTTCCAAATGCAGGCGTGATCGCAAGCTACTTACCAGCTGGTGAGTCTGAAGCTTACAATGCTACATCTGATTTCTACGGCGGTCAGGCAGTATACAAAGACATCGTTGAATTTGCAGGAAAAGTTCCTGGAATCAACTATGGTGCATACTACAACGATATCAGAAGTGCATTGACAGATGCAATCACAAACGTTGTCCAGAATGGCGCAGATATCGATGAAGAGATCCAGAACGCACAGGATACCGTTGAATTTAATATTAGTGAATAATATTACTAGAAAATGATACAGTACCGGGGATGCATGATTGTGTTCCCGGTATCATTTTAGGAGAGAAACATGAATAAGAAGAAAGAAAAACTGAGTTTGGAAAAAAAGCATAATCTCACCGGATGGGCATTTTTACTTCCGGCAGCAATTTTAATCTTTGTATTTTGTTTTTATCCAATGTTGCAGGCGATCATACTTTCTTTTTCGAAGAAAGGAACAGGCGGAGCCAGCACATTTGCAGGATTGGCAAATTACAGCAGAATTTTAAAAGACAAAACATTCCAGCAATGTCTGTTTAATACGGTATTTTACTTTATTATCCAGGTGCCGGTCATGCTGATCCTGGCCTTGTGCCTTGCACAGTTACTGAATAATCCGAAGATTAAGGGAAAAGGTATTTTCCGTACTCTGATTTTTCTTCCATGTGCAACATCACTGGTATCTTATTCCATGATCTTTAAATCACTGTTCGCAACCGACGGTCTTGTGAACAATGTGATCTCAGCAATCGGACTGACTCCGGTCGACTGGTTTCAGAATGCATGGGCGGCAAGATTTGTGATCATCATTGCGCTGGTGTGGAGATGGACCGGATATAATATGGTATTTTATCTTGCAGGACTTCAGAATATTGATTATTCCGTTTATGAGGCAAGTTATATTGATGGTGCAACTCCGTTTCAGCAGTTTACAAAGATCACGATCCCACTGTTGAAACCTACTATTCTTCTGACAGCTATCATGTCCACGTCAGGAACCTTGCAGCTGTTTGATGAATCTGTCAACCTGACTGCAGGCGGACCTGGAAAATCGACCATGACACTTGCACATTATATTTATAATATTTCCTTTGTTGAGACACCAAAGTTTAATTATGCAGCAGCATTATCCGTATTCATTCTGATCAGTGTGGCGGTTCTGTCTGCAATCCAGATGAAAGTAGGTGACAAGCGTGACTAAAATAAAAACGATCTTTTCTTATTTGATTTTGATCCTTGCAAGTTTTCTTTCAGCATTTCCACTTTATTATATGTTTTGTGGAGCTACCAATACGAGCATTGAGATTGTGAGAGGCAGATTGTTACCGGGTACGCATCTGGCAGAAAATTTTAGAACACTGCTGTCGAATCAGAATCTTGGACTCGCAATGTTTAATTCTTTTCGGAATGCAATCGTGATCACAGTCATTACACTGCTGGTGTGTTCTATCGCAGGCTATGGGTTTGAGATTTATCACGACAAGGGCAAGGATATTTTAATGAGTATTCTGTTACTTGCCATGATGCTTCCGTTCGTAGCGATCATGATTCCGTTATTTAAAATGTTTTCTTCGTGGAAACTTGTAAATACATGGATCGCACTTGCGCTTCCATCTATTTCGACACCATTTATGATCATGCTATTCCGTCAGGCGGCAAGATCATTCCCTCATGACATTATCGAGGCGGCGAGACTGGAAGGACTGAGTGAGATTAAGATTTTCTTTAAAATGTTTATTCCGGTTATGAAATCCACATATGGAGCAGCCATGACGGTTACATTTATGAATGCATGGAATAATTATCTGTGGCCGACAATTATCCTGCAGGACAAGAACCAGATCACAATGCCAATGTTAGTCGCAAATCTTAAGAGTGGTTACAGTGTGGATTATGGAATGTTAATGCTTGGTGTACTGATCTGTACACTTCCTACGGCAATCATTTTCTTATGTCTGCAGAAGAGTTTTGCAAACGGAATTACAGGAGCAGTGAAATAATGGAACAAAAGTTTTGCTTGGATGAAAAAAGCTGGAAGGAGGCGCAGGCAGCGCTTCTTCTGGCAAAAAGGCTGGGGTTGATCGAAGATGCCGGAATGGAAGCATTGGAGAGACGACGGCAGCAGAAAAATGAGAAAAACCGCCAGGCAGAGGAAGCGGGGGAAATGTTTTATGGACCCCGCTTTTATTCTGCACCGATGTATCTGCAATATGAACTGACACGTTTCAAACTGGATTTTGTGCAGCCGTCAGAGCAGATTCGAAAACTTGGCGTCTGTCCGACGTTTTCTGACGAGGAAAAGAGAAACTTTTATGAGAGGAATCAGGATCTGTTCGGGCGATACAACGGAGATCTTTTCAGCTATGAAGAGGTTTCACAGATCATAGAAAAAAGACTGAGGGAGGAAGCATATGACAAACTCATCCAGAATATATTATGTCAACCAGATGACAGGCAGTGATGCCAATGACGGATTGAGCAAAGAGCATCCTTTTGCCAGTCTTTTCAGGATCAGCCAGTTATCACTCCATCCGGGAGATCAGGTGCTTTTAGCTGGTGGAAGCATTTTTAACGGTCAGTTTTTACAGATTAAAGACAGCGGAACGAAGGAAGCACCGATTACCATAGGTTCTTATGATGTGGAAGATGAGATTTTTCCGGTCATTGCAGCAGATGGACAGGGAATCTGGTATCAGGATTATGGAATGCCATTGGATTCACCGGCGCATATTTTTAAAGGATATGTTTCTTCTGCAATTTTACTGTATGATGCAGAACATATCGTTGTTGAAAATCTTGAAATTACAAATACTGCAACAGATATCATAGGCGAACGTTATTCGGCACCACACAAGATGAACCGTACCGGGGTAGCGGTTGTTGCAAAAAACAAAGGACTGCGGAGCGGTATTACACTTCGCAATCTGAGGATCCATGATGTGAATGGAAATGTTTATGACAAGCATATGAATAACGGCGGCATTTATATGACGGCGTTAAAACCTGACAACGAAGAGGTGACAGGCATAGCACGTTACAGGGATATTCTTGTGGAAGACTGCTTTGTATATCGTGTGAGCCGCTGGGGAATCGCTGTTGGATACACTTATGCACATGAGAAGTTCCAGGGAGCTGAACTGGAAGAAGAGACATTCACACAATATGGTCATGAGAATGTTGTGATCCGAAATAATTATGTAAAGGCTGCCGGTGGTGATGGCATCACGTCCATGTACGCATTAAGACCGCTGGTGGAGCATAATATGGCAGATGGCGTTGCATGCGAGATCAATGACCGCATTTACAGCGAGCCGGAGAACAGATTCGGTAAAGTGGCGGCAGCGATCTGGCCATGGAAATGTAAAGATGCCTTATTCCGTTATAACGAAGTGGCAGATACAAGGTTAAACCAGGACGGAATGGCATATGATGCAGATTCCGGTGATGGAACGGTTTACGAATATAATTACAGCAGGCAGAACGAAGGCGGTTGTGTGATGTTCTGTTTACAGGAAGCAATTCATAATACATTCCGCCATAATGTAAGCTTTGATGATCTTGGTGGAACGATCAGTCCGTCAGAAAATCCGGATGCACTGCTTTCCCATAATACTTTTTATGTGAGAGAGGGCGTACCGTTTGTCCGTAAAAATATGGATGGCGGAAAGTTTACAGAAGAAGAAAATCAGATCATACCGTTATCTTTTTCCTGAAACCGGAAGTGATGACTGGTTTTTTAGAATAAAAATTTCACACAGAGGTTGAGTAAAAAAATAAGAGGGGCAAGGAAGAAAATGAGTGAAAGACAACAAGGAAGAGTGACGATTCCAACGAACCTGGATGTAGTTCCGGAGACAATTGAGTTAATGAAACGCTGGGGAGCAGATGCGATCCGTGACTGCGACGGTACAGAATTTCCGGAAGAGTTGACGAAAACCGGCGCAAAAATATATGCAACTTATTATACCACCAGAAAAGACAATGCGTGGGCAAAAGCAAATCCGGATGAAGTGCAGCAGAGTTATATCATGACTAATTTTTACACTGCAACCGGTAACGAACTCCAGATTCCTTTAATGAAAGGAATTTCGGATGAACTGATGCAGGTCAATACAAGAGATGACAGAAAACGCTGGTGGGAAGTCATCGACCGCTCCACAGGGGAAGTGGTATCCACAGATAAATGGGAATACAATGAGGAAACAGGCTGTGTCTGCATCCATGATACAGAACCGTTCCATGAATATACCGTCAGCTTTTTAGCATATATTATCTGGGATCCGGTCCATATGTACAATGCTGTGACAAATGGCTGGAAGGATTTTGAACATCAGATCACATTTGATGTCAGACAGCCGAAAACACATAAGTATTCCATGGAGCGTCTGCGCAAATACTGTGCAGAGCATCCGTATGTGAACGTGATCCGTTATACAACGTTCTTCCATCAGTTCACACTCGTATTTGATGAGCTTAAGAGAGAGAAGTTTGTTGACTGGTATGGTTATTCTTCCTCTGTAAGTCCATATATTTTAGAGCAGTTTGAAAAAGAGGTCGGTTATAAATTCCGTCCGGAATTTATCATTGATCAGGGTTATCACAATAACCAGTATCGTGTGCCAAGCAAAGAATACAAGGATTTCCAGGCATTCCAGCGCAGGGAAGTTGCAAAGCTTGCAAAAGAGATGGTTGACATCACACATGAATGTGGCAAAGAGGCAATGATGTTTTTGGGGGATCACTGGATCGGAACAGAACCATTCATGGAAGAGTTTGCAACGATCGGTCTTGACGCAGTGGTAGGAAGTGTTGGAAACGGAAGCACACTTCGTCTGATCTCTGATATCGAAGGGGTAAAATATACAGAAGGAAGATTCCTTCCATACTTTTTCCCGGATACCTTCCATGAAGGCGGAGATCCTGTCAAGGAAGCAAAGGAAAACTGGGTGACAGCACGACGTGCCATCTTAAGAAAACCGATCGACCGTATCGGATATGGCGGATACTTAAAGCTTGCACTGGAATTCCCGGAGTTTTTAGACTATGTGGAGAGCGTCTGCAACGAGTTCCGCGAATTATATGAAAATGCAAAAGGCACAACACCATATTGCGTGAAGAAAGTGGCAGTATTAAACAGCTGGGGTAAGATCAGAAGCTGGGGATGCCATATGGTGCATCATGCACTGTACCAGAAACAGAATTACAGCTATGCAGGTATTATCGAAGCGTTAAGTGGGGCACCATTTGATGTGAAGTTCATTTCTTTTGATGATATTTTAGAAAATGAAGATATATTAAAAGATATTGATGTGATCATTAACGTAGGTGATGGTGATACAGCACATACAGGTGGAGCAGTCTGGGAGAATCCGGTCATTTCTTCTGCAATCCGCAGATTTGTATATGAAGGAGGCGGATTCATCGGTATCGGGGAACCGGCAGGACACCAGTATCAGGGACACTATTTACAGCTTGCAGATCTGATCGGGGTAGAGAAAGAAACAGGATTTACGTTAAACTATGACAAGTATAACTGGGATGAACATCCGGAACACTTCATTCTTGCAGATACCACAAAACCGGTAGATTTCGGAGAAGGAAAGAAGAGTATCTATGCATACGAGGGAACAGAGATCCTTGTGCAGAGAGAGAAGGAAGTACAGATGGCTGTCAACGGATTTGGAGCAGGCCGCTCTGTATACATCAGCGGACTTCCATACAGCTTTGAGAACAGCAGAATCCTGTACCGCAGTATTTTATGGAGCACACACAGCGAAGAAGAACTTCATCAGTGGTATAGCACGAACTTCAACGTAGAAGTGCACGCTTATGTGAAGAATGGAAAGTACTGTGTTGTAAATAATACATATGAACCACAGAATACGACAGTATACCGTGGCGATGGAAGCAGCTTTGATCTTGAGATGGAAGCAAATGAGATCAAGTGGTATACAATTGAATAAGCTTGATTGAAAAAGGTATTTTCACGGCACCGGAATCATCCGGTGCCGTGTGTTTTTGCGTAGATGATTAAGAGAAAGATAGGAGTATTTTCTTGCTTCTACTTCTGTTTTTGTGCTATAATCATACAAAGCATATTTTACAAAATCTTCATGACAGTTTTGTCATCTATATTCTAAGAACGACAGATTAGTTTTCAAAATAATCTGCGTGTTTCATTCGTATCCCGAAAACGGAGAGAGGTTATTAATATGAGCATTTTTGAGTATGATAAAGAATTGGAAGAGAAGAAGTTGAGAAAGGCAGAGTTTGAAGCTGGACTGGCAGAAGGCAAAAATCAGGCTGCTTTTGAAACAGCAAGGCGTATGCTTGCTTTACAGGAATTCACACCTGAAAAGATTGCAGCTATTTCAGGACTTCCGTTAGACGAAGTGAGAAAGCTGCAGGAGCAGGACAATCATGAACAGTAAAAGAAATAATTTCATTTACAAATAAGATATTAATGACAGGAGAAAACAAATGAAATACCATACCGACAACGAATTACAAAACTTCAGATTTGAGGGCGCATATATTGCAGAAACCTGCGCAGTCAATGGAATATTTGAAATGATATTGGACAATGTGACAATTTTACCACAAAATTCGTGCAATCGTGATATCCGCGAAATGCGTGCAAATGAACTGAAACTGAAAATCCGTGAGCCGGAGATAACGGCATTTGTCGAGGAAGGCTATAAAGTTTATGACGCAGACGGTAATCTGAAAGAAAAGAAAGAGGATATTCTGATCGCTGCAGAAGATCAGGCAGCAAAATTAAAGGAACTGGAAGGCTGTGAAATCTATTCCATCGAGCAGGAGAACGGTGTCTATACGATATCCATCGATACGGAAGACCATACGTTTATGCTCAAAGTAAGCGGCAGTGCGGATATTGAAGAGTGGGACCGGTTTCTGAGTAAAGATTAAAGGAGTATGGATTACGATGGAAACAAATGAAAAAAGCCGTGTGCTGGATATGACAAAGGGAAAGCCGTTCCAGCTTGTATTAAAATTTGCGCTGCCCCTGTTTTTTGGAAATCTGCTGCAGCAGTTTTATAATCTGGCTGATACTGCAATTGCCGGACATGTTCTGGGAGATCATGCACTCGCACAGATTGGAGCAGTTTCGGCGTTGTATGGACTTATCACGAATTTTGCATTTGGAATGAACAATGGACTGGCATTGTCTTTAAGCCGGAGCTTTGGAGCAGGGGATGAGCAAAAAATGAAGCATGCATCCTGTTGGATGGTGACAATTTCCATGTCGGTATCCATTGTCTTAATGTCTATTTTTCTGTTGTGTAAAGAACCTCTGCTGATTCTTTTGCAGGTTCCTGAAGAGACAATGGCAGGTGCGATGGAATATCTTACGATCATACTGATTGGAATACCATTTACGATGGCATATAATATGGAGGCTGCTATGCTGCAGGCAGTGGGAAACAGTATGACACCGCTTTTATTTTTGCTGTTCAGCAGCGTTTTGAATATTTCATTGGATTATGTGTTTATGGCACCACTGGCGATGGGAATCGGGGGTGCTGCGTCTGCAACGGTTTTATCACAGGGGGTAAGTGCATTTCTGGCGTTCATACTTATATGGCGCCATTATCCACTGCTTCATTTTAAAAGAAAAGATTATCAGGTGGAGAAAAAATTTGTACTTGAAATGGTCGTCGCAGGATTTAGTATGGCTTTGATGAGTGCAATCTATAATATTGGAAGTGTTATTTTACAGGGAAGCATTAACGCACTTGGAAATCTGTATATTACGGCGCAGGTAGGCGCAAGAAGGCTGGCGGAACTTTTTCATACACCTGGACTTGCGCTTGGAACGAGTGTTGCAACTTATACGAGCCAGAATATGGGCGGCGGAAATCGAAACAGAATCAAAAAAGGAGTATGGTCAGCATTCTTTCTTTTTGCAATCTGGTGGATTTTTTCCATGATTTTTGTCACTTTCTTCGTGGAAGATGCTGTCAGACTGGTAACAGGAAGCAGTAATGTGGATATTATTTATAATACTGCATTATATCTAAGGATCAGTTTTCCACTGATTCCTACGATGGCAGTGATTATTATTTTGAGAAATATGCTACAGGGAATGAATCATCTGATGATGCCGCTTGTGTGCAGCAGTCTGGAATTAATTGGAAAGGTGATTTTTGCTATCTGGATTGTGCCAGTATATGGGTATTTTGCAGTGTGCATATGTGAACCGGTCACATGGGTAGTCTGCTGTATTTTTGTTTTGATCTGCTTGTTTTTGTGCAGGAAAGAATTGCGATAGAAGCTTAATGAGAAAACGTTTCAATAACAGTGTTGACACGTTTTCTTTTTTTGTGTAATATATGCCTATGAGTTAGATATAACTAACCAAAAAGCAAAGGAGAGCAAAGTGAGCCAGGAAGTATATGAAATGATCACAAGATTAGACAGAGAAAGAATTGAGACACATCTGGTCGTACAGTGTGCACCGATGATCTCCGGTATGAAGGTTTCTAATTTACTGAATGTGGAGAGAAAACTTGCACCACAGATGAAACAGGTGCTGGAACGTTCCGGTATTTCCTATTATCTGCTGTTGGAAAGCGAGGACAAAGCAACTTTTTTAGTGTACCGTGAGGACGGATTGAAAGCGTACCTGATGCAGGATGGAGTCTGTCAGTCGATGAAGAGTTTTGGATACGAAAGCCTGGATTTAAGCGATGTTTTAAGCCGTTTTCGGAAACGCTACGCAGACTGTATGGAACAGATTGCAGAATTTCCACACGAGGTGGGATTGTTACTCGGTTATCCTGTGGAAGATGTGGAGGGCTTCATTGAGAACAAAGGTCACAATTATCTGTATTCCGGATACTGGAAAGTATACGGACATGTAGAGGAAAAGAAAGCTTTGTTTAAGAAATATGAAGATGCAAGAAAAGCTTTGATACAGTTGCTCGCAAGCGGACGCAGTGTGAGTGAGATGGCTGCCTGTTATGCTTAATTTTTATCTATAGGTTAGCATATACTAACTACATAGACTGATAAAGAATAGAAAATGCAGGAATGTGAAAAAATAAAAAACATAAAACTGCAAGTAGTATGGAGGAATGAATCATGGATAAAGTAACAATCGTATTTTGGTCACAGTCAGGAAACACAGAGAGTATGGCAAACGCAGTTGCAGAGGGTGTAACGGCAGCAGGAAAAGAAGCAGTGGTTGTTGATGTCGCAAGTGCATCTTTGGATGATTTGAAAGCTGCAAAAGGTTTCGCAATGGGCTGTCCTGCAATGGGAGCAGAAGTGCTCGAAGAAGGCGAGATGGAACCATTTGTATGTGATGTAGAAGGATTTGTCGCAGGTAAGACGATCGCTTTGTTTGGTTCTTATGGATGGGGCGATGGACAGTGGATGCGTGACTGGGTAGACCGCATGACAGCAGCCGGAGCAACCGTTGTGAACGGAGAAGGCGTAATCTGTCAGGAAGCACCGGACGATGCTGCCTTAGATGCATGCAAAGACCTCGGAAAACAGCTCGCAGCATTATAATAAGGTAAGCATTATAACGAAAGGACAGTTTATGAGCGTAGTCATTATTGGAGGACATGACCGTATGGTGTGTCAGTATAAAAAGATTTGTAAGGAGCATAAATGTAAGGCAAAAGTATTTACCCAGATGCCGGCAAAGTTAAGCAGCCAGATTGGGTCACCGGATCTGATTATCCTGTTTACCAATACAGTTTCCCACAAGATGGTAAAATGTGCGGTAGCGGAGGCGGAGCGCAGCAAAGCCGAAGTGGTAAGAAGTCATTCCAGCAGTGGCAATGCCTTAAATGAGATCCTGGAAAAAGTTTGTTAATGGAAAGAAAAAATTTACATCAGGTGCAATAGCGGAACGTGCGGTCTGTCAGTATTCTTGCAAAAATCAGACCAAGCGGAAGCGCAATGATGATCATGATCGCAGCAGCAAACCAGGAGACAGCTTCTGTCAGGGACATGATCCCGAAATTATAAATTGCACGATAAAGGTAAAGTCCTGGAACCATAATAACAATGGATGGAACGGTTAGTGAAATACGTGGATAACCGTTCCAGTTTTTTATGATGGAAGCCAGAAGTCCGGCGGTTAATGCGCCTGCAAAAGCGGCGGCAGCGGCAGGTGTAGCCGTAAAGTCGATCAATTCCAGACGCAGTGTATTTGCAATGGCACCGATAAAGGCAGCCGTGGCGGCCATCGGGATCGAACTGTTGAACATAATAGAGAATCCGAATACACCGCAAAAACTGGTGATCAAACGCAGTAACAGATGAAGGACAGGTCCGATGGACAATGAGGAAAAGTCCTGTGGCTGCAATTTTAAGAGCAATGCCATGATCCATGCAAACATGGTGGCGACCAGCACGATGATCACGGAATAAGTGAGGCGTTCCAGACCGGATCTTAAATCAAGCTTGGCAAGGTCGATTCCACTTGTGATGAATGGAAATCCTGGTATGATAAACAGCATGGAACAGATATATCCTGCTTCATGAAAGGACGGAATATGGAATAATGTTTCTGCCAGATGCAGACATACGGTATAAGTCAGGCAGGCGGCAGAGATCGATACTGCAATATTTAAAAATAAGGTAAAATGATGTTTGATCAGTTTGGTACGGATCACATTTCCAATACCTGCTGCGATAAAGGCAAGAACCATTTCAATCGGTCCACCGCCCAGCAGAAACGTGAAGGCACAACATGCAAGTGCAGCGGCGAGCCCTAGTTTTACCGGAGAGTAGAGTGTGTGAATAGACTCAATCTCATCCAGACGTCTGTGAATCTCTTCACCTGTCAGATGAGCTTCCTCTTTTGGAAAGTTGTCCACAAACTGTTCCATACGGTAAAGCTTTGAGGTATTGACACCTGTATTGGCAATGCTTAAGGATTGTGAGACACATTCTTTTCCGTCAAAACAGTTAAATTCGATGGACATAAGTCCGACATCCACGGTGCAGGTGACGCCCAATTCCTTTGCAAGGCGGTTCATGGAAGTGCGGACACGCCACGCTCCGGTTCCGCAGGCGAGCATGATCAATCCGACTCTTCCGATAACAGAAGCCTTCTCAATCAGTCCCGCTTTATCAATCAAAACATTGCTGTCATTTTCCGTGTAATCGTGCCATGGAATTTCCATATGATTTTTTTCCATGATATCCGTATAATTATTTTTCTGCATAAATGATCGCCTCAGCTTTTTTCACATGTCGTTCCAGATTTTTCAAAAACAGGGAATCCGGTAGAAAAATACCGATCTCATCATAACGGGTGTTTTCCTCTACCAGAGAATCCTGTCCATAGAAAATGTACGCCATAGGAAGACTTTTCTCCAGTTTGATCATAAGATCCCAGACAGCAGAATAAGCTTCTGCCTCTGTCTCTTTCAGCTTGACGGTGTCGGGCAGCTCGCGGATGATCAGTACACCGGTATTTTTTTCCAGAATCTGCTGTTCCATATCCATTTTTTCAGAAGCATAGGCATGGCGGTAACGGTAGGCCTGTGCAAAATAAATATTTTTCTTATTGTCAAGATCACAGTAGACATCATAAAAATGCTGGTAATCTTTTTCATGTACGGTTGTTTTATATCCGGGCAGTAAATTGCCCGATTCGTCAGTCATGATAATCGGATTCGTTCTGCCGTCTGCGTTAAAACGGTACGGAATCAGAAATGAATTCCGGAGCAGATCGAATAATGTATTTTGACAGATCGCCATAAGAAAAGCTGACAGATCTCTGTTGTGATAAGCATTAAAAAGTGCCTGGGAAAATTCAGCGGGAGATAATGGAAAATTGTTATCCTCATTGCAAAACAGGGAATTGCAGAAAGTCCCCTGGAGTTTTTCACATGCCCATGGATCATTTAATATTTTGTTGAATAAAACATCTGCTTTTTCTTCGCGTGGAAAAATTGTTTTTTCTGTCATAAATGAATCGCTTCCTTTTCTTTTTTTCGCTAAAATTATACTATTGAAATAGAAATATGTGAAAGCTATAATTGATATAGCAGAAATAGTAATTTGATATGATTGAGGACGGTCTATGGATGTGAATTTTGAGTATTATAAAATTTTTTATTACGTTGCGAAATACAATAATTTTACAAGGGCTGCAAGGGTGCTGGGAAACAGCCAGCCGAATGTGACAAGGGCGATGAACTGTCTGGAACAACAGCTTCACTGTACGCTGCTGGTGCGGACGAACCGTGGAGTTTTTCTGACTACGGAAGGAGAAAAGCTGTATACACATGTAGCAGCGGCCATGGAACAGCTTTTTACGGCAGAGGAGGAACTGGCAGAATGTGTGGGACTGTCCCATGGGAGTATTGCAGTCGGAGCCAGTGAGACCGCGTTAAACTTGTTCCTTCTGGATAAGTTAAAAGAGTTTCACAATACATACCCGGGAATCCGGTTAAAGATCTACAATCATTCCACACCACAGGCGGTGGATGCGGTGAGAAGGGGAACGGTTGATTTTGCAGTTGTTTCCACACCTGTAAAGGTGGATGCACCGCTCCGTATGACAATGCTTCATCCATATCAGGAAATATTGATCGGCGGAACAGAGTTTAAACATCTGGCAGGAAAGAAAACAACATTCGAAGAGATTACGCAATATCCGCTCATCTGTCTTGCAAAGGAGACGGTGACATTTCAGTTTTACAGGCAGTTATTTGCCTCTTATGGTCTGGACTTTGAGCCGGATACAGAGACTGCAACAGCGGATCAGATCCTTCCGCTGGTAAGAAGCGGACTGGGGCTGGCTTTTATACCAGAACCGATGGCAAAGGCTGCCATTGACAGGGGAGAGGTGGCAGAGATACCTCTGAGTGAGAAAATACCGCCCCGGAATATCTGTCTGATCTATGACAGCAAGCACCCGTTTAAGGTGGCTGCCATACAATTGAAAAAGATGATTGCTGCAAATGGTATTGCCGGCGAGAAATAGGATTTTGGAAAACGATTGATATTTTTAAAAGCATATGTTATAGTTCAAACGAACTTGATAATGAAACAAACAGGTGTCAGATAGGCAGGGTGACCTCACTCTGCCGGATCTGGTGAAAAGGGAAACAGGTGCGAATCCTGTACGAACTCGTCACTGTATTTAGGGAGTGCATGCCAAAAGCTCACTGGGCAGCCGGGAAGAGGGCAATGCATGATGATCTTTAAGTCAGGAGACCTGCCTGATTGTTGTACGGGAAACAAAAATGTTTCCACGCCACGAGTAACTGGCTGTACGGATGAGAAAATTTGACCTGTTTCAGATTTTTTTTGTAAGATAGGACAGGAAAAATTTTATATTGTGATTTGAGTGCAGCGTTTCTTTTGTGAAAAAGAGACGCTTTTTTCATATTCAGGCAGAAGGATCCCATAGAACATCATCTGGAACAGACCGTCGAACAGGAAAGAGAGAAAAACAGAATGCAAAGCAACGGAACAGAGACCGCAGTATGGGAAAAAGGGATACAGGTTGATCTCCCGGATGGAGAATATGAGATTGAAGTGCAGCTGACAGGTGGAAGCGGCAGGGCGTCCATCACATCACCGGCAATTTTGCAGGTGCAGGATGAGAAGGCCGTCATTGAGATCGAGTGGAGCAGCCCTAATTATGACTATATGACGCTGGACGGAGAGACTTATCTTCCGGTCAATACAGAGGGCAATTCTGTTTTCGAACTGCCTGTGACAGCTTTTGATACAGAAGTGTCGGTAACGGCAGATACGACAGCCATGAGCGTGCCGCATGAGATCGAATATACGATCTTGCTCGACAGTGATTCCATTGCAAACGCCGGGAAAAAACCGATGGAAGTGATCGCAGTTGTCTACGTCGCAGCCGTGATCGCAGTAAGTATCACAGCGTGGCAGGTACATCGAAAGAGAAAAGGAAAAAAGGAATGAAGCAGATAAAAAAAATCGGTCTGTGGTGTATGTTGCTTTTTGCCTGCATCCAGATGGCAGGATGTGGGGACAGTCAGACTTCCTGGAAGAGTGAGGATCGTGAGATCAGCAGTGAACTGACTTATGAAAAGAGCATGGATTTAGATTATGCCACGGAGTTTGCAGTGGATTATTATGAGAATGGTTTTACACTTGTTTCCATATCGGATGGAAGCAGATTTTTACTGAATACCGGAGGGGAACAGGTACCGGAGGATTTAGAGGAGGGCATCACCGTCTTAAATGCCCCGGTGTCCAATATTTATCTGGCTGCCTCTGCAACTATGGACATGTTTTGCAGTATCGATGCTCTGGATCACATCTGCCTGTCCGGACTGACCGAGGAAAAATGGGAGATCCCGGAGGCAAAGGCGGCAATGGAAAGCGGACAGATTTTATATGCTGGAAAGTACAATGCACCTGATTATGAACTGATCTGTTCGAAAGACTGTGGGCTTGCCATTGAATCAACGATGATCGGGCATTCACCGGAGGTAAAGGAGAATCTGGAATCGTTTGGCATTCCGGTTTTAGTCGATCATTCCAGCTATGAGTCTGATCCGCTCGGCAGAACCGAGTGGGTAAAGCTTTATGGAGTGCTGACCGGAAATGAGGATGCGGCGGTGAGAGCATTTGAGGAACAGAAACAGTATGTACAGGAACTTTCCGATGTGGAAACGACCGGAAAGACGGTTACATTTTTTTATGTTACAACAGCGGGAACGGTCAGTGTGCGAAAGAGCAATGACTATGTTCCGAAAATGATCGACATTGCCGGTGGGGAGTATGTGTTCCGAAATTTAAAGGGCGAGGATAACGCAGCTTCCAGTGTCAATATGCAGATGGAAGAATTTTATGCGCAGGCGAAAGATGCAGACTACCTTGTCTATAACAGCACGATTGACGGAAATCTTGCTTCCATTGATGATCTGCTGGCGAAAAACAGCCTTTTTGCAGATTTTAAGGCAGTCAAAGACGGAAACGTATGGTGTATCGGGAAAAACCTTTATCAGGATACAATGGATACCGGAAGCATTATCCATGATTTTCATGAGATGCTGACCTCGGAGGATACGGATGAACTTACCTACATGTATAAGCTCAAATAGAAAAATAAGATATACGGTCTGCTTTGTGGTGCTTGTGGCACTGCTTGTGATTTTTTTCACAATCAGTGTATGTGCCGGAAGTGTGCAGATTCCGCTCTCAGATATCTGGAGACAGTTCAGGGGGGAACAGGATGAACTTTATGCAGCTATTCTCTTTCAGATCCGTATCCCGAGAACATTTGCGGCAATCCTGCTCGGCGGTGCGCTGGCATTGTCCGGGTATCTGCTGCAGACTTTTTTTCATAATCCGATCGCAGGACCGTTTGTTCTTGGTATTTCTTCCGGGGCAAAATTATTTGTGGCGGTCGTGATGATCGTGTTCTTAAGATATTCCAGAACATTATCTTCTGTGGATCTGATTGTGGCGGCGTTCGCAGGATCTATGCTGTCGATGTTTTGTGTGCTTCTGATGTCACCGAGAGTTCAGAATATGTCATTTTTAGTGCTGATCGGAGTGATGATCGGCTATATCTGTTCTGCAGTCACAGATTTTCTTGTGACATTTGCAGAGGATTCTGACATTGTGAATCTTCATAACTGGTCGATGGGAAGCTTTTCCGGCATCACATGGGAGAACGTGAAAACGATCGTGTTTGTTGTAGCAGTTACCGGTATTTTGACATTCTTTTTGTCAAAACCGATGGAGGCGTACCAGTTAGGAGAGACTTACGCAAAAAATATGGGTGTTAATATCAAAATGTTCCGCGCACTGCTCGTGATCTTATCGAGCATCTTATCCGCAGTGGTAACAGCGTTTGCAGGACCGGTGTCGTTTGTCGGGATCGCGGTGCCGCAGATGGTAAAGCGGTTATTCCGGACGGCAAAACCGATCATCATGATACCGGCATGTTTTTTGGGTGGGGCAGTATTCTGCATGTTCTGTGATCTTCTGGCGCGGATGGTGTTTGCACCGACGGAGATGAGTATCAGTACCGTGACGGCGATTTTTGGCGCACCGGTAATGATCGCAGTCATGTTGAAGCAGCGACAGGAGCGGTAATAAGGAAGAAAAATTGAAATTGTGAGAAGCATGCATCCAGGCATTCGGTAGGTAATGAAATATCTTGACAATGGAAAATGAGGAACGGAATGGAAGAACGGGAACTTTTGCACACGGACGGACTGTCCGTAGGATATCACGGAAAAGAACTGATAAAGGAGATAGGGATTTCTCTGAAAATGGGAGAGATCGTGACATTGATCGGACCAAACGGGGCAGGAAAATCCACTATTTTAAAGACTATCGCAAAGCAGCTGCAGGAGATCTGCGGCAGTGTTTATGTGGAGAATACCAGTCTGTGTGAACTGCCGGAAAAAGAACTGGCGAAGAAAATGTCCATTGTTTTCACAGAGCGCATCACACCGGAGCTGATGACAGTGGCAGACGTTGTGGCGATGGGAAGATATCCGTATACCGGAGGACTAGGCATCCTGACACCAAAAGATGAGGCGGTGGTGGCGCAGTGCATGGAACAGATCCGCATCTCACCGTTAAAAGAACGCAATTTTATGAGTCTGAGTGATGGGCAGAAACAGCGCGTACTGCTTGCAAAAGCGCTGTGTCAGGAGCCGGAGATTCTGATCCTTGATGAGCCGACATCTTATCTGGATGTAAAGTACAAACTCGAATTTTTATCCATGCTGCAGGAGATGACGCGGAAGAAAAAAATCGGTGTTCTCATGTCGCTGCATGAACTTGACCTTGCAGAGCGTGTGTCGGACAAAATTGTATGCGTCAAAGGGGAAAACATTGAGCATTACGGCACGCCGGAGGAAGTCTTTGCCGATGGATTTGTCGATCAGCTTTATGAGATCACGGACGGAACGTTTCAGGAGAAAAGCGGTTGCGTGGAACTGAAAAAATGCGGGGGCATACCGGAGGTATTTGTGATCGCCGGAAATGGTACGGGAAGTTTCCTGTTCCGGCAGCTTCAGAGAAATGGGATTCCATTTGCAGTGGGGATCTTAGGAAAAAATGATATTGATTATCCGGCGGCAGAAGCACTTGCGGTGCAGGTGATCGCTGCGGAGGCGTATCAGGACTTTGAGAGGCAACATTATGAGGCGGCAAAACAGGTGATGTGCGCATGCAGAAAGGTGATCTGCTGCCAGACGGTATTTGGATCACAGAACGTGCTTAACAGACAGCTTTTGCAGGAGGCAGAAGACTGTGGAATGGAGATAGAATTATGGCAAAAGTGATCATGGTGCAGGGCACGATGTCAAACGCAGGAAAGAGCCTGATCGTGGCAGGACTCTGCAGGATTTTCAAACAGGACGGATACCGGGTGGCACCGTTTAAATCCCAGAATATGGCACTGAATTCTTTTATCACAAAGGAAGGACTTGAGATGGGACGCGCACAGGTGATGCAGGCGGAGGCAGCCGGAGTGGAGCCGGTGGCTGCAATGAATCCGATCCTGTTAAAACCGACCACACATGTCGGTTCACAGGTGATCGTGAACGGTGAAGTGCTTGGGAATATGAGCGCCAGAGATTATTTTGCGTATAAAAAACAGCTGATCCCGGAGATCAAAAAGGCATTCTGGGAGTTAGAAAAAGATAACGATATTATCGTGATCGAAGGCGCAGGAAGTCCGGCAGAGATCAATCTGAGGGAGAATGATATTGTCAATATGGGATTGGCAGAACTTTTAGATGCGCCGGTGCTTCTCGTGGGAGACATTGACCGGGGCGGCGTGTTCGCACAGCTTCTCGGAACGTTAATGCTGCTCGAAGAGTCAGAAAAGGAACGTGTAAAAGGGCTCATCATCAATAAATTCCGTGGAGATAAAACCATATTAGATCCGGGTGTTGTGATGTTGGAGGAGCGCGGACATGTACCGGTTGTGGGCGTTGTGCCTTATATGGAGCTGTCCATTGATGACGAGGACAGCTTAAGCAGCAGATTTGACCGCAAGGAGGAAGGCTTGATTGATATTGCAGTCATCCGTTATCCAAGAATTTCCAATTTTACGGATTTGTCTGTTTTAGAGCAGATCGAGCAGGTTTCCGTGCGCTATGTGGACAGTGTGAGAGACTTACACCATCCGGACATGATCGTGCTTCCGGGCAGTAAAAATACAATGGCCGATCTGAAATGGATGCGGGAAAATGGTCTGGAGGCGCTGATCAAAAAGAAAGCGCAGGATACCATTGTTTTTGGAATCTGTGGCGGATATCAGATGCTGGGTGAGACGATCAGCGATCCATATCAGGTGGAAAACGGTGGAAGCATGAAAGGTATGGGATTGCTTCCGGCTGTGACTGAGCTGAAACAGGAAAAAACAAGAACACAGGTAACGGGAACTTTTGGAGAAATTTCCGGAGCACTCTCCGGTCTTTCTGGAAAGAGCGTGCGCGGATACGAGATCCACATGGGCAGTACCGTAGACAGTGGAAGTATCGTAGACAGTGAGAATGTCAGACAGCCAGAAAGCAGAAGTGACGAAAAAGGCTATGTATGCAGAATACGAAACGAAGCAGATGGCAGTGTAAAATACGACGGAATCTTTTCCGGTAACGTATACGGAACGTATGTTCACGGCATCTTTGACGAGGGAACGCTGGCAGAGATACTGGTTGGTATACTGGCTGCCCGGAAGGGTGTGGTGCTGGATACCGGGCAGATGATAAGTTACGGGCAGTTTAAGCAGATGCAGTATGATAAACTTGCAGACGGTCTGCGGGAATCCATGGATATGGAAGCAGTGTATGCGATGCTGCGGGAAGCTGCGATTTAAAACAGAACTGTTGTTACTGGAACGAGGTACGAGTGAACAGTAGCGAAAATGCGCAGTGCATAAAGAGGAAAAATAATGGAATTTAAAATAGAGGAACCGGATAAAAAAATCGGGCAGGAAATCAAAGCAAACTGGGATCGTGTGGCAAAACCGCTGGATGGTCTGGGGGAGTTTGAGGGACTTCTCGCAAGGATCGGGGCAATTCTTGGATCCCCAGAGATTGATATTGCGAAAAAAGCAGTGATCGTCATGTGCGCAGATAATGGCGTTGTGGCGGAAGGCATCAGCCAGTCCGGACAGGAAATCACGGCAGCGGTGACAGAGAATCTCGGAAAAAGAAATACTTCGGTCTGCAAAATGGCGAAAGCTGTTGGCGCAGAGATTTTTCCGGTGGATATCGGTGTGAACACCGACCGGATTTTTCCGGGAGTCATCAGCAGAAAAGTAAAAAAAGGCACAAATGATTTCCTGCTAAAACCTGCGATGTCAGAGAGAGAAGCCATGCAGGCGGTCCGGGTTGGGATGGAACTTGTAAAAGAGTGCAAAGAAGCTGGATATACGCTGCTTGGTACAGGAGAGATGGGAATTGGCAATACGACGACAAGTGCAGCAATGGCTGCTGCTCTGCTTTCCGTTTCGCCGGAGATTGTGGTTGGGCGTGGTGCCGGATTAAGTGATGAAGGGCTTGCCAGAAAAAGACAGGTGATCGCAGAGGCACTGGAAAAATATCAGTTGAGAGAGACTGAGCCGATGCGTATTTTATGCTCGGTCGGCGGGCTGGATATCGCAGGGCTTTGCGGTGTGTTTTTAGGTGGTGCAAAATACCATATGCCGATCGTGGCAGACGGTGTCATCACTGCGGTGGCAGCACTTACAGCAGAGCGGCTTTGTCCGGGAACAAAAGAATTTATCATTCCTTCCCACAAAGGAAAGGAACCGGCTTCGGATCTTCTGATGAGAGAACTTGGGCTTTATCCGGTCATTGATGCAGGACTTGCATTAGGAGAGGGAACCGGGGCAGTCATGATGTTTTCCCTGTTAGATATTGCCATGAGTTTATATGAGACAGGGGCTACGTTTGGTGATTTTAAAATTGAGGAGTATCATAGGTTTTGATAAAGTCCGTATAAATATTTTATATGTGACAGAAAGGTGCAGTTATCAGGATGATCACATTGGTGACAGGGGGAAGCGGCAGTGGAAAATCTGCATATGCAGAAAGCCTGCTGTCTTCCTGCGAAGGAATCAAATATTATATTGCGACCATGCAGATTTATGATGCAGAGGGCGAAAAAAAAGTAGAGCGGCATCGAAAACTGCGGGCAGGAAAAGGGTTTCTTACAATCGAAAGCCCGATGAATGTAGGAAAAATCCGGTTTGCATGTGCGGGAGAATCAGAGCAGGCGCAATACCGGCAGGAAGCAGAGAGGAAAGTGCAGGGCAGCCCAGAAAAGAAATCGGCGCTGCTTGAATGTATGTCAAATCTCACAGCAAACGAAATGTTCACGAAAGACGGCATGAAATCCGAGGAGGAAGTAGTTGAAAAAATTGTATCTGAGATACAGACTCTTTCACAGAAACTCGACAATCTTGTGATCGTCACGAACAATGTATTTGAGGATGGTGTAATCTATGACGCCGGAACGATGGAGTATTTGAGAGCACTTGGCAGGATCAATGCAGCACTTGCGCATCTGGCAGACCGGGTGGCAGAGGTCGTGGTCGGAATTCCGGTGGAGCTGAAAGGATGAAGTTATGAAATTATTAAAAGCGATGGCGATCGCATTTTCCATTTATTCTAAAATCCCCGTGCCGCAGTTTGAGTGGAAGGAAGAGGACATGGAGTATATGATGTGTTTTTTTCCTTGGATCGGCGGAGTGATCGGACTGTTTTTTTTCGGTTGGGCAGTGTTATGTGAGAAATTTGCGGTAGGAAATGTCTGTTATGCACTGATCGGTGCGGCAATTCCGTTAATGATCTCCGGTGGATTTCATGTGGATGGGTACATGGACACGATGGACGCATTTCATTCGTACCAGAGCCGGGAAAAAAAGCTGGAGATTTTAAAAGATTCCCATATTGGTGCATTTGCGGCGATCATGCTGGCTCTTTATTATATGATCGATATCGCAGCAATTTCAGAAATACATACCCAAAAGGCAGTGTCTGCGCTGGCAGCCGTATTTTTTCTGGCGAGATGCTTTAGTGGGATTGCAGTTATGACATTGCAGCCGGCAAAAAAAGAGGGACTTTTGTATACCTTTGCTTCCAGTGCACAGAAAGTCAGAGTGAAAACAGCCTTATATTTTCAGGCAGCGCTTTGCGTGGTACTTATGCTGATCGTATCCGGATGGTATGGAGCCGCGGCAATCGGGGCGGCGCTGCTCAGTTTCTTTTATTTTAAAAAGAAAAGTTACAAAGAGCTTGGTGGTATCACAGGTGACACTGCCGGATTTTTTGTGACAGTCTGTGAGGCGGCTGCGGCAGCTGCGGTTGCGGTGGCTGGATATTTCGTGTAACTTTGAAAATAGTATTCGGCAGAAGGGGAGAAAAAGCATGCAATTATATATCGGAGGATATGCGCAGGGCAAGCTTGCCTATGTGCAGGAAAAGCTGAAAGGGCAGAAGGTACCGGTTGTAAATGACCTGCATCTCTGGGTGAAACAGCTTTTACAGGAGGGAAAACCGGCGGAAGAGATCGTGCTGCAATATTATAAGGAACACCCGGATTGTATCTTTATCTGCGATGAGATCGGCAACGGCATTGTGCCGATGGAGAAGCAGGAGCGGGAATACAGGGAGCGTGTTGGCAGATTATTGATCCGGCTTGCAGAGGAAGCAGAGACAGTGGAGCGCATCATATGTGGAATGGGACAGAAGATAAAATAAAAGTAAAAATCACATGGATCAGACATGGCATGACCAAAGCAAACGAGGAACACCGCTATCTTGGAAAAACAGATGAACCGTTGTCTGAAACAGGAATCCGTTTTTTGCAGGAAAAAAAGAAGGAATATTTTTCCGGTCCACCGGAATTTTTGTATACATCTCCGATGAAACGCTGCGTTCAGACAGCGGAACTTCTTTTTGAGCGAAAGCCGGTTCTGATCCCGGAATGGAAAGAGATGGATTTCGGGCAGTTTGAGGGAAAAAATTATGAGGAATTAAAGGACGATCCCTGCTATCAGAAGTGGATCGACAGCAATGGAACACTGCCATTTCCCGGTGGAGAGTCAAGAGAGCAGTTTATCCGGCGTTCCATGGAAGGCTTTGATTGGATGATGTCTGACATTTTAAAAAAGTCAGAAAGGAACACCGGAATACAAAGCGGCACAGAAAAGCAATATTTGAGAAATAATTGTGAGATAGAAATTCCGGTTGTGGCTGTGGTGCATGGCGGTACGATCATGGCGGCGTTAAGCAGCCTTACCGGAGGAGAATATTTTGATTTTCAGGTGAAAAACGGGGAAGGCTATGAAACTGTGCTGGAATGGACTCAGGGCAGATGGAAGATAACAATTATCTATTTACAATGGATAAGAAAGGAAATTAAATTATGATTTATCATATTGCCGCCATGCTGGCGGGATTTCTCATGGATCTGCTGTTTGGAGATCCTTACTGGCTGCCACATCCGATCCGTCTGATCGGAAACTGGATCAGTTTTCTGGAAAAGAGACTTCTCGGCAGCAAAACAGAAGAAAAACATACCACACCGGAGCAGGAACAAAGGAGAGGAATGCTGCTTGTAATTGCAGTTTTGAGCAGTACGGTGTTTGTGACGGCTGTGCTTTTACTTGGCGCGTACAGACTGCATTCTTATCTTGGTGCAGTGATTGAGAGCATTATGACCTACCAGATTCTTGCCACGAAATGCCTGCAAGTAGAGAGCATGAAAGTCTATCAGGAACTGAAAAAAGGGGATATTGCGGCGTCACGGAAAGCGGTATCCATGATCGTTGGCAGAGACACGGAATGTCTGGATGAGACAGGCGTTGCAAAGGCGGCTATCGAGACTGTGGCAGAGAATACTTCTGACGGCGTGATCGCACCGATGATCTGCACAGCAATCGGCGGACCTATTCTCGGATTCTTCTATAAAGCTGTCAATACCATGGATTCCATGGTAGGATATAAGAATGACAGATATCTGTATTTTGGCAGAACAGCGGCAAAACTGGATGATATCGTAAACTACATTCCGGCGAGGATCAGCGCACTGCTCATGGTAATTTCCTGTTTTTTCTGTGGAAAAGAGTTTGACGGAAAGCGTGCATGGTATATTTTTAAGAGAGACCGTTACAACCATGCAAGTCCCAATTCGGCACAGACGGAAGCAGTGTGTGCAGGTGCACTTGGAATCCGGCTTGCAGGAAACGCAAGTTATTTTGGAAAAATCGTGGAAAAGCCTTATATCGGGGATGCAGAAAGAGCGGTGGAGACAGAAGATATTAAGCGCGCAAACCGGTTACTGTATGCGACGGCTATCCTGTGTGAAGCAATCTGTCTGTCGGTACTTTGGATCATCCTGCTTATTTCTTAGAACAGAGAGGTGGAGAGAAAATGCGTCCGGTCATACACGGTGGAGACATTTATCAAAATGAAATAGAACTGGATTTTTCGGTCAATATCAATCCTTTTGGAATACCGGAAAAAGTGAAGGAGGCAATGCAGGAATCTTTGGAACTCTGTGAGCATTACCCGGACATTCATCATGCAAAACTGATCGAAAAAATCGGAGCATACTATCACATTCCAGAGGAACATATTTTGTGCGGAAACGGAGCATCTGAATTATTTGTGGCGATTGTTCATGCAATCAAACCGGGAAAAATTGTGATACCAGTGCCGTCCTTCTATGGTTATGAGAAAGCTGCAAACGTGACAGCGGCAGAAGTTTCTTATTATGAGATGACAGAGAAGGACGGATTCTGTCTGACCGAAGCGTTTTTGCAGCAATTGCAGGAGGATGTGGATTTATTATTTCTGGCAAACCCGAATAATCCGGTTGGCAATACAATAGAAGACGTGCTGCTGGAAAAAATATGTGACAGATGCCGGGAAAAAAAGATAACCGTTGTGATAGATGAATGTTTTCTCGAATTTACAAGGAAAAGAGGATTTTTTGAAACACATTCTTTACAGGAATATCCAAATGTGATCGTTGTGAAGGCTTTCACAAAATTATATGCGATTCCGGGTGTGCGTCTGGGCTTCTTATTCTGTGGCAGCCAGAACAAGGCAGGGCAGATTTTCAATCAATTGCCGGAGTGGAACATCTCAATCATTGCGGAGGCAGCAGGACTTGCGGCATTAGATGAGACGGAATACTGTAACAAGACCATTTCATACATTGGAAAAGAGCGTGCATATCTAAAGGCAGAACTGGAAAAGCTGGGGATCAAAGTCTACCCCGGAGAAGCAGATTTCCTGCTCTTAAAGACAGGCGATCCCTTATACGAAAAGTTATTAAAGAAAAAGATTCTGATTCGGGATTGCGGCAATTACAGAGGATTAAGTAAGGGATATTATCGTATTGCTGTGAAGACACATAAAGAAAATGAAAAATTAATTTCGCAATTAAAAGATACAATTATGGACAAATGCGAAACTCTTCAAAGTGTAAATTAAATTGTGAAAAATCAACAAAAGCTTGAGAAAACACTGGGGAGCGGTCGGTCCTTAGAAGGCAGGTGCGACGTTAGTCGTGACTGGCTTCTTAGTACCGTTACCAGCGACACGTAGCGAAAGCGTGTTTTCGAGAATTTTGTTGATTTTGAACAATTTAAAATAGAATATAAAGCGTTTCGCAATCACCCATATCACACTGCAGGAAAGTAAGGAGCATCAGATGGAAAACATAGAATACGTCAGACCACGGGATATCGAAAAACGAAGCTTTGCCATAATCTCCCAAGAACTGGAGGAAAAAGGAATCGTTCTTCCAAAAGAGCAGGAGCTTGTGACAAAGAGAGCCATTCATACCAGTGCGGATTTTGATTATGCAAAGACCATGACTTATTCAGACCATGCGGTCGAAATCGCAAAAAAACTGATACAAAATGGTGCAGACATTGTCACCGATACAAACATGGCACTTGCTGGTGTGAACAAAAAAGAACTGGCAAAATACGGTGGAGAGGCACACTGTTTTATGGCAGAGGAAGAGGTGGCAAAGATTGCAAAAGAGCGCGGTGTCACAAGGGCAGCTGTGAGCATGGAAAAAGCAGCACAGATAGAAAAACCAGTGATCTTTGCCATAGGAAATGCACCAACAGCATTGATCGAATTGTATCAAATGATACAGAGCGGAAGTTACCGTCCGGCATTTATTATCGGGGTTCCGGTTGGATTTGTGAATGTGGAGGCAGCAAAGGACTTGATTTTAAAAACAGATGTACCGTATATTATCAACCGGGGAAGAAAAGGTGGCAGTAATATTGCAGCGGCAATCTGTAATGCGCTTTTATATGAACTTCGAGATAAAAATTAAATGTAAATTTAAGAAAATACTTTACGAATTTGTAGTCTGATGATGCAGAACAGAAAGAAAAAAATGCAAGAGTGGATGAATCATGCGATACGGATTTACAACAGGGAGTTGTGCGGCGGCTGCCTCAAAAGCAGCAGCATATATGCTTCTGACAGGAAAGTTAAAACAAAATATAACAATACAGACACCGAAAGGGATTCTGTTTCAAGCAGAGATACTTGAAATTACAAGAAGTGAAACAGAAGTTACCTGCGCGGTACGAAAAGATGGTGGAGATGATCCCGATATTACATCCGGGACACTCATTTTTTCCACGGTGCGTTTTGCAGATGGGGAGAAAAAAATACTGAGACAGAATAACAGACAACTTTCAGACGTTCATGTGGAAGCGATGCAGGAAAAACGGGCAGTCATTTGTATTGACGGTGGCAAGGGCGTTGGAAGAGTGACAAAGCCTGGATTAGACCAGCCGGTTGGGAATGCAGCCATTAATCATGTGCCGCAGGAAATGATCGAAAAAGAAGTGCAGGAGGTATGCGCATTGGCAGATTTCTCCGGAGAACTTCATATCACGATCTCAGTGCCCAACGGAGAGCGTTTAGCGGAGCAGACCTTCAATCCGAGGCTTGGGATCGTCGGGGGAATTTCTATTTTGGGAACTTCCGGGATCGTAGAGCCGATGAGCAGTCAGGCACTTCTTGATACGATCAAAGTGGAATTGAACCAGAAGAAAGCAGAAGGTTATGGGATCGCCGCTGTTTCGCCCGGTAATTATGGGCTGGATTACATGAAAAAAACATATGGTTACGACCTTGACCGGAGCGTAAAGTGCAGTAATTTTATCGGCGACACCATTGATATGGCAACCGCCATTGGATTTGAGAAAATGCTGCTCACAGGACATATCGGCAAGCTTGTGAAAGTGGCAGGAGGAATCATGAACACACATTCCAGAGAGGGAGACTGCCGTATGGAAGTGCTTGCCGCAGCTTCTGTGAGAAATCAGGTGCCTTATCTGGTTTTAGAGGAAATCCTGCAATGTGTCACCACGGAAGAAGCAGTCAGGAAACTGGATGCCTGTGGGAAAAAAGATGCTGTGATGCAGGATCTGCTGTCAAAAATCATGTTTTATCTGAACAAACGGGCGGCAGGAAAAATGCAGATCGAGGTCATCCTTTATTCCAATGAATTTGGAGAACTGGCAAAGTCCGCAGGGGCAACGGAATTTTTAGCGGAATTGATGTAATTTAATAGGAAAGGAAACAAAACAATGGTTTATTTTGTGGGAGCAGGACCGGGAGCAGCAGATCTTATCACGGTACGTGGAATGCGTCTGTTAGAACAGGCGGATGTGGTGATTTACGCGGGTTCGCTTGTGAATCCGGAACTTTTATCTTATTGCAAAAAAGAGTGTGAGATACATAACAGTGCATACATGACCTTAGAAGAGGTACTCGCTGTCATGGAAGAGGCGGAAAAACAAAAGCTTACGACCGTGCGGCTTCACACGGGGGAACCGAGCATTTACGGAGCAGTGCGCGAACAGATGGATCTGCTGGATCAAAAAGGTATTTTGTATGAGAGCTGTCCGGGAGTAAGCGCCTGTTTTGGAGCGGCAGCTTTGTTAAATCTGGAATATACTTTACCGGAGGTGTCCCAGTCATTGATCATTACCCGCATGGAAGGCAGAACCAAAGTGCCGGAGAGAGAGAGCATTGAGAGTTTTGCAGCACATCATGCTTCCATGGCAATCTATTTAAGTACAGGAATGCTGGGAGAACTGGGCAGACGGCTGATCGCAGGCGGGTATGGGAAAGACACACCGGCAGCGATTGTATACAAGGCGACCTGGCCGGAGGAAGAAGCGTATCTGTGTACGGTGGAACAGTTAGAAGAGACGGCAAAAGCGCATGACATTACAAAAACAGCGCTGATCATTGTGGGAGATATTGTGGCACATCAGCATTATGGAAAATCCAGACTGTATGCGCCGGATTTTGAAACAGAATTTCGTAAGATAAAAAAATCAAGGGAAAAAGAATGAATATTAGTATCATTACGTTTACAGAGAATGGAACAAAACTTGCAGAAAAAATCAGACAGGCTTTTGTGAACACGAAAACGGAAGAAGCAAAAAACCTTGGATTATCGCTATCTGACTGGACAAGACAGCAGTTTGCAGAGAAAAATGCCATTGTTGTAATTGGAGCCTGCGGCATTGCAGTGCGCATGATCGCACCATTTGTGTCGGATAAACTGAGTGACAGCCCGGTGGTTGTGGCAGACGAGGCAGGAACTTTTGTGATTCCATTGCTTTCCGGGCATATGGGAGGAGCCAATGAGCTTGCGGAACAGATTGCAGGACAGATTGGCGGGATTCCGGTCATCACAACGGCAACCGATGTGAATCATACGTTTTCTGTGGATCTGTTTGCAAAAAAATGTGGGCTTTCCATTTATAACCGGGAGGGAATCGCAAAAGTCTCAGCCAAAATACTAGATGGAAAAACGCCGGATATTGTGATCTCATCGGAGAAAACAGACTTAGAGCAGGGAGTACTCGGATTGCAGCCGAGAGAATATATTTTAGGAATCGGCTGCCGCAGGGGAAAAAGCTTTGAGGAACTGAATGCATTTATACAAAAGTGGCTGGATCATGCAGGCATTGAAAAAAGACTTGTGCGCGCAGCAGCTTCCATTGATCTGAAAAAAGAGGAGAAAGGCCTGCTGAGGTGGTGTATGGCAAACCGGATCCCGTTTTTAACCTATTCCGCGGAGGAGTTAAAACAGGTAAAGGGAGACTTTCAGGAGTCCTCCTTTGTAAAAGAAAAGACAGGCGTAGACAATGTCTGCGAGCGGGCTGCAATGAAAGCGGCAAACGAAGAAGGAACTTTTATTTTGCGGAAGCAGGCAGAAAATGGTATGACGATCGCAATTGTAAAATACGACTGGAAATTGGAAAGAGAACTGGCAAAGGAGTACAGGATCGATGAACAGTAAAATTTATATCGTGGGAATGGGACCGGGAACCGGGGAAATGATGACTCCACAGGCAGATCAGGCATTGTGCGGCAGCGAAGTGATCGTTGGATATCCGGTGTATTTAAAATTATTAGGCGGTAAATATCGGGAAAAAGAATTTTTAGCCACACCGATGAAACAGGAAGTCAGACGCTGTGAGATGTGTTTTGAGGAAGCAGAAAAAGGAAAAACGGTTGCGATGGTATGCAGTGGGGATGCAGGCGTGTATGGAATGGCATCCCTGCTCTATGAGATGTCGGAAGCGCATCCGGGATGTGAACTTGAGGTGATTCCGGGAATCACAGCGGCAAACAGTGGGGCGGCGGTGCTTGGGGCACCATTAAATCACGATTACTGCGTCATCAGCTTAAGTGATCTTATGACACCGTGGGAGTTTATCGAAAAAAGGCTTGCGGCAGCGGCGATGGGTGATTTTTGCATGGCGATTTATAATCCATCCAGCCACCACAGGGCAGATTATCTCAAGAAGGCCTGCGACATTTTACAAAAAAACGGAGTGGAGCCGGAGAGAGCCTGCGGATATGTGGAAAACATCGGAAGAGAAAACACAGCCTGTGAAGTCTGCACACTCGCAGAATTGCGGGAGCGTCAGGTAAATATGTTTACAACGGTATTTATTGGAAATTCCAGAACAAAAATCATAGGTGGGAAACTTGTCACACCAAGAGGGTATGTGCTGCCGGATCCAGCGGTTTAAAGTATGCCGTATTTTAATTTGCATGTGACAATCGTGTAAACAGGAGAAAGAAATTCATGAATAGAATTCTAATTTTTTCGGGAACAACAGAAGGACGCATGTTAGCACAGACATTGTCTGAAAATGGAATCCATTGTATTGTTTCCGTGGCAACAGAATATGGCGAGATCGTCATGCCGGAGATGGATGGAGTTACGGTTCATAAAGGCAGGATGGATCTGGAGGAAATGCAGAAGTTCATCACACAGAGCGGGGTGGCAGCGGTGGTGGACGCAACGCATCCGTTTGCAACGGCAGTTTCGGAAAACATCAGGGAAAGCCTGAAAAATACGGAGATTCCATATATCCGGCTGCAGAGGGAGACTTCGGATATTGCATTAAATAAGGATACAATACAGGAAAATCACTCAGATGTGATATTGTGCAGTGACGCCACAGAATGTGCAGACTTCTTAAGCTCCACAGATGGAAACATCCTGCTCACGACCGGAAGCAAAGACCTTGCCACATACAGTCGGAAGGAAACGTTAAAAGACCGCCTGTTTGTCCGTGTATTGCCGGGATTGGAGAGCATCTCTCTCTGTGAAAAGAACGGTATCTGTGGAAAACAGATCATTGCGATGCAGGGACCTTTTTCATTGGAGATGAACCGCGCACTGATCAGACAGTTTGATATAAAGTATCTGGTCACAAAGGAGAGTGGCAGAACCGGTGGATTTCTGGAAAAAATAAAAGCTGCCGGGGCAGAAGGGATCACTGCCTGTGTGATCGGCAATCCGGAAAAACAAAACAGTGGTGATACATTTACACAGGTGTGCAGAAAAATTTCCCAAATTACAGGAAAGAAAATAAAAAACCAGATCGCCCTCATCGGAACCGGTATGGGAAATGAGCAGACGCTCACGATGGAAGCAGCAGAAAAAATCCGGGAAGCAGATTACATTTTTGGAGCAAAACGGCTGCTCTCGGTGGCAAAAAATGAGCAGGCAGTCCGTTATCCCTACTATCTTGCAGCGGATATCATCCCAGAACTGGACAGGTTATCCGGCTGCGGGGTGAAAGTAGTCATTCTTTTTTCCGGTGATACCGGTTTTTACAGCGGATGCGGGAAACTATATGAAACACTGAAGGGCAGAAGTGACAGCTGTGTGCGTATCTATCCCGGAATTTCATCGGTGTCTTATCTGGCGGCATTGACCGGGTACAGTTATCAGGATGCGGCTGTTTTAAGTATTCATGGACACGGAGCGGATTCAGAGTGGATCGGAAATCTGACAGAAACAATTCGTTTTTCCGAAAAAACATTTTTGCTCATGTCAGGAAAAGAGGATGTGCAAAAACTCGGCAGACTGTTACAGAAATATCATTTGCAGAACTGTAAGGTACTTGCAGGTTTCCAGCTGTCCTACCCGCAGGAGAAAGTTTTGGCACTAACGCCGGAAGCATGTGAGCATGTGGAAGAAACCGGATTATATATATGTCTCATCCTAAATCCGGATGCAGAAAAAAAGGCAGTTACCTGTGGGATGCGGGATGAGGAATTTTTGCGGGATAAAGTTCCGATGACGAAGGAAGAGATAAGAGCGTTGTCTATCTGCAAATTGCATTTAAAAGAGGATTCCGTCTGTTATGATATCGGAAGCGGAACAGGTTCTGTCGCGGTGGAAATCGCAAAAAGAAGTGGGCAGATCCAGGTTTTTGCGATAGAAAAAAAGCCTCTTGCACTGGAACTGATCCAGAAAAATATCGAGAAATTCGCTCTGCCGAACATTCAGGTAATCGCCGGTGAGGCACCAGACTGTCTTAAGACAGAAGAACGTAGTGAACATCCGACACATGCGTTCATCGGTGGAAGCAGTGGCAGATTAAAAGAAATCTTAGATGTTTTATATGAAAAAAATCATGCAATGAGGATCGTGATCAACTGCATCAGTTTAGAGACGATCCGTGAACTGACATTGCTGGAAACAGACAGCCGTATCACGGATCTCGAGATCATTCAGGTGCAGGTATCCCGTGCAAAAACAGTCGGCGGTTATCATCTGATGCAGGGAGAAAATCCAATCTACATCTGCTCTTTTGATTTTACCGGGGAGGTATCTTAAATGGGATTGAAAATACCGAAAGTTATGATCGCTGCGGTAAAAAGCGGCAGTGGAAAGACAACCGTCACATGTGCTTTTTTAAAACAGTTATTATGCAGGAAAAAACATCCGGTGTCCTTTAAGTGTGGACCGGATTATATTGATCCGATGTTTCATGAACAGGTGTTAAAAATTCCATCCAAAAATCTGGATACATTTTTTTCAGATGCATCACAGATACAGGCGTTATATGAGATGGAACTGCCGGGACACGATATCGCAGTGTTAGAAGGGGTTATGGGACTTTACGATGGACTTGGCGGAATCAGGGAGGAAGGTTCTTCTTACCATCTGGCTAAGACACTGGATGTCCCGATTATTTTGGTAGTGGATGCGCGTGGCATGGGAAAATCTGTGATTCCGCTTATTGCAGGATTCTTACAATATGATGAGAAGAAGCTGATCAAAGGTGTGATCCTAAACCGGACAAGTAAAATGTTTTTTGATACCATTGCGCCGCTGATTGAAGAAGAACTTGCGATAAAAGCACTGGGATGTATTCCGAATGAAAAAGAACTGACGATCGGTTCCAGACATCTGGGACTGATACTGCCGGAAGAAATGGAAGAACTGAATTTTCAGCTGGAAAAAGCCGGACAATTGCTGGAAAAATATGTGGATGTCGATGCGATGATCGGGATTGCGGAAAGTGCTTTGCGAGAGAAAGAAGAAACTGTAGAAGAAGATGAAACAAAACTAGAAGATGAAATAGAGCAAGAAAATGAAATGAAGCCAGAAAAAAATTTGGAAGAAAAAGAAGCATCTGGGAAAGTTAAAATTTTTTTGCAAGCAATCTCCAATGAAAAAAATAAACTATATGATATAGGAAACTCTGATACAAATACAATATCGCCTAGAATCGCTGTGGCAAAAGACGAAGCATTCTGTTTTTATTATCGTGACAACTTAAGAATGTTGGAATATTATGGTGCAGAATTGGTCTATTTTTCACCGCTGCATGATGAGAAGCTTCCGGAAAACATCCACGGCTTACTGTTAGGCGGCGGCTATCCCGAATTATATGCCAAACAGCTTGCGGAAAATGAGAGTATGCGAAAGTCGATCAAAGAAGCGTTGGAACAGCATCTGCCTTCCCTGGCAGAATGCGGTGGATTTATGTATCTGCATGAGACGCTCACAGACAAAGACGGAAAAAATTTTCCTATGGCAGGTGTGATCCCAGCAGAGTGTCAGTACACGGGAAAACTGGTACGGTTTGGTTATGTGGAGGTACAACTGCCGCAAGGGCTCACGGAGAAGGGAACAGCGGAAATGCCGGAGCCGGAAAAAATAAAGGCGCATGAGTTCCACTATTTCGACAGCACAGCGAATGGAGAGGATTGCATTGCCACAAAACCGGTGACAGGAAGAAGCTGGAAGTGTATTCATGCATCGGACGACCATTTCTGGGGCTTTCCACATCTGTATTATCCGTCAGATCCAAAGTTTGTGAAATGGTTTTTGGAAAGAACAGAAAAACACATTTGAGATTGCAAAAAAAACAGGGGTGTGCTAACATGGATACGGCTTTGAACCGCTATATCAATTTATGCGGTATGGAAGCATAAAAAAATGATAGTTTCATAGAGAAGACAGTTGGTGCCAGCCGGTTTTGTTCAGACCAGACTGGTTAAAAGGGAAACAGGTGTGATTCCTGTACGATCTCGTCACTGTGATAAGGGAGTGCAGATTCTTTTTCCGCATGGAAAGCCACTGGTGCATGGCACTGGGAAGGCAGAATCTGTATGAGGATCTTTCAGCCAGGAAACCTGCCAATCGTCTGGTACAGGGAAATGAATTCCCAGATCACGAGTAATTGGTCGTACTGTTTAGAGGGCTTTCTGACAAAAGCCTGATTTTCATTGACTTTTTACTCCGTTCAGGACATCTGACCGGAGTTTTTTATGTAATAGAAAACTTCGTTTCCATTACATAAAAAACGCTTCGCGAGAATCGCACTGCGGCGGATAAGAAACATGTCGCATATTGCGACCCGCCGCAGGCGGAGAATCTCGCAAGCGAGATTCTATTTTATGGTCTGTTTCCGCAAGGAGTAGATAATAAATTTTTCTTTGTGTACAGATCTCTATGAAGCAGAAGTAAATCACAAAGAGGAGAAAAAAATGAAGAAAAAAACACTTGCACTTGTTCTTGCGTTTACAATGACAGCAGCTCTTTTTACAGGCTGCGGAAGTAAGAACGAGACAGAGACAACACAGCCACAGACAGAAACAGCTGCTGAGACAGAGAGTGAAGAGGTCGATGATCAGACCGCAGCAGACGAAGTTGCAGCACTCATCGACGCCATCTATGTGCAGACCAGAAATGAGAACACAGATGAGCAGTGTGCAGCAGCAAAAGCAGCATGGGATAAGTTGACAGATGCACAGAAGGAACTTGTTGAGGGAGAAAATGCTGACCCGGATTATTTCGGAAGAGATACAGGAGATGCATCCAAGGATGATCCTTTGAATGAGGACGGAATTGGAGAGAATGAGCTTTTAGTTGTAAGCTTTGGTACATCCTTCAACGACAGCAGGGCAGAGGATATCGGTGGTGTGGAAAAAGCACTGCAGGAAGCAAATCCTGACTGGTCTGTAAGAAGAGCTTTCACAGCACAGATTATTATCAACCATGTACAGGCAAGAGATGGTGAAAAAATTGACAATGTAGAACAGGCACTCGACAGAGCAGTAGAAAATGGTGTAAAAAATCTCGTTGTACAGCCAACTCATTTAATGCATGGCGCAGAGTATGATGAACTCGTAGAAGCATTAGACAGCTACAAGGATAAATTTGAGACCGTTACAGTTGCTGAACCATTGCTCGGCGAAGTCGGAGACGATGCAACTGTTGTCAATGAAGACAAAGCAGCCGTTGCAGAAGCTATCACAGCAGAGGCAGTAAAAACAGCCGGTTTTGATTCCTTAGAGGCAGCAAAAGAAGATGGTACAGCATTTGTATTCATGGGACATGGTACTTCCCACACTGCAAAAGTAAGCTACAGCCAGATGGCTACCCAGATGGAAAAATTAGGTTATGACAACGTATTCATCGGAACAGTAGAAGGTGAGCCGGAAGAGACAGCATGTGAGAACGTGATCGCAGCAGTAAAAGAAGCAGGATACACAAAAGTGATCCTTCGTCCTTTAATGGTCGTAGCCGGAGATCACGCCAACAACGATATGGCTGGCGATGATGACGATTCCTGGAAGAGCCAGTTTGTTGCAAGCGGTAACTTTGAAAGCGTTGACTGCCAGATCGCAGGACTTGGCGGAATCGATGCAATCCAGCAGATTTATGCAGCCCATACAAAAGCAGCCATCGAATCCCTCGGCTCTGCTATGCTCTCTTCCGCAAGCAAGAGTGAAGCTCTTGCAGACGGAACATATTCTGCAAAATTCGACACTGACAGCGGTATGTTTCATGTGAATGAAGCATATGACGGACGTGGAACACTTACGGTAAAGGGCGGCAAAATGACACTTCACATCGTGATGCCATCCCAGAACATTGTAAATCTTTTCTTAGGAACTGCAGAAGATGCACAGAAGGATGGAGCAAAACTGATCCAGCCAACAACAGAAGAGGTTACATACTCTGATGGTTCCAAAGAGGAAGTTTATGCTTTTGATGTTCCGGTAGAAGCATTAGATCAGGAGTTTGACCTTGCACTGATCGGAACAAAAGGAAAATGGTATGACCATAAGGTCAGTGTTTCGGATGCAAAAGCGGAGTAAGCTGGTGTAAAAATATATAGGATATCTGTAAATGAGAGCCTGAGATATGGATAACATATGGAAAGGTGCGGTTTGCAGATCATAAAAGAGACGTACAGATTGTTTTTGAGACAGTTTGTGCGTTTTTTTGTTTTATTGTGAGAAAAGGAATAAAATTTTTAATCTGTTCAATTTGAATTTAACTATATCATTTTTCTTAAAAAGATAAAATTAAATTGACAATGATATAATCCCATCTTTGACAGTTAGAAAGTAAAAAAACGGTTGTGAAGCCAGTAAAATC
>ERZ1026856.248-NODE-248-length-37548-cov-5.795322_pt1 | contig 37548 bp, 31 predicted proteins | sample MGYA00380158_ERZ1026856 | MGnify/ENA primary metagenome ERZ1026856 (study PRJEB33269, sample SAMEA4719794) | human gut metagenome | biome: human-associated habitat; feature: organic feature; material: feces | place: Cameroon | collected 2013-10 ... | reverse complement strand
GAGGAGTGGGGCGAGGGGGGGTGCCGGCTAGCGCCCGCGGCTTCATCACCCCGTCCGCATTGCTGCCGCAGATCCATCGCCCTGTCCGAACCGCCGCCAAGCTAGCGGCAGTATGTCGTTTGCCGCCGAAAACATGGCGCTGTGATGGTGTTTCGTTGAATTGTCATTGTTCCGCGGTACTATTCTGAAAGATATCGTGCCCGTTTACGCAAAACGGGTTGTGGGACTAACGATGGCGGCGGCCATCAGAATAGGAGATGAAGCTGTCGTGAACGACTCCGACGGCGGCGGTCGATGTTGCTCGGCCCGAAAACGCACCGAACAATGCAATAACTCTCTTATTTGTCCCGCGCGGTCTTTGTCTTCGTGTGAAGAAAAGGCTGCGTTTCTGTATTCAGGTGCTGCGGCGCAGGCGGCGGCTTCGGACGGTGCAGCGCAAGTGGCGCCCTCGGACGATGCGGCGCCCTCGGACGGTGCAGCGCCTTCGGCTACTGCGGCGCCGCGGTTCTTCCTTGTTCGCGGCTTGCGCCCAGGCGTGCGTAAGCGCCTTTCCCTGCTGGCGGACGTAACGCGCCTCATGCCCTTCCCCAAGGGGGAGATTGCCGTGTAATTTCGGTTTTCTCGGAAAGGGCGCAAAGCGCACCGATCCCTTTTAGCGGAAAAGCAGGCTGGCCCTCTTTTCCGATTCCGTTTCCGCAAGGGGAAATGGCGACTCTATTTCCCACTCGCTTACGCAAGGAGTTTTGTACCTAGATGCCTATTTGGTTAAGTTTGATACTGGTTGTTCTGTTTCTGCTGATGAACGCTTTTTTCGTTATCGCCGAGTTTTCCTTGGTGCGCGTGCGTAAATCGCAGATTGAGATTTTGGTGGATGAAGGCAAGAAGGGCGCCAAGCGTGCGCTCGAAATGGCCGATAACGTTAACGAGTACCTTTCGGCTTGTCAGCTTGGTATTACGCTGGCTTCGCTGGCGTTGGGTTGGTTGGGCGAGCCTGCGTTCGCCGCGCTGCTCCACCCGATCTTCGTGTTCTTCGGCTTGCCCGACACCGCGGTCACCGTTATTTCGGTGGGCATTGGCTATTTCATCATGACCACGCTGCATGTGGTTGCTGGCGAGCTCATTCCTAAGAGCATGGCTATTCTGAAGACGGAAACCTACGCGCTGCACACGGCGGGCCCGCTTCATGCGTTCTATCGCATCACCTACCCCATCATGTGGTTGTTCAACGCCACCACTAATGGCGTTATGCGTCTGACCGGCCACGATGCCAAGAACGAAACCGAGGCTTATTCCGAGGAAGAAATTAAGCTGCTGCTTGAGGAAAGCGCCGAGAGCGGATCTATCGAGCAGGATCAGTACCAGTATCTGGACAACATTTTCGACTTGGACGACAAGGACGCGAAGGCCATCATGACGCCTCGCACCGAGGTGTTGGCCATCGACTACGATGATGACCTTGAAACGAATCTCGATTTCATGGGGAAGAACAAATTCACGCGCTACCCCGTGTTCCGCGAGGACAAGGACAACATCGTGGGCTTCGTGCACATCAAGGATGCTTACCTGCTGCCCGAGGGCTCTACGATGAAAGACCTGAAGATTCGCTCTATTCAGGCGGTGCCGGAAAGCATTTCCATCGCGAAGCTTTTGCAGGTGCTGCAGGCTAAGCACACGAAGATTGCCGTGGTGGTTGACGAGCATGGCGGCACGTCCGGCATCGTTACCATGACCGACGTGGTCGAGCAGATTATCGGCCGCATGGAAGACGAGTATTTGCACGATGATCAGGACGAGATCTTGAAGGTAGGCGAGCACCATTACTTGGTTGACGGCTCGTTGCCGGTTGACCAGTTCGTCGAGTTCATCGGCTTTGAGCCCGTGCCTGTGTTCGACTACGAGACCGCGGGTGGATTGATGCTCGACCTGCTGGACAAGATCCCCGCCGAGGGCGATTCGTACGAGCTGCATCACGAGGGAACGAAGATCACGATGATGGCCCGCGTGATGGACGGTTTGCGCATCGACAAGATCGACGTGCGCTTCGAGGAAGAGCCTGAAGCGGAAGAAGCTGAATAGTGGGTAGGGGCAGGTACCAAATTCTCACCTGGGCATAATGCACACAAATAGAGCCTCGCTTGCCGCTTAGCAGCAAGCGAGGCTCTTTCTTTGCGCTCATCATGTCGCTGAATCGCTGTGGTCTGCAGTTTGCTATAGCACTTATCTCCCTTGCCATCAACCTTGTGGGCAACTATCTTCTGATACCTCTGTACGGCGGCATCGGTACTTCAATTGTCACAACAATATCGCAGATAGCGCTCAATGTGATGATGACGGTTGTCGTATTCAGGGTTGGTGCCAAGAGTATTAAGTTAGGCTAGGTGCCTAAAGGCAATCTGGGCAGCAATTGTTGCTTGGAATTCGTTATAGCGGGGTTGGTCGAACGAAGTTTAATGTAGAAGATGCGGTCTAGGAGGTCGCCAGGATGGCCGACGGTCCAGTCGTCGACATAGAATCTTGGCCTATCGCGACGTTAAACTGTGGTGAGATGCGAGCGGCAACGTAAGCATGAGGAAGAGGTGGCAAGGTGCCGCACCGAGTTCGAGCGCGCTGAGAAAGGCGCCGAGTTCGGAAGTGCCATCAACGATATGCTTGCGAATATGTAGGTTCTTGAAGAAAGGATTTCGCATTGGACTCTTGCAGCCTAAGCACCGTACTGGACGCCTTGACTTCAACGCTCCCGTCGCTTCTCGGCACGCTTATCGGTGGGGCCGTGACGCTATTTGCGACCTATATGACGGCAAAGCACCAGAACAAGCTCGAGGACAAGAGACTCGACGCCTCTCGCGAGGATGAGTGGAGGCGCTTCGAGCGCGACAATCTGGTGGGGCTGCAAGAAGCTGTCCAGCGCGGTATGAGGGCTACGGGGAAATGCTGCCTTCAGATGGATAAGCTTGCTACTGAGGGGAAGGAGTGGGCGGATTGGATTGTCGACCCCGCGGATTCGGAAATGCAGCGCCAGTCGCTGGAGGACATCCTGTTGCTTTCGTGCAGGATCGATGACGCCGAGCTGGCAAAAGCCCTCTCGATATTTCGCCAGAAGGCTCATAACGTCACTTTCGGCTCAAGGACCCGTACCCAGCTGTTCGATTCGATGAGGGAGCTATCCGATGCCTACGATGCCGTTGTGGAGGTCATCAGCGAGAAGCTGAAAGACTGCGTTAAGGGGCGCTGAGCCGGGTGAATAGGGGGCGGAGGCGCGTTCGCTCTTGATAGGTTTTGGAACGCGAGGCCGTGTGGCCCATGCTATATCGGGTTTCGCAATGTCGAGAAGGCCTCATTTCATCCGATACTATGCGACCGATTGCGAAGATTGTGCCGATGCTCAAGGCGGTTTGTTTGAAGCCCCGACCGCTATTGATTGACTTTTACCTCCAGCGTTCACTTACCCCGCAACTCAACCGAGTTGCGGGGTTTCTTGGTCTTTGGGCGGATTATTCGCCGCTGGTTAACGGGCGTTAACTACCGGGGGTGACAATCGTCAAAAGGCCCTCTTTCGTCGTGGCTGCCGCCCGCCCTTAGGGCACGTCCAAAATACTTCGTTTTCCGCCTCTGGGCAGGAGCGCAATCCCGCGCTCCCTGACCCAGGGGAGGAAACATGCCCTCATCGCGAGGCTGCCGCAGCAGCAGCTACGACTGCATTGTCAAGATCAAGGGCGTCACCACGCGCCCGATACTGTTCAGCCAGCTCATGCGTAGCGACGGAGAGGGGGCGATGAACCCCGAGGAGCTGTTCGCGGACAACCGCAGCCCCGCCTCCGAGCAAGAGCGTGTCCACGAGGACGAGCTGCACTCGCTCTTGCGCAGCATACTGGACTGGGCGATATCCTTCCTGAGTGAGTCCAGCCAGGGCACCATCCGCGCTATCTACTTCGAGGGCAAGACCGTCAAGCAGCGCAGCGAGGAGGAGTACGTCACCGTCTACGCGATCTACAAGCGCCTTGCGCGCTCGTATCCCGTCATCAAAGAGATCGTCCTCGAGGAGCTGGAGGAGCTCGACGACGAGACGCGCGCCGAGCTCGAGGCTGAATGGGATTTCGAGCGCAACGGCGACCTGAGGTCCGACGGCGTGAGGTTCAATTCGACCAAGCAAGTCTGGTGGAAGGGGCTGTGGCTATGAATGGCAGATGTCCCCGCGCCAGCGGCCGCCGAGGGGCTGGGCTGCCCGTACTGCTTGGGGCGCAAGGTGCTCGCCGGCTACAACGACCTGGCCACCACGCACCCCGGCATAGCGGCCATGTGGCACCCGCGCATGAGCAAGCGCTTGAAGCCCACCGGCATGTAGGCCATAAGCCGCAAGCCCGCATGGTGGCGCGGCGAGTGCGGCCACGTCTACCAGATGGCCGTCCGCGACAGGGCGAGGGCCAAGCCGGGCTACTGCCCGTACTGCTCAGGGAGGAAGAGGCCCGAGAGGCCGATAAGGCTCGACTAGCCTTCGGCCCCTCGGCGAGGAAGGAATGGGGGGGGAGGCGGGTCGGTGCCTCCTGCCCATAGGCGTGATTTTGCGAATATTGGACTGGGCGGCTATGCGTGGCGGTTATGAGGTCTGCATCGTTTTCGATGGCTGCTTGGATTGCGGGCGCATGGGGCCGGTTGTGGAGGCGGCGGTGTCTCTAGACATGGCGCCCTTCTGCCTATAACGGTGCGGCCCGATGTGGCGGCGCAGTTGGACCCGGCTGTATTCCGTCAAGCAAAAATCGACAGGCTTATTTTGAGCAGACGGTTACAGGCCTTCGCTTTCGCCCCATGAAGCTGTTCTCGCCCAAAAGACCCCTTCGATGAGAACGTCGTTCCCATAGGCTCTTTGTATAGCCAATTTGCAAGTTTTGAAGTGGGCGCCACTGGATATAACGTCGTCAAAGATAAGCACACTGGCGTAATCCCTGATTGCGATTGACGTATCAACGACAATATTCGAGAAAAGGGCGTTAACGTTTCTTGTCCCAGCGCCGGTGTGGGCTGAAGCGATGGTTCGAGAAATCGACAGCAATTCGAAAGAGTCCACGTTCGGGAATCGCGAAGCTACCGTCGAACAGACCTTGACCAGGCGGTCATCATAGTTTGGGTCCGTTCTCGATTTTGAGGTAACCGCCGGCACCAAGAGAAATCGGGCGCGCGGGTTGGCATCGCGGAACAGCATTGCCAGGTCGTTCGTGATAGTCTGCACGGCCTGTTCTTTGTATCGCCTTCTCGCAGGGTTGTTCTGCAGCGCGGCAGGTGAAATCTTAAAGTTCTCTATTGTCTGGTAGGCATAGGACCACTGGTCGATTTCGCCATATTGGTGCGTTTCGCGGGTATGGAGAAAGAGGCAGATATCTTCGCCATCAAGCTCGCGATGGTTGAAAGAATTTACCCGGCTGATCTTGGTCCAGAGTGGCGTATCCAAGCTAGGACCCAATCATTTGCAAGATGTCGCCGGGCTCGTCGAGAATGTGCGCCCCTGCATCGACGAAGCGTTTTGGCCATGTGATATTCGGGTTATTGAGGCAAGATTTCATGATGAACAGATCGCGGCCTTGTTTGATGCAAGCGCTTGCCTGTATAAGGGAGCCGCTTTTGTCGGAGGCCTCGACTATGACCGTCGCGTTTGATATGGCGGCCATAGTGACGTTTCGTTCTCTGAAGTACTGCCTCTTTGAGTTGAAGGGTTGATGCGCGTATCTGTAGAAGGGGACTTGGCTTACGAGCAAGTGATTGCGAGCTATCTCTTGCTGCAGCCCGATATTCTGCTTTGGGTAGACCTCGTCGATGGGGGTGCCGATGACCCCGATAACCGATCCGCCATGCTCGATGCAGCTCGTAAGCGCTGCTGTGTCTATGCCGGCAGCTAAGCCGGATACGACGGCAATCCCGTTTTGGGCGAGAATCTTAGCGAGGCGCGCCGCACGGGCGCATCCTTCGGCGGATGCTGCTCGTGCGCCGACGACGGAAACGCTTTTCTTGTCGATAAGATTGATGTTGCCGCGGTAATAGATCAGAGGCACTCGCTCGTTCGCGACTGCGAGCCTTGAGGGATACGAAGGCGTGTTGTTGACCGCAACATCGAAGGATCCAAGCCGGTCATCGAAAAAGGTTTTAACCTTGGAGTATTCGTCTTGAAGCACGATGATTTCGTCAAGAGCCTCGGTTGGCAGGACGCCCCTATTGACGGTTTGCTCCGATATGGTCTTGAGGGAAGAGTGCGGTATCGAATAAAGGTATTCGTAGGCGAGCGCCTCGTCGTAGGGGTCGACGACATCGGGAAGTTGAAGCGCTAAAGCCGACATCGTAAACCCCCCTTGCACAACGGACAGTAAATAGCAAGCATCTATATTATATCAAAGTCAACACTGCCGCGATAGAACAAATGTTTGTAAAGTCGGTGTAACGTTTGTGGGGTGCCGCGATAATCGGTTGGACCTATGTTGAAAACGAATAGCGGCCGCATGGTCACGATTAGGTATGGCAAGCCCCTTTTCGTCCGCAAGCTTTTCCAGCTGCTGGTCGTATGTGAGAAAGTCTTTCGACACGAAACCACTCTCAAAATCAAGAGGAGGGCCCGAAGGTCCTCCTCTTGATTCCAGTCTTCACGAGTATCTGAAACCTAATCGCTTACACAATTTTGACGTATCTACCCGCACGTGACCTGTGACAAGGTGCTCAGGCAGCTTCCGTCGCTGGCAAACCTGCATGCGCGCAAGAATATCGCCTTCATCGGCCCGGAGGGCATCGGCAAGACCCATCTCGCCCAGGCTTACGGCAACAGGTGCTGCACGCTGGAGTTCAAGACCTACTACCTGAAGGCGACCGAGCTCAAGGCCAAGCTGGAGAAGGCGATTGCGGAGAACAGGGCAGAGTCCGTGGTCAATTTCATGGTGAAGCCCTCATGTCTCATCATCGGCGAAATAGGCAGGCGCAAGTTCGACGGCGAGTGCACGAACCTGTTTTTCGACACCGTCGATCGCCGCTACGAGAAAGAGGGCCCAAACACGCTCATTCTCACCAGCAACACGCTGACGGTCCAATGGGGAGACTTCTTCACTGGCGGCGACGCACTGCTGTGCGCTTTGGACAGGTTGTTCGACAGGGCATCGGTCTTCATGGTGAAGGGCCCGTCTTATCGCGGGAGGGAATGCGAGGTTTTCTCAGTCGAAGCGATGGCGTCAGTCATTAAAGGCGCGAAGTAAAGAAAACGTATAACTACAACCGCGCTGGTGTAACGGCGATTTTAATTCGGCTGCGGTTGGCTTTTTTATCTCGGCTGAGCAGTGGCTAAATTATCCCGGCGCTAACACATGGGTGGTTGCCGTTTTATAATTGAGCGAATGATGGTTGGTCGATAGGTGGCTTTATGTTTGGGCTTGCGTCTTTACTTTCTGACAAAGCGTGTTCAGAGGGCTTGTCGTTGGTTGGATCTAAGGTTCGCCAATGGTACAAGTTAAGGGAGATAAACAGACTTGTCGCGGGCTATCGAAAACGCGCTGCCATGATTTCAACTTCGGTTGACCTTGCGAGTAGATTCGACGAGGTAAAGCTCGTCGAGGAGCTGATTGCTCACGAATCCAAGATGGATGTTGACCGAAGCGAGATGATCGGGTTCTTTCTCGGGTCGAGCTCGGACGATAATGCCGTAGCGTTGGTGTCTGAGTTTCTGGATGAATTGGATGAGATGCTGAGTCCTGAAATCGGAACGTTGGCGGATAGGAGGAACCGGACTAAGCTTGAATCGATTCAGCGCGATACGAATACTATTCGCAAAAGCGTTACGAACTATGAAGCGAGCAAGGAAGCTCAGCTCTCTTTGCTGAAGGAGCTCCTTGAGCCGCTCGGCCGCAATGCTGGTGATATTGAGGACATTTCGGCGCTTCTTGATTCCGTTGAGGGCTCTGTGTCATCTGCGTATCTTCGGGCATATTGCGACCTTTGCGCAGGGTCGAGGGTCGATTTCTCTTTCGAAAAGGACATCAAGGGGCGTGATGACCTAGTATTAATCCTGGCTGGTGTTGCTGTGAGTGCAGGACGACTTGCCGAAGTGCGTAGAATCCTTCGTTTGTGCTCTTTTGAAACTGGCGCGCTCGATAACGCTATCGAAATGCTTTTAAACGATGTTCCTAGAACATCGAACCCTATTGAGATTGAGGTTCCCGATGCAACCTTAACTCGCGAATTGGTTGGGTTGCTGAACTTCGAATGTATGTATAGGCGACATGCATATAAGCCGGCGGTGGATATGTCGGATGGTGCTGCAATTCTGTGGAATCCAATAGCAAGCGAGCGGCTACGCCTTTCTAATCTTGCGGCAGAGGCGATGCTTGATGGCTCGCAGCTGCTGACGCTTGCTTCGGAGGTCATCGGCAGCTTCCGCAGTTGGTTCCCCGATTTTCTTGTAGGGGAGCTTAGATACGTCTTGTCGATGGCGTTTTCTTGGATGACGGAAGAGTGCGTTCGTGGCTGCGTCGACCAGTTTCCAGAGGGCCTTGCATGCTTTGGGCAGGATGTGCTTAAGGGCATTGAGCTGCAAAATTGCCAGGATGCGGAAACGGCAAAGAGCATTTTCGTTTGGGCTGAAGCGAGAGCGAACCCTGATCTTTTATTAGACGCAGCTCATAAGCTAGTGAACTTGAACGAAGCTGAAAGGCCTCGGGTCGTGGTTGCGTTTGAAGGGAATTACGAATGGGCGTTTCCTAACGTAAGGCTGCTGAGTCTGTACGCGACCCACATTAATCCGGGGATGTCGTACGAGACGTATTGCAAACTAGGGCACGCTTTTGCATGTGAGCCGGTTTTCCATCTAACGGCATATCAATTATTTGAAAGCAGTAACCCGGAAGAATCTGAGCGTCATATCGAGCGGGCGATTGAGCTTATGAGGGCTCCCGATAAGGGCGTGGAGATGCTGTTCTCGCACGCCTGGGTGCCATATCTGGTGCAGAAGAATCGTGTTGAGGAATTGATTCAGCTCGTCGAGGGGCCTTTGCCTCATGCACCGTATGCGCTCGCGATGTCGTTTTTCCGGTCGGTGGCGAATTGCGGCAAGGATGGGGATTTGCTCGATCGGGTAATCAGCTCGATGGACGTTGAAGCGATTGAAGATCCTCGCACTGCGGAAGCTGTAGCTTGCCATTTGAGAGCTGCGGGCAGTTCGCATTTGGCTGGCCGAATAGCGCTGAAGGCGTTGAAGGCTCGGCCAACCGATGCATTGGCGGGTATGGTTGCCCAATGGGAGGTTGAAAGCTCGCTGGCTCCGGACCCTGAGCTTCTTGCGTACATCAAGCAAAGTGACACTCCGGAGATGAATATCGTTGCCGCGAATCTGGAAAGGGAGGACTCGAACGAAAGCCAGCAGAACGACAACCTGATTCGGGCAGCTTTCGGCGGCGGCGAGGTAAGCAAAAGGGCCTTGGTACTGTTTGCCGTCTGGAACGCGGGAATTGGCGAGGAGCTTGTTAATCCTGTCGAAGTCCGCCCCGATACGTATGTTAAGGTTCGATCAGGTGAGGGAAGAGAGAAAACGCTAGTGTTTCCCGTTTCGAGGAGGGCAGTGAAATCGGACGGCCTTGAGGGTCCGGCCGGTTTCGTATTCGGGACGAGTTCGAAAATATACCTCCAGCTGGTTGGGCAGCATGTTGGTGATGTCGTTGCGATGGACGATGGTCCTTGGTCCGTGGTGGAAATAGGAAACATGTCCAGTTTGCTGAAGCGTGTCGGATTTAGCGAGATGTCGGCGATGCCTGAGACCATGACGTTCTCGGGCTCGCCAGAGGAGACTCTTGACGAGCTTGTTGAGATGATGCGCGAGCAACAGCCTTCGGTCGATCCCTACGTTAATGGTGTTGAATCGAACGGCACAATCATATATTTCGGCATAGAAACCGGTGCGAGAATTGCGCCAAGAGATCGACGACTGGAATTTGTTCTAAATGCAATAGAGAATCAAAACATGCCGTTCAGAAGGTCTGTCGTCTGTCGGAATTGCGCGCTATCGACAAGCACCAAGTTCCTTCTATCCTATAACTCTATTGCAGTGCTCGCCTTGTTGGACTTGCCGGATGAGCTCAAGGCGCATTTGATAACGGCTTGCGTGATGACCGAAAGCACCATAAGACATGTGAAGAAGGATGCGGAGAGATTGGTTGGCGAGCAGTTTGGAGGCAGTGTCGGAAGGCTTGGATATGCCGAAGGCGGTCTTGTGATGCTGGAATACGATGAGAACACAAGAGGACAAGCAAAAGACATGTGTTCTTCCCTTATTGATTTCGTTGACTCGATTGGTTCGGTAAGGCCATCTCTTGGGCTGGGAGACAGAAGGGCGGCTGAAGTATTGAGCGATAACGAAGCGATTGATATCAGAACCGCATCTGAAAAAGGTCTGGTGTACGTTACTGAAGATGTGCTAGAGGCGCAAATCGTGGATATGCTTGCCCTTTGCGACAGATGCAGTACTAGCGGCTTGTTTGTTGCCTTGGGGCACATCGGCTACGTTTTGAGCGAGTTTAGCGTGACGCTTCGAAGGTGGGGAGCGCAACCCGTTCTCGAAAATGACCTCCAACAGGTTTTAGGCGTTGCTATCAATGCTGCTTTGCGCACGGCATAAATCAATGCTGAACGCGCCGTGTCTATATGGCGGGCTTCAAAGCGATTGCGGAATGGACGACTGTGCAGAAAGTATGTGCCCTATAGAGGTAGTGCCCGCAATGACGCTCCTATTGTTGTCAACCCGCGTTATCTCGCTTTTCGACTCCATTGAGGAAGGCTTCGTAGGCGGGGGTGCCGACGTTTTTCCATACCAAAGCGCTCATGCCCGCTCCATCGCGCGCGAAACTTAACGATAGGTTGAAAAACTAACGGCATCACATTTCTTGATTTAATCCTGCGAAGCAAGTAGAATAGTTTGAACTATAGCTGGAAAGCCTCTCATTGATGCGCAACTCCAGCTCTTTTTGTATCCAGAGGGCGAAACATGAAATACACCAAGATGTGGGTTTCCGTAGACGACCAGGTAAAGCTGCTGACGGAGGACAAAGGGCCTGCTGCGGCAACGTCGACGAGCTCAAAGAGGTTTTAGAGAACATCGGCTACTACAGGCTCTCTGCATATCGGTTCCCATACAAAACCGTCTCGGACAGCGGCAAGACGGTTTTCCGTGATAGGGATGACATTCGACGAGGTAATGCGGGCCTGTGAGTTCGACAGAAGGCTGTGCCTCCTGATGCTCGATGCCGTTGCCAGAATCGAGGTGTTCCTGAGAAGCCGACTTGCCTATTTCGCTGCGAAGGAAAGTGGAGCGTTCGGCTGCCCTGAAGGTGAGGTCCTTGATTTTGTCGGAAAAGTTCCTGGCCTAGTCGCAGAGCCTGGCGATCTCGGCACCGCATGCGGCGCACCTGCCCTCGATGAGCACGAAGCCGTCTCGCATGCGCAGCGAGTAGCCGCTTGCAAACGACGCCGTGCCGCAGTTGGGGCAGAAGACGCTGCCCAACAACAGCCGCTGTATGTTTTCAGGCATGCGCTTCCACGCACGGGCAGCCTCGATGTCGGTCACGCCCCGACCGCGGCGGAACTCGTCTTCCTGCATCTCCTTGGCGACGAACCTCGCGATCATCGCCTCATCGACGCCGTCGGCGCGCATCTGCTGCGCCATCTCCTCGTATTTGTCGGCCATGGAGGTTCCCTTCTGTCGGCGTTTTGCCCTCTTGTTGTTCGTCGTAAGTCGCACAAGCCTCATGCGTTGCAATTATACGGACACCTCAGACCACAAAAACCACCGATGAGCTATTTTCTGAGAATCTGATCGAGGGTAATATATTCTTCGGGACCGTTTCTCTGGACTTTGGCGGACTTGCCAACTCGCGCTTGGGTACTACCCAGTAGATTACTCAGTAGTGCCCAGTAGGTTACTCAGTAGTGCCCAGCAGGGGGACGGCAGCAAACGCAACGGGCCTGTTTCCCGGTTAGGCCCTGCAGCCTCAAACTCCGCTTGGCATCCTGTAGAACTGGTGCGGGTCTTTCGGGCTTTTCCCTGACCATTCCAACAGGCCTCGTCCGGCAAGGTCTTTCAGGGTCTTCGCGGCCGTTTTCCTGCCGATACCGGCCTCCCGCGCGAGGTCGGAGGTCGTGATTTTCCCCTGAGCGGCGGCAATCGCCATCGCTGCCTGTTCGCGCTCGCTGAGGAGCGGTCGGTTGTCGGCCGCGGTTCTGAAAGTCGCCTTTTGCGATCCGGGGCGCTCGAAGACGACGACGGTGCTGTTGACGGTCTGCTCGAAGCGGAACCTCACGCCCGCGGCCTCGCAGGTCTCCTTGATGCGCGGTATCCCCGTGCCGTACTGCTCGATGACGCCGGCGCGAAATAGGGCGCGCGCGATTGCGGGATTTCGCAGGCAGAACTCGCTCGCGGTGCCGTCGAGGTGCTCTTGCGGCGAGTCGCCTTCGGGGAACAGGCCCGGGCTCACGATCTGGACGGTGTCCATGAACACGTTCACCTCGACGGCGGTGCCGGTTGTGTAGTCGCGGTGGCACAGCGCGTTGGCAATCGCCTCGCGGATGGCCTCGGCTGGGATCTCGGGGATCTCCTTGCGGTACATGCCCGTCTCGCCGATGACGAACTCGCGCCTGATGTTCGACGTCACGAAGTACTCGGCGAAGTCGAGCAGCTTGAGCATGGCGCCGCACTCGCGGCGCAAATCGAGGATCTTGGTCTTGGTGTTGCCGCCCAAAAGCCCCAGCTTCATCCTGGGGTAGGTATCGGACCCCTCGCAGAACAGCTCTACCGCGGCGTTTCTGAGGCTGCCGTCGGGCGCGATGAGGTCGAGCTTGGCCAGGGTGTCCTCTACGCTGGTGAACCCGCCGCCTACGCGCCCGGCCCTGCCGCCGCGCTCGACGAAGTCGCGCACCGCCCGCTCGTCGGCGTCGGAGACGGGCCTGCCGGACGGCAGGGAATCCCACGGGCTGCGGGCGCGCTCGCGCTTGACGACCATGGCGCTCAGCTCCGAGGCCGACAGCGCTTTGTTCGAGGTTCCCACGCGGGTGAAGTAGCGGCCGTCGGCAGAGTAGGGGGCGTCGGCGCCCGAGAAGGCAACTTTGATGTAGCGCAGCCCGCCATCGGCATCGAGGCGCTCGACCGTCGGGAACACCGCAGGCTCGATCTTGTCGGACACCCACGACGTCACTTGGCGCAGCGTTGCGTCGCTGACGTCCTGGCCGATGACACTGCCGTCGTCTTTGACGCCGAAGTAGAGCTCGCCGCGGCCGTGCTTGTTCAGCATGGCGCTGATGGCTTGCAGTGCCTCTTTATGCTCGCCAGTGGATTTCTTGAACTCGACGGTCTCGCTCTCGCTGCCCAGGTTCATCCGCGCCGCCTTTCCCGTTCGTTGCTTGTCTCGTTGGATTATACCGTGGTCGCCATGGGCGAATTCGTGGAAGCGCGTTTGCTTGCCTCTTCCACGTTTTCATGCGCCTGAATGCCCTTTGTGAAGAATCGTCTCATTGGGAAACGGGTCCCAATGAGACGATTTTGGCATCAGGCATAGGGGAAACGGTGCGCTCCGCGCGTTTGAGGCTATGCGCTATTCCGATTCTCTAATGCGTCCCAGGCGGCTCGAAATGCTCCATCGAAATTGCCGGCAATCCTCTCCACCTGCGCAAAATCCCCGTCCCGCCTTGCGTTTTCGTCTTGACAAAAGGGATCTCAATCGTGGGTCCAAGGCCCGCACTCCCCTTGGAAGTTGTCACCTATAACACTCGTCAGAAACAGCGTTTGCAGGTAAAGCCCGGCATCACCTGCTATTGGCAGACACGCCGCAATCGCGACTCCATCACGTTCGATGAGTGGGTTGATTTGGACCTGTAGAAACAACGAATATCAGGATAGGCTTCTTGCCGTTTCGTCGGATGGCGATTGGACAGGTTGGTGCTCGTTCTTCCTCGAAGCGGTGGCGGCCCAGGCAAGGGAAAATCTCGGCAAGGCGAAGCAGATCAATCTATTGTATCGATGTTCGGATGGGGCTGGTCGAGGAAAGCAATTCAGCGTTTGCCGAAAAAAGCCGCGGATGCTCTATTCAGCCGCCCGATTTTCTCCGCGCGGGATTTTGCGAGCATGGAGGGGGTTAAGCCGAAAACCGCCCGCCGCCTTTTGGGAACGCTGGAGAAAATGGGCGTTGTTGAGGAGCTCTCCCCTCACAGCGGTCAGCGTTCTGCGATTTTCTATTTCTCCGCCCTGCTTGCTATTACCGAGGATTTGCAATCGTGATAGCGGAGTCATCCATGTCCCACAAATCTATTTGTGGGACATGGATGGGTAGTCGATAGATCTGTGAATGTTGTCGAGAGGCTAATTGTCTGTGGGCAATAAACGCGATCTAGATGGCTAGGTTCGTTCCGTTGTGCAAGGATAAAGGCCCGTGTCTTGTATGATGTGGCCAATGAGCGATTTTCGGTAAGGAGTTTAGATCATTTTGCCCACTTTGAGGCTGCCAGTTAGCGATAGCTTGCATTTGTGAAATTGCTCTTGAACAACATCAAGGTAATCCGCTATTGCGGTTACATCTTCCATCGTTGGTTCGTTTTGGCTGCAGCAATAAGCAGCGACTATATGGTTGAGTCGTTCTAGCTTTCGCCCCATTTCACCCATGATGTCTGCGCTGCCAAATTCCTCTGCGGTATAAATCATCGGCCTGCTTCCTTTCTTTCGTATTTTTACTGCGGGTTTATGCCCAAGCAAGGAGGGGCGCTCGCTTTCGTGAGCGCCTTCGGTAAAACTGGGAATATAGGGACAGGTCCCGTTTTCCCACTTAACAAATAGAGCCTCGCTTGCTGCTAAGTGCGCAAGCGAGGCTCTGCTTTTGTGTGCGTTATACGTAACTGGGAAAACGGGACCTGTCCCTATATTCCCAGTTACGCCATGAACTTGTAGACGGCTTGGGTGTAGGCCACGGGGTCGTCGATGGGCAGGCCCTCGGTGATCAGCGCCTGGTCGTACAGCACCGTTGCGTACAGGTGTACCTTTTCGGTGTCGCCATCCTCGAACGCCTTCTGCACCGCCTTGAACACGGGATGCTCGGCGTTCAGTTCGAGCACTCGGTCGCTCTTTACGTGCTCGCCGTCGGGGCCCTGCGCCAGGATCTTCTCCATCTCAAGCGTGATGGGGCCTTCTGCGGTTACGCACGAAGGGGTGTCGGTCAGGCGGGCGGAAACGGCAACGCGCTTAACCTTGCCCTCGAGCGCCTTCTGCATTTCGGCGAACAGGCCCTCGTTTTCCTTCGTGATCGCCTCGGCTGCGCTCTTTTCGTCCTCGGTTTCAAGGCCCAGGTCGCCGCCAGCAACGTTCTTGAACTGCTTTTCGTTGTACTCGCTCATCGACATGAAGCAGAACTCGTCGACGTCCTGCGGGCATAGCAGCACGTCGAAGCCCTTGCCCAGCACCGTGTTCACGATGGGGCGCTTTGCCAGACGGTCGATGGCTTCACCCGTTGCGAAGAAGATAGACTTCTGGTCTTCGGGCATTGCTTCGGCGTACTCGGCGAGCGTAACCATCTTCTGCTGCTTGGCGGAATAGAAAAGCAGCAGGTCGGCCAGCACATCCTTCTTCATGCCATAGCTGGTGTAGATGCCGTACTCCAGATTGCGGCCAAATCCCTTGAAGAACTTCTCGTAACCGTCGCGGTCGTTCTTCAGGAACTTCTCCAGTTCGCTCTTGATCTTCTTCTCGAGCTTGTTGGCAATAGCGCGCAGTTGGCTGTTCTGCTGCAGCGTTTCGCGGGAAATGTTCAGCGTCAGATCCTGAGAATCAACAACGCCCTTTACGAAGCTGAAGTAGTCGGGCAGCAGGTCGGCGCACTTTTCCATGATCAGCACGTTGGAGCTGTACAGCGCCAGGCCCTTTTCGTAGTCCTTGTTGAAGAAGTCGTACGGCGGGCGCTTGGGGATGAACAGCAGCGCGTCGTAGGTCAGCGCGCCTTCTGCGTGAACGGAAATGGTGCGAGCCGGATCCTCGAAATCGTGGAAGTCGGTCTTGTAGAAGGTGGCGTACTCTTCGTCGGACACCTCGGACTTGCGGCGCTTCCAGATGGGGATCATGGAGTTGATGGTTTTAACCTCGCGCACCGTTTCGAATTCGGGCGTGTAGTCGTCGCCAGCATCTTCGGGCTTCGGCAGCGGCTTGCGCTCTTCCACTTCCATGCGGATGGGGTAGCGCACGTAGTTGCTGTACTGCTTGATGAGGGCCTGGAGCTCGTACTGGTCCAGGAAAACGTCGTACTCTTCTTCGTCGGCGTTGTCTTTCAGGTGCAGGGTGATGCTGGTGCCGTGGTCGGCTCCCAGTGCGGCGGCCTCTTCAGCGGTAGCGGGCTCGATGGTGTAGCCCTCGATGCCGTCGGACTTCCAGGTGAAGGCTTCGGGCTCGCCGTATGCTCGGGAGGTTACGGTAACTTCTTTGGCAACCATGAACGAGGAGTAGAAGCCCACGCCGAACTGGCCGATGATGTCTACGTCTTCGCCCTGCTGCTCGGCGTTTTCGGTCTTGAACTCGAGGCTGCCGGAGTGAGCAATGGTGCCCAGGTTGGTTTCCAGCTCTTCGCGGGTCATGCCGATGCCCGTGTCGGAAACCGTGATGGTGCGAGCGTCCTTGTCGAACGCCACGTTAATGGAAAGATCGTCCTTGGAAACGGCGATGGTGGTGTCGGTAAGGCTCTTGAAGTAGAGCTTGTCAACCGCGTCGGATGCGTTGGAGATAAGCTCGCGCAGGAAGATTTCCTTGTTGGTGTAAATGGAGTTGATCATCAGATCAAGGAGCTTTTTGCTTTCCGTTTTGAATTGCTTCATTCAGATCCTTCCTTCAGTGGCCTGTTGTGCACGTTTGCCTGTTGGCGCTGCGGCGCGCCGTTGGGCCGGTCGCGGCTGGTGCCGCGGCGAGCTGTTGGGCAGGTCGCAGCTGGCGCCGCCGCGAGCACTCTGCCGTGGCGAGAGTCCCGCTGCGGCTGGCGCGGCTTCGAGCTCAGGCGATGCAGCTGGCGCGGCGCCGGGTTAGGCGTTGCTCCTGACGTCGCGACACCTGGGCCGCGCCGCGGTTTGCTTCTGCGAACTGCAGACAAACGTTGCTTCGTTGCCGTGCGCTCGCGGTGCCGAAGTGGCGGCGTGCAAGCGCCTATAAACGTAATTAGCACTCCAACATGTGGAGTGCTAATACGGATTCTAGTATGTGCGCGCGGCATGTCAAGAAAGGAAGCATTCGCGCGACAGTTTGTAACGGGGTTGTTGCTTGCGGGGCGTAGGTAAGCACAAAGGAGCTGACGGTTCGCAGCACGTCGGCGCTGCGAAGCACCCCGCTGCGCCCGTTTGCGTTACAGAGCGCGTGCCTTTTCGATGGTGGTACGCAGTGCGTCGATGACGGTGCCGCGGAATGCGCCCTTCTCCAGAACCTCAAGGCCGCGGATGGTAGATCCGGAAGGCGAGCACACCTCGTCCTTCAGCTGGCCGGGATGCTTACCGGATTCGAGAACGAGCTTCGCGGCACCCAGTACGCCCTGCGCGGCAAGCTGGTAAGCCTGCGGGCGCTTCAGGCCTTCGGCCACACCTGCGTCTGCCAAGGCCTCGATGAACATATATGCATAGGCGGGCGAGCTGCCGCCGATAGCGCTTGCGGCGTCAAGCTGCGATTCTTCCAGTTCAACGGTGGTGCCGAAGCTGGCAAGCAAGCATTCGACAGCGGCGACGTCTTCGGCGGTTGCCAGGCTGTTGGGGCAGTAGGCGGTAACGCCTGCCAGCACGTGCGCGGGCGTGTTCGGCGCGGTGCGCACGATGCGAACGGGCGTGCCGAACTGCTCTTCCAGCCAAGCGATGGTCTTGCCGGGGGCGATGGTAACGACGGTCTGCTCGGGGCGCATCGCTCCACGGATCTCGGCAATAACGGCCTCGTACTGGTAGGGCTTTACGGAAAGGAACAGGATGTCTGCGTTTTCAGCGACGGTGATGTTGTTGGTGCCAGCGTTAATGCTGAATTCTTCGGCTACGGCAGCGGCGTGTTCCGGCGTGGCGTTGGAGCCATAGATTTCACCAGGCGCAACAGCGCCGCTAGCGATAATTCCCTTGATCATGGCTTTGGCCATATTTCCGCATCCGATGAATCCAAGTTTCATAAGAACCTCCTTGTTGGCGGCGGGCTTCAATAACGCGTTGAGGCGAATAATGCTGCGCTCTGCTGGCGCCGTTTGGTGAGCGCGTTTTACGTTAGTCCGATTCTATGTGATGCGCCTGAGGAAAGCACCTTGTTTGCGAGGAATTAATTAAGTGTTGAAGCTTTGGGGCGATGGGCGTGGCGTGATGGGCGGGGATGGCGAGAAGTGCGGGGTTGCGGTGCTGGGCATTTGGGGCTCGCGAAAGTGGGTGGCTGGCGAACGCGGGACGCCCAGCGAGATTCACGGTGTCCATGGCTGCGCGGTGCCCGATGGCGTTCTGCTCGATCCTCGAAGCCCGCAGACGCCCAATGTGATTCGTGATGCCCGTGGACACATGGCGTTCGGGGCGCCGTGCGCGATTTGTGCCGCCTGTGGCAGCGCGGCGCCTGCAGACGCCCGGCGCGATTCACGTTGCCCGTGGATGCATGATACCCAGAGCGCCCAGCATGATTCGCGGCAGCTGAAATATGCCCTGTGGTGGCTTCTTGTTTGAACGGTATACTTTTACCTAATTGATTTGAGAGGGGCAGGGAATGGCTAAGAAGAATAACGCGAAGAGCGCTGGTGGCGGAAACGCCGCTGCGAAGACCGAGAAAAAGGGCAAGAACCAGATTTCTCAGCAGCAGGCGCGTGCGAATGCGGCGCGTGCGAGCGCGAAGATTAGCCCTGCACCTGAAGGGCCAGCACCTGCTATTTCAGTGCTGGTGCCCATCTGCAATTCCGAGCAGTACTTGGAGCAGGCGCTTGATTCGCTGATTGATCAGACGTTTTCCGACTTCGAAGCGCTGTGCATCAACGATGGCAGTACCGATGGTTCTCTGGATATCATCAAGCGCTACATGGAAAAAGACCAGCGTTTTCGCCTGATTGATAAGGATAATTCCGGTTACGGCGCGTCAATGAACTTGGGCATCGACACCGCGCGTGGCGAGTACATTGGTATTCTGGAGCCCGACGATTTCTTCGAACCGAATGCGCTGGAGCTGCTGTACGGCCTGGTGAAGGACGCAAGCGCCGATGCTCCTGTCGATGTGGCCAAGGCTAACTATTGGTTCTACTGGAGCACGCCCAAGGAGCGCAACCAACTTATAAGTGTGTGCAAGCCTCCAATGACGGATGCTCCCTTCAACCCGCGCGATGTTCGCGAGGTGTTCTACTGCATTCCTTCCATTTGGTCGGCGCTGTATCGTCGCGAAATGCTCATTGAAAAGGGCGTGCGTTTCCTCGAAACGGCGGGCGCAAGCTTTCAGGACCTGGGCTTCCAGTTCAAGGTGTGGGTATCCGCGCAGAAAGTTGTCATGTCTGAAGAGGCCATCCTGCATTACCGCCAAGATAACGAGGCGTCTTCTGTGAACGACGCGCAAAAAGTGATGTGCGTGTGCAAGGAATTCGACATGGCCGAGCGCTTCATCAAGAACGATCCTGATTGCGAAGATTTGCGAAAAGTCCTGTTCAGGTTGCGTTATGACAGCTATATGTGGAACTTTGCGCGCTTGGCGCCGGAGCAGCGTCGTGAATTTGTGGTCAAGATGCATGAGGATTTGCGTGCCGGGTTCAGGGGCGGCGCGTATGATCGCTCGCTGTTCAGCGACTACCAGAACGCGAACCTGCGCTATTTGATGGAGCACCCAAAGCGCTTCGAGCAGTTCTTCCCGAACAACCCCACGCCGTTGCGCAAGGGCTTGTACTACCTGCTGGTGGCAGGCCCCAAGGCCGCATTGAAAGCCGCAGGGAAATAGGTGGGAATATAGGGACAGGTCCCGTTTCCCAGTTTCGCGCAAGGGCTTGTACTACCTGCTGGTGGCAGGCCCCAAAGCAGCATTGAAAGCCGCGGGGAAATAGGAGCAGTTTATTGGTCTAGGGCTGGAAGTTTCTTCCAGCCCTATTTCTGTTCCTATATGGTTGCAAGCTGACAGTTCTAGAAACGCTAATTTGTAATTCTTGGTGGCATTTTGTACAAACTACCCTTTAATTGGCAATCAAGATCACGAATTAGCACTCATTTTGTACAAAATATCAAATTATTAGTACGAATTATTTATTAGTTTGTGCAAATTACTAATTACTTTGTACAAACTAATTGCGTAAAGTACCATTTAGTACAAAATAAAAGAAACCGCATCAATCCTAGGGAATAGTTCGGCTTATTGGAGGTCTTCATGCTAAAGGAAGAGCTTGTTGATTTGGTCCGTGAGACCCAGCGGCTGAAAGCGGAGCAGCAAACAGTTGAGGTGAAAGCCGCAAGCAAGGGGTGTCCGAAAAGGCTATACAATACGCTTTCTTCTTTTTCTAACCAGGATGAGGGCGGGGTAATTCTATTTGGCGTTGATGAATCGAAAGATTTTGACGTAGTTGGCGTATACGATGCTCAGGATCTCCAGAAGCACGTTTCTGAGCAATGTTCGCAAATGAAGCCTGAGGTTCAGGCCCTGTTCACGATGGCCGATGTTGATGGCTGCGTGGTCGTTTCTGCCGAAATACCAGGAATGGACGTTTCTGAGCGTCCTTGCTTCTATGAGGGAAAAGGACGCTTAAGGGGATCGTGCAAAAGGGTTGGCGAAATGGATGAGCCAATGACCGAGTATGAGATATATAGCTTTGAGGCTTTTCGAAAAAAATATCAAGATGATATCCGGACAATTGATGGATGCGGCTTCGACACGTTGGATCCATCAGATTTGGCCAATTACCTGCTGAGGCTAAAGGCGAACAAACCCCATCTGGCCACTTTGCGTGATGAGCAGATATACCCGCTAATGAGCATTCTTAAGGATGGCAAGGTGACGTTGGCGGCTGAGTGGTTATTTGGGTATTACCCACAGGCATTTGCTCCTCAATTGTGCATTACGGCGGTAAAGGTTTTTGGGGAAGAGAAAGGCGCATTGGATTCCGAAGGAAACAGGTTCGAGGACAACAAGCGCATCGAGGGGACCATTCCCGAGATGCTGGACGAATCCTTGGCCTTTTTAAGGCGCAACCTGTCTCTTTCGACGAAGATAGACACGCAGACGGGAAAAAGGTTCGACAAGTTTGACCTTCCCATTGATGCTGTTCGCGAGGTTGTTCTGAATGCCCTGGTTCATCGTGACTACAGCATCCATACCGAGGGGATGCCCATTCAGGTTGAGTTGTATTCCGATCGTCTTGAAGTTTCGAGCCCAGGTGGACTGTACGGCAGGCTGACGGTTGACAAGCTGGGAAAAGTGCAGCCCGATACCAGGAATCCCGTGTTGGCTACGGCTATGGAAGTGCTTGGGTTGACGGAAAACCGCTATTCGGGAATCCCGACAGTTCGTCGAGCCATGAAACAGGATGGGAAACCCGAGCCCGAATTTATCGATACTGGTTCGGAATTCCGCGTCGTGCTGCGTATGCGTGCAGCTGAAATAGTTCCAGACGAGGGACTTCGCAGCGCAAAGAGCGATGTTTATACGGGAACCGCGAAAGAGCAACAGGTGTTGAATTACTGCTCTGAGCCGAAGTCGCGTCGCGAGATAGCGGAAATTCTCAACGTAGAGGAATACTACGCTGCGAGAAGATATATCAATCCGCTTGTTGGAGCAGGTGTTTTAGCGATGACCTTGCCAGACAAGCCGAGGAGCAAAGACCAGAAATATATAAGGGTGTAGCTTGTGCGAGCCCCTGAGAGCATTCGTTCAAAAGCGAATTTGTGAAGTTGCTAGATTGCTCGTGAAAAAATGGGAAAACGGGACCTGTCCCTATATTCCCAGTGCGACACCCATGCGACACTGTCGCCAAACTGTCGCGACAGTGTCGCATGGGTGTCGTTTAGGGGCGATGTTGCGTCGCGGTGCTGTCGCTTGTCGCGCATAACACCGCCCTCGATTGACCAAAATAGGTCAAAGAATTTTGGTCAATCGCCCGTTTTCACTCAGATAGACCAAAAAATATGCTGATTTTTTGGTCTATTCGGGGGGTGTTTGCTCAAAACCGCCTGCAAAACCGAATTTAAGGTCCGCGACACCTATGCGACAATGTCGCCGAACTGTCGCGACACTGTCGTTTATAATGTCGGCGTGGGCAATAGGCGGAACTAGCCGCCCTATCGAAAGGGGTATTGCTGTGACTCCCGAAGAATTAAAGTCTCATATTTCTTCCGGCGAAGGGCTGACGTGTGAATTCAAGCGCTGCGGAGACACTCCCGGCAACGACGCGTTTGAAACGATTTGCTCTTTCGCGAATAGGCAAGGCGGCAATATCTTCCTCGGCGTTGAGGACGATGGCTCGGTTTGCGGCGTGAACGAGAAAAGCGCGCTTGGCATAGAGCAAAACTTGGTTAAAAGGCTGAATGACCCAAGTTGCTTTAAGCCGTCTCCTTTCGTGGAAATAGAGAGGGTTCGTCTCGAAGGGGCCCTTGTGATAAGGGTCTGGGTTCCGGCGGGTCCTGCTGTATACAGTTGGAAAGGTGTTATATACGACCGGGTTTCGGATAGCGATATCAAGGTACGCGGCGATGATCAGATTGCCTTGATGTATCTACGCAAGCAGAACTTGTATTCAGAGCGCAGAGTGTACAAATATGTGGAAATGGAAGACCTGCGTTCCGACCTGATTGATCGATTGCGTAAGATGGCCACAGCGAAGACGGCTGGCCATCCTTGGGCCTCCTTGGATGATGCCGCCTTGTTAAGAAGTGCGAAGCTGTACGCCAAGGACAGAAATACCGGAGAAGAAGGTCTTACCTTAGCGGCGGTGCTGCTGGTCGGTTCCGATGACGTAATTGGCGATATATGTCCTGCCTACAAGACGGATGCGATATTCAGAAAAGAGAGCACCGACAGGTACGATGATCGCGTTACGGTAAAGACGAACCTGGTCGAATCTTACGATATTTTGCTATCGTTCGCTAAAAAGCACTTGCCTGATAGGTTCGTCTTGGAGGGGACGCAGCGAGTAAGCGCGCGAGACGTTATCGCTCGTGAGCTGATAGCGAATCTCCTGATCCATAGGGAGTTTCTTAATCCATTCCCTGCGAAGTTGGTTGTCGATGAAGAGGGCATTAAAACCGAAAACGCCAGTCGAACTTTTTATGAGGGGCGATTGACTTTATCGGACTTCAATCCTGTACCGAAGAATCCCACGATTGCTTCGGTGTTTTCACAAATTGGCCTTGCTGAGGAGCTGGGCAGTGGATTGAGGAATCTGGAAAAGTACTCGAGGTTGTACAGCGGGAAAGTTCCTGTCCTGGAGGATGGCGATATTTTTCGTGCCTATGTGCCTGTGGAATACGGGGCGGAGACAAGGGGTGCTGATTCCGCTAGGGTGCTGGCTCTTTCGATCGTTGAACGCGACGGATATGTGACATCTGCGAGCTTGGCTGCTGCCGCAGGCGTAACCCCAAGAACCGCGCAGCGCTACATCAAGAAACTCGTTGAGGACGGGACACTTACGCCGAGCGAGGATGTGAAGCATGGGTACGTGAGTGGAGATAGTGAGTGGTAGCTGCTCAGTGTCCACGGGTTTCGCTGAGCCGAATGGAGGTTATGTATGCCAAAAAGATCTTTGGGAGTTCGGGAGATAAGATTCAGGACCGCTAATGTCCCTGAGGGTAAGGCCGAAAGCTTTGCTCCTTCTGACATTGAGGGTCAGAGCTTGCTTGAGATTTTCAAGCGTTGGTGCGAGGGGCTGTGCGGTTCGACTCATGTTAGGAAGGAAGCGGAGGAATGCGTTCTTGTTAAGCGCGTTCAAAGGCTCGATGCTGAAACTTTGTTAGTGGATACCTTGTCGGGGAAGATGGGGGAAGAAGGGGAGGTTCTGGCTCAAGATGGCATAGAGTCGAAATACCACATTTCGTACGATGAAGCCCCAACCGGGCATACACGCTGCCTTCTAATTGTTCCTGAAGAGGGGGAAAGCGCGCTGCTGTTTTCTGAGGTGTGCCATAGGGGTTCGTCGGGTCCGGTGTTGCTTCGAGACTTTAGAACATTCTTTCGCAGAGAATTCCCCAAAGTAAATCTTCTTTCTAGCCAAGTCAAAGAGGGAAGCGAGTGGCTTAAACAGGTGGAATCAATAAAGGAGTATAAGATTGTCATTCAAGGGCTTCCGAAAAATTCTTATGGTGTGTTAGGATCGCGGTCTGGCCAGATGAGTCTGACCTTGAAACCTGATAGGAAGGGAACCTTTCCTTTTCTTTCGGGGCAAGCAATCACGAAGATAAGTGCTGGCGATCTTGTTGGTGCTCCCGACCTTGATGATTTAGGGCCCTCAAAAGTTAAGGCGACGGTGAAAGGAGCCGACGGCAGGGAGAAAACCATAGACCTCGATAGGCCAGATTTGCCTTATTTCTTAAGAACGCTGACGGAATCAGGCGAGCCGGAGCTGGCCGATGAGCAATTTGTGCGACGGTGTCGAGGATACGCTCTGGAGATATTCAAACGACTCGGAGTCATATGATATTCGACGCTTACAGAAGAACGTTTGTGCATGATGAGGACGATCCGACGGTAGATTGGTCTTCGGTTGTATGCCAGATCGCAGTGCCCATTGTTTTGTCGTTTGCGCTGGTTGGACTAGGGGTTCGGGTTGACCGGAGTGGGTCTTTGATTTCCGTAGTGTCGATAGTGTCGGGGTGGATGTGCGCTACTTCTGTATTTTTGTTTGAGCTAAGAAGGTCAAGCATGAGAGGCGATAAGCGGTTGACCGGTAGAGATAGAGACGCTGTGAGCGAGTTGTTCTATCTTGCCGTCTGGCTTTCCGCCTCTGGATTTCTGCTGAGTGTGTTCTGCGTCCTTGTTTCAGTAGTCGACTTTTCCGGCATTGGTCTGGCCGAAGCGGCTGTTTCACTTGTTGCGGTTTTTGGGATGATGCATTTCGCAGCTGTTTTTATTGGCTTTTTGGAGAGGCTACTATGCCTTTTTCGTCGAATTAGCGAAAAAAGATAGCTCCTATTTCCATTTTCCGCAAAAACCGTGCAGGCTGGCAAGTGGCTTAAAAATCCCTTTACAATGAAACATCGTGATTATTCTGGTCGCAAGCCCGAGGGCCGAGCGTAGCGAAGCACCCCGCTCGGCCCCGCCCCTGCGCACCACTAAACGATAAGGAACTGCATTAATGCCAAATATGCTCTCAAGCGCTAATTCCAGAAGGAATTGGTTCACCATAACGTCCCTTGTATCCAGGGACTTCAAGCTGAAGTACCGTCGCAGTGCCCTGGGCGTTCTGTGGTCGGTTCTGAACCCCCTGCTCATGATGATCGTGCTTTCCGTTGTGTTCAGCACGTTCTTCAAATTCAGCATCGAAAACTACCCGCTGTACGTAATCCTAGGCAACGTCATGTTCTCCCTCATGGCTGATTCCACTTCAGGTGCCATGAACTCCATCATCGAATCCTCTTCACTTATCAAGAAGATCCGCATCGAAAAGCTCATCTTCCCGTTGGAAAAAGTGCTGTTCCAGCTGGTGAACTTCTGCATTTCGCTCATCGCGGTAGCTGCGGTAATGATCTTCTTCCAGGTTATGCCGCACGTTAGCCTGCTTGCCCTGCCGCTGCTGCTCCTATACGTGGTGCTGTTCAGCGCGGGCGTGGGTATGGCGCTTTCCGCCCTTTCGGTGTTCTTCCGCGACGTGTGCCACCTGTGGGGCGTCGTTATCACCGCATGGACGTACGCCACGCCGCTGTTCTATCCCGTAGAAATCCTGCCCGATTGGGCGGCGCCCATAATGCAGTACAACCCCATGTACCACTACGTAAGCTACTTCCGCGATCTTATTCTGAGCGGCACGGTGCCCGGCTTGCAGGAAAACCTCCTGTGCCTTGGCATGGCGGTGGTCGCGTTTGCCATCGGTCTGCTTATTTTCAAGAAGACCGAAAAGAAATTCATTCTCTACGTTTAAGGAACAACCATGCCCGAAAACGTGAATACCAGCGTTCTGGAAATCGAATCTGAGCTCGCCGACGACTCGTCGAAGAAAACCATGATTAAGGTGGACCATGTGTCCATGATCTTCAACATGGCAAGTGAGCAGCTGAACAGCATCAAAGAATATGTTATTGCCGCTGCAAAGCGCGAATTGCGCTTCAAAGAATTCCGCGCACTCGATGACGTTTCCTTTGAAGTGAAGCAGGGCGATGTGTTCGGTATTCTGGGCACGAACGGTTCCGGCAAATCCACCATTCTGAAGATCATCGCCGGCGTGCTGGAGCCCAGCAAAGGGTCGTGCACGGTTAATGGCAACATTGCTCCGCTCATCGAGCTTGGTGCGGGCTTCGACATGGAGCTTACCGCGCGCGAAAACATCTACCTGAACGGCGCGCTTTTGGGCTACTCGAAGCAGTTCATTGAAGAAAACTTCAACGACATCGTTGAATTTGCCGAGGTGGAAAAGTTCCTGGACATGCCCATGAAGAATTACTCTTCCGGCATGGTGGCGCGCATCGCCTTTGCAATTGCTACGGTTATTGTGCCCGAGATTCTGATCGTTGACGAAGTGCTTTCTGTGGGCGACTTTATGTTCCAGAAGAAGTGCGAAGACCGCATCACAAAGTTGATCAAAGAGCATGGCGTGACGGTGCTTATTGTTTCTCACAACAACGACCAGATCGAGCGCTTGTGTAACAAAGCGGTATGGATTGAAAAGGGTCACCTGCGCATGGCGGGCACGGCGAAGGAAGTATGCCAGACGTATCGCGTGCTGGGCGGCCATGTGGGTAGCAAGGAATCGGAACAGATCGTGTTCGAAACCTTGCAGGATCCGAAGAGGCCCGACATGAGCGGCATCGAATCCATCGAAGCAGACACGCGCTACGGCATTGCGGCGAAGCTTTCAAGCCGTTGCTACCCTGATGGGGCTAAAGCGGTAATCCTGGCTTCGGGCGAGCACGAAATGGTGCCGCTGATTGCGAATGGCCTTGCGGGGGCATTGGATGCACCGATCCTCCTTACGCAGAACGAAAGCGTGCCCGATATTACGGCGCAGGAGCTGACCAGGCTCAACCCCCAGATGGTGCACGTGCTGAATGGCGGTACGTTGGATGTGGATGCGATAACCAAGGAAGCATCTTCTTCCGCTCCTTCCGCTTCGGTGGAAGTGCTGGAAGGCGAAAACGCTTGCAGCCTTTCGTGGTCGATTTTCCACCACGGCGAAGAAAAGGGCCTATGGGGTTCCGACGTTGCCCTTACCTACGACGGCTGTCTGGGCGATTTGGCATCGCTTTCCCCTTATCTGCATTCAAGGCAATGCCCCGTGCTCGTGAAAAAGGGTGAAGAATCCGTAGCTGCGGAAATGTGCGAAGTTGCGGCGAATAGGCAGAGCGTTCTTGTCGTGGGGGGCTTCAAGTCGTTTTCCGACGAAGGGATTGCTCCGATTACTGTCAGCTCTGCTGAGGTTCACCGTTTTGTTGGTGACGGTCCCTATGATGCGAACGAGAAGATCAATATGTGGATTGGTCTGCGCAGCAAGTCCGATTCCTTCCTGGTAGTTTCGATTTGGCATCCAGAGGATGCCTTGACTGTTGGCCCATTCGCGGCGAAGAGCGGCTCTCTGATCTTGCTGGAAGACCCGCAGAACCTTGATAGCGTCGCTCACGCAATTGCCTATATTGGCAAAAACAAGAAGCAGTTGCGTTTCGTGGGCGATAGAACCAGGTTTAACGACCTTGACAAGGAATTGCTGGTTAAAGCCTCCTCCTAAAGGAGATGGCTGCATAGAATGGGGCATGACAACATGGAGAGACAAGGCAAACGCCAGGCAACAGTAACTATCGAGCCTGTCGGTGAAACTGGAAATAGAGGGCCGGGGTTGAAGCGCGTTCTAACGTATGGCACGTTCGATCTCCTTCATTACGGCCACATTCGTTTGCTGCAGCGCGCTTCCCAATTGGGCGATTACCTCATCGTTGCGCTTTCGACAGACGAGTTCAATGCGGTCAAGGGCAAGAAGAGCTTCTACCCTTATGAAACGCGCAAAGAGATGCTGGAGGCTATTCGCTACGTTGACTTGGTTATTCCTGAAAACAATTGGGGCCAAAAAAAGGCCGATATTGCTGAATACCATGTTGATACTGTATGCATGGGAAGCGATTGGGCGGGAGACGCCCGCTTTGAGGCATTAAGGGACATGTGCGAGGTTGTGTATCTCGACAGAACCCAGGGTATTTCAACCACCGAGGTAAAAGAGAAGCTTGGCGCTAATGGAGAGTAAGCGCCAAGCTTCTTTGTTCTAGTTAATCAGCTTGTTGAAGGCCTGCTTCATTTCTGGTGTGTCAAGTTCGGCGTGATCAACATGCTGAAAATGGGTGTGTATGTCTTTTGGCAATTCCAGATAGTCCCCGTACCTGCTTGTTAGGAAGCTGTCAGGGTTATTGGGAATGAAGCATTCGATTCCCTCGAACATCGCCCTGCGTAAGGGGAATATGTCATCGATGCCGTATGCCCACCATCGTTGCTTGCCATCGTCTAAGTTGTCGAGCGACCAGAGAGCGGCATGCGCGTCTTTCTTTTGGCAGATAAGCCCTAGCGATTTCGATTCATCAAGCGTTTTGGTGAAATAGGCGTCAATAGCGGGCGCCATAGCGTCGGTGGACGCACAGTAAGGGGATTGCTCCCAGGCTGAAAGCTCGGGGTCCTCGGCCATCTTGCCGAGCATTGCCTTTCTGATATTCCGCTGCTTTTCCGCATTGTAGCCGCTAGCAGAAGGCGCCCAATCGTAAATAAATAGATCAAGGAAGCAAGGCAGCGATTCGCCTGCATACAAGAAGCGGACCTGGCGACATTGCGCGAATCTGTCGAACACTTCAGTGATACGAAACCGGTCATTTTCAGAGACAAGGGCGGTTAGCTTGTCTAGCTCGTCGCGAGTGATCCCCAGGTCAATATCGTCGTCCCAAGGGATAAAACCGCCATGTCGGATTGCGCCCAGAAGTGTACCGAAATTGAGCCAATACGCTATGCCGTGCTCGTTGCAAAGAGCATCGAAGTCATGAAGCAATTTTGTGCAGCCAAGTTGTAGAAGACGTATTCCGCCGGTGGCTTCAGGCAGCGAGCGGAAAAATCGTTTCTTTGCATCGTCAACGCTTTCGTCTTCGTGCTTGTACATTTCCCAAGCGAACATCTTCATATGCTCGTCATGCGCTGCCAGGTCTTCCGAAAATGACTCCATCATGGGATGGTAGATATCGAATTTGTGGTTGATATTTCCATTGATTCCGATGTCGGCTTGCTCGATTCGCTGCATCAGCTGCGCAACAACTGAGTGCTCGATATGGTTTAGTTTTTCGTCGAAGTGCTGTTCGGCGGCGTGAAAAGAGCGTGATGAGATAGGAAGGAACTGTTTTAATGCTCTGAGGAAGGGCATGTGGGATCCGTTCTGTGCTTTCCTGCTGTATAAGGTAAGAGCAGGCTAGTTGTTCTGTTGTTGCTATACTAAAGCATGTTTAGCAAATTTCGAAAGGCAACACATGCAGCCAGTTGTTTCACTATTGGTTCCGATTTATAACGTCGAAAAATATCTCCGAGAGTGTTTGGATTCTGCCAAGAACCAAACCCTTTCCGATATTGAGATCATTTGCATTAACGATGGCTCGACGGATAGCTCTCCCGACATCATTCGCGAGTACATGCAGGCCGACAGTCGCTTTAAGATTATCGACAAGGCGAATTCCGGTTATGGCGCCTCGATGAATCAGGGGCTTGATGCTGCATGCGGTAAGTACATTGGCATTTTGGAGTCAGACGACTTCTTCGAGCCTGATGCGTTGGAGAAGCTGGTAAATGCCGCCGAGGCAGCAGAAGCGCAAGTTGCAAAAGCGAATTTCTGGTTCTACTGGTCAACGCCTGAAGAAAAGAACGAGTTTTTCGAATTGGTAACCAAGCCTATGACGGGGCATGTGGTTGATCCACGCAAGGAAAACAATATCTTCTACCTGAAGCCCTCTATCTGGTCTGCTGTTTATCGCAGGGATTTCCTTGAGCAGAGCGGCATTCGCTTCTTGGAAACGCCAGGTGCGTCTTTCCAGGATTCTTCTTTCAATTTCAAAGTCTGGGCCATGGCAGATCGCGTTGTATTTTTGCAAGATCCCGTTCTCCATTATCGTCAGGACAATGAATCGTCTTCGGTCAATTCTCCAGCTAAGGTGTATTGCATTTGCGATGAGCATGCGGAAATCGATAGTTTCCTCTCCTCTCATAAGGAATTAGCTTTGCTTAGAGAAGTCGAAGAAGGCATCAAGTTCGATAACTATATGTGGAATTACGAAAGGTTAACCGAGCCCCTGCAGCGTGAATTCATCCAGCGCTTTGCAAGCGAGTTTTCCTCCGACAAGAGCAAGGGCTATCTGAACGAAGCTGTGCTCGGCGAATGGAGAACAGGCGAATTAGCGGCACTAATGGCAGACCCAACGTACTACCATGCGCGTAGAGCCGCCCAGCAGGTTTCGGGCGGCAAGATAGCAAAGGCGAAATGTTATCTTGCCATTGGCGGCTTCGGGTCGCTGGTAAAAGCTATATCACGCAAGGTTGGCTAGATAGAGCGAGTGAATCTATGCCTTTATTCTCAATAATTGTTCCCGTTTACAACGTAGAGAAGTATCTTTCTTTGTGTCTTGATTCTCTGCGCAATCAGAGTTTTCAGGATATCGAGGTAATCTGCGTTGACGATGGTTCGACGGATGGGTCGTTGGCGATTGCCGAAATGCATGCGGCGCTAGACTCTCGAATTAATGTGTTCACGAAAGCGAACGGGGGAGTCTCATCCGCTCGCAATTTTGGCTTTGAAAAAGCTTCGGGTGAATACGTGCTCTTTATCGATTCAGATGACTATATGAGCACCAATGCCTGCGAAGTTTTGGCGGGGGTAGTAAAAGAGCAGAGCCCCGACATTGTGACCTTCGGGGCGAATTGCGTCCCTGAGTGGGCTAATTATCCCTGGTTGGAAAAATGTCTTAGTCCAAAGGCGCGCGTATACCATGGCTTCGATCAGGCGGTATTGTTCGAAGAGCCGTCCGCTCCCTTTTCTTGGCGTGTTTCTTTTCGGCGGGCGTTCTTGGCGGACAATAATATTGCGTTCGATGAGAGCCTCCCGTTGGGTGAAGATGAGCTGTTCTTGTTTGTGGCATATCCATGTTCTGCAAAAACTATCTTCATTCCCGACAAGCTGTACTACTACAGACTTAGCCGAGAAGGCTCGGCCATGGATAGCCTGTTTGAAAAAAAGACAGAGCGCATCAAATGGCACTACCGAATTATTAGCGGGGTCTTTTCCGAGTGGCAGGCGCGAGGCTTTATGGGACTTTGCCCCGCAGAGCTTTTGGTGTGGGCGATAGACTTTGTATTTGAGGATGCTTTCCGCCTTTCTGAGGAAGAGAGGCGCAGGTCGTTCCGGGAGCTTGGCCGCTTGATTGGTTCCTATTTCGATCATCCTCTCGAAACAGCACGCTCGGTGAGTCCTCATATGTTTACCGTGGTGAAGATGCTTCTTGATTGTGGTGAGGGGTCCGCGGTGCCGGGCAGCATAGGCAGGGAATACACCCTTTCCCGCATTGGTTGGACGGGTTATATTCGCAATGTTTACTTGAGGGCGCTAGACAAGTTTCGCAAGTCGGCCTCGGAGGATCCTGCAGTAATGTCTCAGCAGAAAGCCGAGCTGGAAAAGTGCGAAGAAGATGCTCTTGCGTCGCTTGAGACTTTATGGAAAGAATTCCATGCAGCGCGAAAAACAACAATGGAGTAATTAGCATGTGGTTTGATTTTTTTGCTGCGGCACTAGTGGTGGCGGCGTTGCTGTATATTCCAGGTTTTTTTGCTGTGAGGGCGCTTTCTTTTGGGAAAGCAACGGCGCTAGCGGCAGCCCCGGCAATCTCAACGCTTTTATATTGCGTTTTCGGCATCGTATACGGTTGGCTGGGTGTTTCCGTTGAGTGGTGGGCTGTAGTTGCTCCAGCAGTTGCACTCTCGCTCGCTGTGTGGCTTATTGCTTCCCAGTTTAAGAAAAATAGTTGCAGCCACGACATCCAAAATGTCGATGTGGTCGACCTGCCCCTTCTTGCGCTCTATGCAATGTTGGGCATGCTGGTTGTTGGCTTTGTTTTTGTTAAAGACCTCAACGGGGCGGCTTCCTTTGCTCAGCTATATGACAATGCATGGCATTTAAGTGCGATTGAATCGATGATGCAGCATGGCAATTACTCGGTTTTTGCAAGCTCATTGTATTCAGCTGATGAAATTGCCGTGGGAATATCTCCTGCAAGTGCTTCAGGAGGGTTCTACCCAGCTTCGTGGCATATCGTGACTGCGCTTAGCGCGGGTATGGTTTGCGTAAGCTCTCCTGTTGCCGAAAACGCATCTTTGATGGTCTTCATGGGATTGGTCTTTCCTCTAGCGCTGTGCATGCTTTTGGCGGTCTTCTTCGAGGAGCGAAAGATCGTTGCTCTGGGGTCCTTGTTTGTGCTTGCGTTTACGTCATTCCCTTGGGGTTTTCTGACATTTGGGCCGCTGTATTCGAATCTCGCAGCCTATTGTGTTTTGCCTATAGCTATTGCGGCAGTTTGTGGACTGTTTTGCAGGACGTCCTCAATGCGCGAGCGGCAATCTTGGATGATGTTGCTAGTATTTAGCGGTGCGTCTTTGGCGTTGCTTCAGCCTAATGCAATTTTTGCCGCGATTGTTCTCGGTGCTCCTTTCTGCGCCAAAGAACTGTGGTTTTCGACAAAGGGGTCAAACCGCGGGAGTTATTGTTCCTACGTTGTCTGCTTGTTGTTCCTTCTTGCCCTGCTTGGGCTTTGGTGGGTGCTGTGGAAGTCGTCTGCGTTTAATGCGGTGGTCACATATCCCTGGCCAGCCTTCGAGGGCAAAATGGACGCCGCGATTGGCGCAATCAACCTTTCTTTGCGTTCTTATCCTCCCCAGTGGTTGCTTGCTGCGCTGGTCTTGTTCGGGGCTCTTTGCGCGATAGTCAGAAAGCGATTCCGCTTCCTTATTGTCTCGTATGTGCTGTGTACGGTCACTTTTGTTGTTTGCGCAAGTACCGAGGGCTCCTTGAGGTCTTTTTTGGCGGGTTTTTGGTACAACGATGCTTACAGGATTGCCGCGAATGTCGCTTTGGCTTCAATCCCCCTTGCAGCTTATGGCGCGCATGAAGCTTTTTCCCTTCTCTGGGGCCTTGGCGAGAGGGTGGGGCTATCGGTGCGGTTGGCGCGTGTGTCTTTGATTTTCTTGCTTGCCGCCTTTGTCGCCGTTGTTTATAGACCGACGAATTTATTTTTTGAGTCAAATTACGACAACCAACCAGCTTTCGAAGTGGTGAATGCAAAGCTCAATTGGCTGTCTGCCCCCGAGGTGCGTAGATACACGGAAGAAGAGGCGTCATTTGTTGAGCAGGCAAAAGAGCTTTCTTCTGCTGATCCTGGCGGAATAGTCAATGTTCCCTACGATGGCAGTGTGTTTTCCTATGGCGCAGACGGGGCAGATGTAATGTTCAGGAGCTATTCTTCATATGGGGGTGGCTCCGAAAAGCCCGATAGCGTCCTGGTTCGCGAGGAGTTGTGCAATGTCGCAGATAATAATGATGTTGCTGTCGCTGCAAGCAGGCTCAATGCAAAGTATGTCCTACTTCTTGATTGCGGGGGAGAGGAGGCTGAAGAGTCAACGCTTGATGATGGGATTGCGAAATCAAATGGGCATTATTTCAATGGTGTGGCCTCGATCGATGAGCAGACGCCAGGATTTAAATTGCTTCTTGCGGAAGGAGACATGCGTTTCTATAAAATTACAGGATAAAGAAGTACCCGTTGCGGTCCGTTAAGGGTTGCAACGGGTACTTCTTTGCATTGATTTCTCTTCCTCAAAAAGGGCGAATACGGTTGATCTTTGCGCGGGGCCACGCCGCCTAACCAAGATAGCGGCGCACCATATCCACTCCGAAAGCAGTTATCTTGTAGAAGATCCGGAGCTGGCCTTCGCCATCAACGTCAACCTTTGTCTCTTCAAGCAGCCCATTTTCCCGTGAGGTTGCCAGGGCTTCATCTATGTCCTTGTTATTCAGCAGCTTGTAGCCAGAGTAATCTTCCTTAAGTGCGGCGATAACATCGTTTGCGCTTAGCTCTTCGCCGTGGTTGAAGCATTCGATAATGGCGTAGTGCAAGGGGGGCAGGTTATTTTTCATTTTGGCTACTCCTTATGTGCCTTGATGCTTTTTGCGGGGTTGATGGCAATGCAGAAGATGCCGGCAATCATGATAAGCGCGCCAATCCACTGCATTGCGGAAAGGGGCGGATAGTCGGCAGCCAAGCCGCCAATGTTCAAGACGCCCAATACAATCCAAATGAAGAACGGACCCCAGAAGGCGTACATACCGTTGCACGCCATGCCCAGCGCGGTGCCGCACATGGAATTTCCCTTATACCAGAACGAAAAGGCTGGCATTGCAAACAGACCTGACACGGCGAAGATCAATATAGAGGGGTCGGAAACGGCAGTGCACAGGATAGCGGGCACGGCAGCAATGCTATCGCCCATTACGGTAAGAACAGGGAAGGCGATTGCCAGTTCTAGAACACCGGCTGTAATTTGCCTAATGGCAATGCCGATGCGGTAGTCAATCAGGATGGTTCCGAAGCCCGCAACGCAGCCCTCGAAGCCCCAACCGAACGCCGCAAGGAAGGCAAACAAGCAGCCAAACAGGGCTTCGGGGCCCATGTTGGCAAAGCTGGTGCCACCAATAATACCTGCAGCGGCAAGGCAAATCAGGATGCCGATAACTTTATGGGCCTCAAGGCTTTGCTTGAACAACACGCGGCCAAGAATGGCGCCAATAGCGCAGTTGAGCGCAGCGATGGGCACAATGACGCCCGGGTTGCCCGCTGCGGTTGCTGAATTCAGCGCCACCACGTAGGCAATGGTGGCGAATGGACCGCCGATGGCTGCGCAAACCATCATTACCCAGCCGGGCTTTGTCTTAACTGTTTTCCAAAGGTCGCCCAGCTGACCGTTCTTGGCGCACATGGCCACTGACCACAATCCGCTGAACGTATCGTTCAAGCCCGCGGCAAGCGCGGCGAGGGTGAAGGTGATTGCAAAAGCGCTAAGGGGTGCGTTGCCGTTCCAGCCTTCGCCACCAAACCATGCGGCCCACACGCCTTGCGTTTCTCCCAGGGTTAAAAATGCCGTATACAGGCCGTAGCAAATGCCAGAAGCCACAGCAAAGGCTATCCCTTTTGTCATATATTTGCGGTGACGCTGTTTTTGCAGGTTGGAAATGCTCTGTTGCATGTTTGCTCCTGTCGAAAGGGTGTCGGTTTCTAGGGGGAATCGCGTTAGTTGATGCCTGTTTGATAGAGGGCCAGCGATTTATCAAGGTACTTCTTGGCGTAGCGATAGTAGATGTACAGCCACTCTCCAACCGATTCTCCCTGGGATTCCTTGTAAAGGGACCAGAGATACCAGCACCAGCCAGCAAAGGCAACTGCGGCATAGCAATGACGAAGCTGTTCAATGGAAGCCTGGTTCTCGAAATAAAAGGAAATTAGCTTGTCTGCTGCCGCCTCGTCAAGCTCACTGCAAACAATGAAGGTTCCCAGGTCTTGTGAAAAATCGGCCATGCCGGAGTATTCCCAATCGATCAGTGAAAGAGTGCCCTTTTCGTCCTTCAAAAGATTCAAATAGAAGAAGTCATTGTGGCAAAGCACGGTACGCCCTACGCCGTCGGCGCTGAATAGATCGTAGAGATGCGCGAACTCCGACTCCAGCTGACGAAAGTCGGGGATGGCGTCAAGGTCGGAGGGTTCGATAAGGCCTGCGTAGTCGCACGACTTCTGGAAGAAGTTGAAGCTAAGCGCCAATTCTGCATCAGAGCCGTGAAGCTTCTTGATAAGAGAGGTGGCTTCTTCGATGTCTGTAGGGTTTGAAGGGTCAAGCTGTTTGCAGTTGGAGATGAAACGGGAAACCTTCCAACCCTTTGCGGGGTCTTCATAGATAAAGGTATCGTCGATTTTCAGCGATCGGGCCAATTCCTGCGCCTTTGTCTCTTCTTGGCGGTTGATTAGCTTGTCAGTGCCAACGCCGGGGTGGCGGTAGACGTACTCCCCGCTGTTGATGGCGAAATGGCAGGATAGATTGGTAAGACCCTGCTTCAAGGGGTAGATGTCATGAATTTCGTCTCGTGTGCAGCCAAGGGTGGCAACGATGTTATCGAAGGCTTCTGAATCGACGTTCTGGATGAATTCAGGGTCGAAAAGCCTTAGTTCATCGAGCGAATCGAACTCGTTGATCATGCCATCAGGGTAGGGTCGTACTACCATATCGAGCTCTTTGATGTGGTCGATGTAAATTTGCTCCCAAAGTTTGTCTGCGGTTTCGGGGCGGTCATATTCTGCGACGAGTATTTCGGAAAAACGCTTGGAGAACGCTTTATCGAAATAAACATGCCCAAGCATAATCAAAGAATCGGAGCCGCCGATGGTGACCCCGGCAATACGCTTGTTCGGACCTTCCTTGATACACCATTCAGGGGTTTCGCCCTTGCAGTACTGAGCCGCGTAGTATGCCTGATACACATACGGTTCGAAGGGGTTTTCGGTGAAGTAGTCGTCCGAAGAGCAGATAAAGGTATTGCCAAGCTTTTCGCGAACACGCATAAGGGTAGAGTTGTTGTTGCGCGATGCGTACTCGGGGTTAATAACGATGGTTACGCCAAACGTATCTTCGAGGTAGAAGAAGTACTCTTTCTTATAGCCTGCAACAACGGTAATGTCATTGATGCCCGCTTCTTTGAGCTGTTTGATTTGTCGTTCAATAAGCACTTCTCCTCGAACGCGAAGAAGGCCCTTGGGCTTTTCGTAGGAAATAGGGGCAAAGCGCGAAGAGAGGCCAGCCGCCATGATGATTGCATTATCTACCTTAAAGGGAGAAAGCGCTTCTTTGCCTTCTGCATTAATTGCGCCATTTGAGACCATGCCCCTTTCGGTGAGTGATTTAAGCGCAGCGTTTGCGCTTCCCAGCGAAATGCCCGATTTGCTTGCTATTTCGCGTTGGCTTATGGATGGCGTGCCGTTAAGGGCAACGAGCACATTGAATTCATTCTTAGATAGCAAAGGTTTCTCCCCGTTGATTTGTTCAATATAAATAAGTATAGCCGAATATTGAACACAAGTTCAATATTCGGCTATATGAAAAAAATTTGAACAAACAATAAACGGGATGACTGGCTTATCGCACCCATTTCCCGTCGGCGCCCACATAGTAACCCCCGACCCAGCGGTTGGTTGCCATTCGTCCGTCGTCCAGCAGGTAGTAGTCGCCGATCCAGGTGGAGTAGCGCATGACGCCGCTGGGGTTGGAATAGTACCAGTTGCTGCCGACCTTGTACCCTGTCTCTTATACACATCTGACGCTGCCGA
>ERZ1026856.245-NODE-245-length-38003-cov-15.319253_pt1 | contig 38003 bp, 39 predicted proteins | sample MGYA00380158_ERZ1026856 | MGnify/ENA primary metagenome ERZ1026856 (study PRJEB33269, sample SAMEA4719794) | human gut metagenome | biome: human-associated habitat; feature: organic feature; material: feces | place: Cameroon | collected 2013-10 ... | reverse complement strand
CAAATTTTTCATAACATACTAACGTAATAGGGCTGCCAGGATGTACTGGCAGCCCATATTATTTTATTCCCCCCATCCAACAAGCCTGATGGGATTTTATTTTCTTCCCATTTTGGTCATAGAATATTAGCAGGCAAGGCTCATCGCCTTACCTGCTAATTTATTATTGTGTACTAATTTACATATTCATTAACCATCCGAACGAGTTCCAAGTCATCTGTATTATAGTTGTTCTCCAACAGATATTTCAAAACATCCTTAAACATCCTCATTTCTGGAGCATTCTTAATAGCGGCAAACAAGTTTGTAAATCGTGTGTCCTTGTTGGAAGTAACTCTTTTAGCTAAATCAGTAAAACCCTTCAATTCCGAAGGAATACCAAAGGAATTGGTATCCACTCCTTCCTCACGTGCATTATCCAAGATAAACTTATCTATGGCAGGGGCAACTGTAATCAGATAATGGGGATATTTAGGATGTTTGAATATCGTCAAGTGCTCAGATTTAACTATTTCCTCACATTCCTTGATGTATCCCAGTTCCACCTTGTCACGATCCACGATTCCGATGGCAAATCTATCCTTAAACTTATCCCTCATTGTGCCTACTACCTTTGAGCAACAATGTTGGTGATTGACAGTACCTTTAAGAAAATACTGCATAAGGTTTGTGTCAACAAAACACTCAGGCAAGACATTTGGAAAACTCAAACTCATACGTACGCCTCAAAATTAAAAAACAAATCGACACCATTGTCATAAATCTCGCCAAATTCCTCTTCGGAAAGCGACTTCACATCAAACATTCCCACTGCGGAAACAGGATGGGTAAAATACAAATTCATTCCTTTTGGGCGGCGCTTTAACAACTGATTCAGAATATAAGGACTGTGTGTGGCTATAAATAATGTATCTTTTCTGCCAGCTCCCATCACAGAATCGAGCAGCCAATTCACCAATTGACATTGGGTTGTAGGGAACAAATTGTCCTCAGGTTCTTCCAAGAAGATTTCATTATGGTCATAGTCCAAATAGTTATGAGCCAAGTTTTTAAATGAGTTTACTTGGTCTGAGTCGGCAAATACAAAATCCACTCCATCTACAGACTTAACAAAAAAGTCGTCTTTTGAAGAAGATGGTTCACGCAGAACCTTGTTATATAGCTTAGACAAAAGAGATTTCCTTGCCTCCTTAGACTGGAATGTCTGTGGCAAACCATCTTGGTTTAAATATAAATCATGATTCAAATATTCCAAATGAATAATCAAAGGAACTAGAGACTGTACGCCACTAGAACTTTCGGTCAATCTAATGATATGACCATTTTTCAATCTTATCTGGTCACTGTTGGTTTTAGCATCATAAAAATACCCCATACCCAAGTCAAGAATGTTTTCCTTTGCTTGCGTCTGCTTCCTCGCAATATCCCAATCTCCCATAAAATCCAGCAAATTGTCATAATCCAACGAGAGTTTGCTCCATGCAGGGATTGCAGCCACCAAATTACGATCAGATGGTATATAAGAGACCTTGGGACGCTTATATTTCCATCGTTGGCTCTTCCACTTAAACGAGAATTTTTTGTTCTTATGGTCATATGAGAACTGCAAATAAGGAGTAACATACTCTATATATGAATTCTCTGACAGATAGCTCTGCATTTTATAATAAGAAAGCAAATCATCAATAAACTTAGTACCATTCTCGTACTCTTTTGCAGTCTGAGCTAATTCAATACGTTTCTCAACCCAAGCACAATAGCATGCGGTCTTCAACACGCAACTTTTACCAGAGCTTTGAAGACCTATAATGAGATTAATACTTTCAATATTAATATCTACTTCACGTAAAGGACCTATATTTCGAACTATCAGATGTTTCATAACTATTTTTCTGCAAAACTACATAATATTTTCGAAACCTCCAAACTTTTCAAAAAGAAATATTAAAACTTTCTGCTTCATTCCTCAAACCTCTTCCTCAGCACCTTTGCAGGCACACCACCAATAATACTATAAGGAGGACACGACTTCGTGACGACGGCACCAGCAGCCACCACAGAGCCATGCCCGATGGTGACACCCTTCAATATCGTGACATTCGCACCCACCCAGACATCATCCTCGATGACGACCGGCTGGTCATACACATTCACACCATCCACAAACTTCTCCTCCACGGTGACATCGGCGATATATTTGCCAGGGATGTCAATGCGATGATCGCCCGTGATAATCGTAGGATGCGGACCAAACAGCACCTTCTTGCCAATGGTGCAAGGAGCCTCCGTACAATAGATGGTGCTACCCTTCGGGATGGACGTGCCATCCCCCACCGACAAGTTCCACAAGCCCTTGAAGTCCGAGGACATCGGACGGATATATACCCCCTTGCCACAATGCTTCATGCACCGCTTCCATACCGGAGCCCACATCGCATCCCAAAGATACGAAGGCACGAGGCTTAACTTTTGTAATAAACTAAAAATACTCATGATTCAAGAAGTTTTCGATATATTTGATAAAAATCCTCCACTCTCTTTTCCCATGTCAAGTTGGCTTCCACCCAACTCCTTGCTTTTTCGCCCAAGGTTTTTAACTCAATCGGATGCTCATATCCCCATCTCAATGAAGAAGCAAAACGCTCCAAAGTCTCATTATATGTATCTTCCACATGAACCTTAAGCAAAATATCATTAGGAAAAACGCTTTGACCGCCAGCATCAAAGCAAACCGTAGGACAACCAATGGCGCAAGCTTCAAGAACAGACATCGAACCAGAATCTCTAAATGCAGGGTAAACACTGAGAGAGCAACCCTTCATCAGCTTCAACAATTCCTTGCGCTCAATAAACGGAATGATTGTTACATGGTCTTGAAGTCCGAACTCTTCCACCCATCCCATCACTTGTTTCTGTTCGCTTTCAAAGCGGATTCCGATGAGTTTGACAATCCATGTGCGTTCCGCCTCACCTTGCTTGCTATCCCCCAAAGCCAACTTCACCGCATTCAGAAAGATCTTGATACCTTTCCAATCCCAAGCCTTTCCTGCATATACCATCTCAAAGGTGTCTTCGGAAGTTTTCTGATTGGGTAATAATGCAAAATCCTTAACATCAAAGGCGATGGCAGGCATTTCCAAGAAATCACTATGATGCCCGAATGGTTGCAATCTTTGGAGATTTTCATCAGAAGAGCACAATATGACCTTCTTGTTGTTCCTTCTGTTATTGAACCAAGAGAATATTTTGAGATCCTTACCTTCTCTACGTATTTTTTCTTTCTTGATGGTATTAGCCTCCAAGTCTTGCCAAAAAGCAGGTGCAATACACTCAGCACCACCGATAGGTCCCATGACAAATGGTATATCCAACCAAAATCCAGGTGAAGGAGTACGATACTGATTGAAAGTCAAGTGATGGAACAAATCGAAATGGAGGGTCTTGTGCATCTTCCTCACATATCTTCTAGACAACAGTTGCCACAAGAGATAGTTGATTTGCTCACCCCAGTTGCTCTTCATCTCATTCTTATAGAACATCCAAGAAGGGATGTCATAAAACAAGAAATGCAGATTTGTCAACGTGGGATCACTCGCCAAGACCTTCTCAATTTTTTCCCTGCAACGTGAGCGAGTCAAGACATAGAATTGTTGCTCAGGATATTTTCGAGCCATCGTTGTCGGAACCATCCACCCAACGCCATATTCACTACCTGCACCTGGCTCACAAGCATAGGCAGACATTAATATATGATACATGTTTCTTTAATTTTTTAATGTGTAAATCAAATGATATGAGCTCACATACTCTCATACAATCGCTCGACACTCTCATTCACCTTCTCTGGCGCAAACACACTTTCCCCAAACACCTTGGAGTATTCAGCCATGCTCTTGCGAAGCTCAGGCGATTCCATCAACTTCCTCATTTGGGCAGCCAAAGCCTCAGCATCCCCAAATGGGAATGTCAGGCAGTTTTTGCCCTCCTCGATGACATCAGGCAAGCCACCCACAGGAGTCGTCACCACGGCAATGCCTCTCGCCCATGCCTCCAACACCACCATCGGGAAACCCTCATGGCGAGAGCACAAGCAATAGATGCTCGCCTTGTTCCAGATATCCTCCTTCTGCTTTCCAGTGATATACCCAGTGAAGGTCACGCTCTCATCCAAGCCCATGTCATGCGCCATCTGGCGATACCCTTCTACATCACCATTGCCCATGATGGTGACATGCCAGTCAGGGAAATCCCCTCGCAAGCTATCCCAAGCGTTCAAGAGCAAGTCAGCTCGCTTGTTGCTATCCAAATGAGCGGCAAAGATGATACTCTTCTCCTTGACGGAATAATCGACATCAGGCATAGGAGCGCAGGCATTATAGATGACAGCCGTGCGAACCTTCACCGAAGGGAAGAGGCGCACAAAGAGATGCTGCCATTTCTTGGCAAGCAGCACCACGCAATCCGCACGATTCAAGCACCAGATGAACAAGCGATTATGCGTATGTTCCTCCAGCTGGTTGCCCATGTGGATGTGCATGATTACCTTCTTGCGCCCCAACTTTGCCAGAATCAGCACAGGCATTTGAATAATCAGGCAAATCTTATCAGGCACCGTATGGAAATGTACAATATCATACTGCCATATCGTAAACAGTGCCTTGAAATAAGCCTTCAATGCAAACCACAGCTTCACACCATATCCCCTCTGTATTTGCGTACCAAGCCATCCGCAATGATACTTCTCCCAGAAAGGCATTGTCTTCATCAGGCGCAGCACACTCGCCACACCTCCACCACTCTGCTCGGCAGAGCCGACCATTAATACTTTTGTCATGATTTAATATTCTCTGCCAATTTCAGTTCTTCAGTTTCACTATTTTCTGCCATACGTCGCTTTTCCAACATCTTTTTCCTCATTTCCTCTCTTCTTCTCTGTTCCATAGCATTTCTATTGGCATTCAGACACAATGCTATCAACATACAATATCCCATACCTTTACCAGAAAGCCAAGAAGAGTCAGCAGTCTGTTCTATAGCAAGACAACAGAAAGTAATCATGGCTATACGATAATAGCGCATATCAGCAATAATATCAAAAGCAGCCAAACGACGCTTCCAGAACCAGCAGAAGAAAAATACACCGACGATACCAAACTGTGCTAAAGTTGGATAATAGGCATCACAAATAAAACCACCGCCTTCATCCAATCCCCAGATACCATTTAAATTATACTTATAATAAAGAGGTGAATAATACTTCCATGCACCATTACAAGCAAAAGAGCCCATACCAGAACCGAATGGCAAATAATCCCAAAGAATCCTCAACGATGTTTTATAAGTCATAGGACGAGCTAATTCGTCGTTGCTTAATCCAGAAACATAATAAGCATCAAATCTTGTCCACGTTACCATCAATATGACAGTTACCAACAAAACCACGTATATCATAGTTTTAGGGGACTTAAAATTCAATCTATTTTTAATAAAATAAACAAAACCTATAAAACAAATGACCTCGCCCATGAATTTAAACTTAGGTGCCAACATACCAGTTAAAACCAACAAAAGAGCAATATTTCGATTACGTTTTGTTTCTTTAGTAAAGAGATACCACGACATACCGGTACATATAGCTAACTGACCAAGAACAGGAAATTCTGCTTCTATCTGAGTATCTAAAGTCTGCGGATGATAGAAAATCCAAGAGAATAAAGTTATAACCATTGTACCTAACATCCATTTCTTTTGCCTTTTGGTAAACCTTGGATTTAAAATCCATGTACAGAAAATAATAATATAAGGACGAATTTCCTGCATCAAATCGAGCCAAACAGCCCCAGAAACATTAGCGCCAAAAAGAAGAGAATATACTGTATAAAAAGCAATCAGACTTATACAAACAGTAAACTCTTTCCATGGTCGCTTATTTATACTACGATTATTATTATACATCCACAATGTATAGACAAATAATAAAACAGTCATTGCCTCATCTACGCTGGAGAAACCAGGAAGATCATTATAAGCTATACAAGTTGGGAAATAGACAATCCAATAAAGTGTGAAAAAACGCGCAATACCTTTCATCGTTATTTATTTTTAAGTTTAGCTTTCATTGCAAACAAGGAAAGCAATATTTTTTCTGGAATCATTCGCTTTACTAATTCTTTCATCGAGAACTTCTTGTCAACCCAAGTTCCTGCATAATGGTGTATCGTTCGAGTATTCTTCTCTACATGAATACGACCTGTTGTCACATTGATAGGACAGAAATACTCCGAAGGATATATAAAGCAGCCTGCTACTTCCTGTATACCAGCCACATTCTTCAAACCATTTTCACGAAGCACCTGTGTTGCAATATGCACCACGGTTATTTGATTTTTCATTACTGCTTCATGCACAAAATGCTTACCCTCATAATAATCAAGCATCTTTTTAATAATGCCGAGGCCTGGGGCCACCCCCATGCCGAGGCCTGGGTTGATGCTCGCTTCGCTCGCATCTGCCTTCAACTGAGGGTTAGGGTCAGTTTCAAATCCCATAAAGTTTCCCTTTTCTATAATATCATCCATAGGGCGAATCACCTCTACATCAGTGTCAAAGTAGATTCCACCATATTGATACAGTATCCAGAAACGAGCATAGTCACTCACAAAGGCATATTTCTTTGCTTTATATGCCTCTGCAGTATAAGGAATGATATTCACATCGAAATTATCCTCATTCCATTCTTTAATCTCATAACCTGGCAAATACTTCTTCCATGAAGCAATGCACTTTTGTGCAAGCTCAGGCAATGGTCCTCGCCCAAACCAGCAATAATGAATTATTTTTGGTATCATACGTTTACTTAATAATCGTTTGTTTCTTGAAATATTCCATCACCTGCTCTATCACAGGTGCCATATCATAATACTTATATTGCGCCAATCTGCCGCCAAACACTACATTCTCCTCGTTTGCAGCCAATTTGCGATATTGGTCTGCAAGCTGGTTATTGCGTTCGTCGTTCACCGGGTAGTATGGCTCCATGCCGTCTTTATACTCTGTAGAATATTCCTCCGACACAACCGACTTCGGACAGTCGTAAACCTCCTGACCGAACATCTCAAAATGTTTGTGCTCTATCACACGTGTGTAAGGCTCCTCATGACTGGTATAATTAACAACAGCATTGCCCTGGAAGTTCGCAGTGTCCTCTATGCGGGTCTTGAAACTTACGGTACGCCAGTCGAGTTTGCCCAACGAGTAGTTGAAATACTCGTCAATGGCTCCTGTGTAAACCAACTTGTCGGCAAACTTCTTCCAGTCTTTGTATTCTGAATTGAAGAAATCGACATTAGTCTTGCATTCTACTCCTTTCAGCAATCCGTCGATCAACTTGTTATAGCCTCCTACTGGTATGCCCTGATACTTGTCGTTGAAGTAGTTGTTGTCGAAAACCATTCTCACCGGCAAACGCTTGATGATGAATGCCGGCAATTCGGTACATTTGCGTCCCCACTGCTTTTCTGTATATTCCTTGATAAGCGTATAGAATATATCCTTACCTACCAGACACAGAGCCTGTTCTTCCAGATTTTCAGGTTCGCGTCCGTTCAATGCTGCCACAGCTTCCGCCTTCTGTTCGTCTATCTTTGCCTTTGCCTCTTCCGGTGTTGTCACACCCCACATCTGACAGAAGGTATTCATGTTGAAAGGCAGATTATACAGTTTGCCTTTATAGTTAGCAACGGGGCAATTGGTATAGCGATTGAACTCAACGATGGAGTTTACGAAATTCCACACCTCCTTGTTAGAGGTATGGAAGATATGTGCACCATATTTATGCACATTAATGCCCTCAATCTCTTCGCAATATACGTTACCGCCCAACTGCGTGCGTTTGTCAATCACCAAGCATTTCTTACCTGCTTTCTTGGCGAAATAAGCAAAAGTTGCTCCGTACAATCCTGAGCCAACTATCAGAAAATCATATTTCATTGAAAAAGATTTAAAGATTCTACAATTACATTTTACCTAACTCTTCTCTGACTCCTCTTCTCATCATCTTCCAGAACAATCCATAGTCAGAAAGCGAATACTTGTGGCCTTTTACGAAGTTGAACGTAATGGCAGCATACATATGCAGGAGGAATGGCATTGCTGCAAAATGTCTCACCCAAATGTTCTTGCCATATCTATGACCGAAGTAGGCTGTATTGCGGATATGATAAGCCAGTTTCCATTTGTTTTTTATCTTGTCTTCTCTGTAGCTGGAGTTCGACTGGAAGTCGTGCTTATCCATCAAGGCATCTCTTGCCACCACAACCTTATAGCCCGCCAACACAGCGCGATAACTATAATCGGTATCGTCGTAAAGGATGAACATCTCCTTGTTCGGGAGTCCTATCTTTTCGACAACTTCCTTGCGTATGAGCGGACCTTCGAAAGCCATTCCTACAATGCTCACCGTCTCGTTGTTTTCCACCTCCTGAGCCGTAAGCATGTCGTTGTGCATATCACTTAACGGGTTTGTCAGATTGAGCGTCTTTGCCTCGCCTACAAACGTCTTGCCGCTCATCAAGCGGTGCGGACAAACTATTCCCAACTTCTCGTGTCGTTCTGCGACATTGAGCAATGTATCCAGACAGTTTTCTCGCGGAAACACATCGTCGTCCATACACCATATCCAGTCGCACTCTTCCTTCGAGGCTTCTTGGATACCTCTGTAGAAGCCACCAGATCCACCGACATTCTCCTGATGGATTACATTCAAGCCGATTTGACCGTCAAGCCACTCCTTCGTGCCATCCGTCGAACCATTATTAATAATGTATATCTTGTCAAGTCTTTTACTCTGACCTTTCAAAGCACCAACAACTCGCTGCAACAAATTCAGTCGGTTGTAAGTGACTACGACTGCAACTACAATAGTTTTATTCATATCTGATAGTTATTAATCTTTATTTATTAGTTTTTCCAAGAATCCAAGAGTATCTCGAATGTTCCAACAGATATCCTATAAATGCCGGAACTGTTAAACATGCTATGCACATAACACCAAAAACAACGTAATCAGGAATCATCCACTCACTCCACGGCAGAATGGTTATTACGCCTAATACCAACATATGCATTACATAAAAATCCATGGAATTCTTGCCTATATAGGTGAGAAGTGGCAAATGCGGTATGTGCTTGAAGATATTATTAACCGTAATACATCCACAGACAGAAAACAGCAAAGCTAAGATATAGTAACCATTCTCGTTAAGTGTGTTTGTTCTTAAGTCTATATGCGAGGGTTCGATTAACATTATTGCTATATATGCAGCAAAAGCCACACCGAAGACCATCGTGTTATATTGGATATCTCTCAGGATATATCCTAACGAATACAAAGCTATACCAATTGAAACATTAGCCAAATATGCAGGCTTTGTTATGTCAAACACATGGCAGATGACTGCGATAGAAATAGCTACAATTACTATCAACCAACTCTTTACGTTTCTAGCCTTTAGCTCATTGAAGATAATCTGCACCATGAAAAGCGATGTCAAAAACCAAAGCACATCGTTTCCTGCAATGCTACCACCCAACACCAGTTCTTTAACTGGTGTCAAGGCGTAATGAACCCAATTGGTATCACCTGACGTTAATAGGTTAAAAACATTCAAGCAATAGCCCAAGAACGAAAATACGACAAATGGGACTAACAACTTCTTACCCCCCCCGATTAGTTTTGCTCTGGTTTCCTTTAGTCTAAAAAACTCACCCGACTTAAAGAAGAACCAGAACATGAAAAACTTCAGAGGTTCGAGCCAAATACTATCATTTGTAAGTGGTATCAGCCTCCATAGCAGGATATGCATCAGCATCATGTAGCAGATCAATATTCCACAAATCGTATCAAGGTGTATTTGTCTTCCTTTCATATACAACTCGTTACTTTTCATACCCCAGACCCTCCAGCCATTCCATTACTCGTTTCATCCTGATTTCCCATGGTGCCATCCTCAAAGCCGTTTCTCGGTTCTTGTCCACCAAGTCCTGATACTCTGAGATATGCTCCACTATATGCCTCACTTGCTCATCGGCGTGCTCCTTATCAAGCGTGACAACGGGGTTGTATCCAACCAAGTCGATAAGCTCTTTGGGCGCTCGGCCTAACAGCACACTACGCGACAGCATTCCTTCCCAAAAACGTTGGGTAAGTGTCTCTATGCCGCCGGTTTCTTCGGGCGCCGTATCGCAGCGCGGTAGCGATATTGTTATTTTTGCATCTGCCATAGTGTCGAGCAGTTGGCTGAATGTGCGCATACAGCCGTTTGTATTCTGACTGTTTATGTGTTCGATGCCTGCCACGTAATGCTGGAAGAAGTTCCTTTTGATGCTGCCATATTCGAGCAAATCTATCTTTCTTTCCGCAAGATTCTTACCAGCATGGTATGTAGCAACGTTTATACCCTCTGGAATGGAGAGTATGTTCATGTTCGGGAACTCCTTACGCATGAGATCTGCTGTTTGCGACGAGGTGAATATAGCGGTTCTCACTTTATGTCTTTTTAACCATTTTGCTACCTTGCCGAAATAATGTGGCCAACAGTCCCAAATGAGCGGTATTATCTCGTAGAACATATAGTCAGGGAACACATCGAACGACAACGCTACAGGTTCCACAAAGCGGAGTCGTGCCTCCTTTCTGCATTTGCATAAAGAAGGGAAATCAACATTGTATGCCAACGAATGCAACGCCTTTGGTGGGTAATACGGCTTCGCTGTGCGTCCGCCGATGTTCACCCAAGCCTCGTATGGCTGATACTTGAAACCAGGTTTACCTCCGAATGCGTATGGGGCCACAGCCTTTATTTTCTTCATTTCTATTTTTTTTAAATAGTCCGACGAACGGACAAAAACAATACTTTTTACTATTTACTATTAGCACCTTAGGATATATAAAGAACAGCATGTCTTTAGCAACCCCAACCAGTGTCATCTTTGCATACTGAAAAAGCACCTGTGCTTATCAATTTGCAAAACATGCCATAATGCACATGCTTGTCATAATGTTTGCTATTTTATTTATCATCATGTCTATAATAGTCTTATAAAGGCACTATAATGCTAACCTTCAGGCAAGATCTTCCTTCAGCTTAAAAATCGAATTAAATAGTTTTTCTTGCGACCAAATCATCATTTATAACAAAATGCTTTTCAATCTCATCTCCCAAATTTGAAAACCTTATATCTTCTCGTTTGGGCATATTATATACATCCCATAAAGAAGACAACAAATTCATAAATTCGGTTTCATATTTTGTTTTTTCGACAAGTTGCATCGAATAAGCATAAATATCATCACGCAATTTTTGTGAAATTCTTTTATCCATAAAAAAGTATTATAGAATTTGCAAACTACAGTTATTCTTTATAAACTCAGCAAGTTTACTATGGTTCTTTATATGTTTATCAAAAGCTTTTTGCGCAAATGGGGCAATCCATTGATCAGAACCAGCAGGAGGAGTTTCACCAAATTCCAAATAATCTATATAATCTGATGCCATTAAATATGCAGGATTAAGATAGAAAATAAAAGAAACCTGTATAGTCATCAGTTGGTTTAGTAATACAGAAATATTTTCCAATTGATTCTCTCGCTTATCATCAAGATAAACAGTATTACAATTAAACAACACTCTGCTAAAACGATTAGAGTGAACACAATCATCCAAAAATTTTCGATTATGCTCCAAATACGTTTTCCATCCAAAATATGGATATAAATCTTGTGTCTGTGGAGACTCCTGCAAAGTTTTCAAAATTTTCTTTAGTGATGGAATCCTAAAAGAAGACTCTATCCATCGTTGCACATCTTCAACATACAACCCCTTATATATATCAAATTTATCTTTAAGGATAACACTTAAATAAATATTGGTCAAAATATCATCAAACACCTTACGAACAAGAACAAATGAATCATTTATTCTGGCAATCTTCAACAATGTCTTAATTGAATCAAGCGTACCTTGAATAGACATGAAATAATAGCTCTCGTAATTATAAAATTCCCTGGTACCAGAAGGAAGAAAATAAATAGCCCTATCAGAAACTGCTTCATAAAAATCCATCATTTCATCAAGTTCCTTAAAAAGGTGATGCTTTTTATAAATTTTAGACAACATCAACTTATCCGCTACATAAAATTCTCTTCCCATAATTTGCGTATATATTCAATATCAGCTTTCAACTGCAAATTTTGCGGAGTCAGACTTAACATAAAAGTCAACTCACCTAACAAATGTTTCAGATAGTTTTTCTTGGAACAACCTATCTTTTGCAAATGACTTTCCAGCCCCCATTTCTTTATATAAAAGACCTCTTGACGAATTTTACGCCTTTTATCTTTATCTACCTGAAGTTTTTGGTTGACAACTATTCCAGTTACAACCTGCCTGGTATTTCTTGGCATAACTCTCGTTTTTTCGTTATTCAAATGAAGCCCAATGGCATTTAGTTCTTTTTTTACAAGACTGGTCAATTCATTTTCATCTATATTAGAATCAGAAGAAAAAGTCAAGTCATCAGCATACCGAGTATAATAAATAGTATGCTCCTTGCAATATAGGGCAATATGGGCATCAAAATCCAACATAAACAAGTTTGACAAATATGGGCTAGTCGGCGCACCTTGAGGCAATACATGATCTAAGCAACACAACATTGCCAATAAATCAGCAACAGGATTAATGTATCCAAATGAACGAAATATTGCTTTAATAGAATTCTCACGTATCGATCCGAAGAAATCATGAACATCAAACTTGATAACAATCTTTCGATTTCTATGGAAACGAACATTTTCCTTCAACTTTTTCCTATGCACAAAAGCTTTAGCATAAGGACTCACTTTTTGGGTATTCAGTATATTCTCTAATATCCAATATTGTATTTGCTTTAAGTTTGGCAAAGGAGCGTTTATTTTACGTATACCTCCACTATGTTTTTTAATCTTATATATCCAATAAAAAGATTTTGGATATTCTACCACAGTTTTAATATATGACAATTTAAAACCTACTAATTCTGAGAAATGCTCGGAATCATAAATAATTGGCAGATTATTATCTACTAATTTTTTAGCATATTTCAAACAACTATCCACATACTCTGTCGTATAGTCATTTAAGATAGCCAATTGCTTAAATTGAGAAGAATATTTATTAAAGTCCATCACAAAAAAAATCTTGAGGGAGGATAGCACACTATCCTCCATATTTTTCGATATTTGAGACAATTTGCTGGGAATGCGACCTCTGGGCGCATGAGAAGCAAATTGGCTCAAAAGCTTGAAATTACATACTCTGTACAGAAAGAGCGACTCGCTCCACCGAAATAGTTACCTATTTTATTTTGTATATAATCTATATTCTCCAATTCTTTGGCAAATATACATCATTTTTATCTTTTTTCGGTATCATTTCATCATAAAGTGGATTTATCCATAGAAATTTAACATTTCTATTCATTTTTTCACTCAATCCTTTAAAATAAGCTTCCCCTTTCGGGGACAATCCAATTTTATCTTTATCTTTATCAATGTAACCTGCACGAGTCAACAAAGCTAATTGTTGACCAATTTCTGCATAGCTAAGCCCCATTTCAATTAAGCCGCTGACATTCAAGTTGTATTTAACTGTTACTAACAGCTGAAGTTTTATTTCTGGTTTCATTATTTTAGAATCTTGGGAATATATTTAAATCATCTTTTGCTTTCCAAAAAATAGGAAATGTATTATTGGGAGATTTATCCATTATCGATATTAAAGCCTCGCTTTGCATGTAACCTAAGGAATATATTGAGGTGATTCTATTTCCATAAAATTTCTCCATTTGAACCATAAGTCCTTTTTTGTAATTTATCTCTAAAGCCGTATAATTAGAACTTTCGGATATAGCCTTATCAAAAATCCTTGAACAAAAAAGCTTTAAATCATTGTCCTTACAATAATCATATCCATGATGCATTGCCCATGCTGTTACTGCAAAAACATTATTATTACTTATTACTATATTCTGACTTTGAAAATACGAAACAAAAGATTGATATGTATTAAAAAATGTACTTCCTGTTCCGATAAAATCATCTACAAAACAAATAACATCATTATCTTGAAAGACATTTTTAGCATCAGCAGCATCGTTGCAAAATACGAATTTTTCCTCATACTCACAAAGAGTTCTCTTTTCCTGAAACATAGAAAAAACCACATCCCCGCTCTTATCTCTAAGTTTATGATGCCCATGTATATCAACTTTTTTCATAGGAGTAATTATAACAGAATGTGCATTTTGAAGAATCGCATCATTACAACTATAATATCCCATTAAGAATTCATCCATGAAATTACAGATATCAAGTAAATGGAACCTATCCACTAATTCAAATAAAAGCTCAAATTCATCAGCTTTCATCTTTCCTCCAAGAGAACAAAAATTTTCATACCTGTCCCCCTTTAAAGTCCAATCGTGCTTTAGAAATAATTCGTTTATCCTCCTTTGCTCATTTAAACCTATGTTCTTTTTTCTCTTTAGCATGCTTATTACATTTATAATAACTTCTTTTTACGATTGTATTTTATTTCCAAACTACAGAAAAGCAAATTATAGAATTGATCAACAATCATTTCAACAACTTTATCACCTTACACGGGTTTCCTGCTGCCACGCAATCGGCAGGAATACTCTTTGTCACTACACTTCCTGCTCCAATAATACTTCTGGCCCCAATTGTGACTCCCTTGAGAATGATAGAATGAGCACCTACCCAAACATCATCCTCTATTACAATTGGAGCAGATTTCGTTCCATCATTGGATGTACGACGAGCCAAATAGTCTAAAGGATGAGCATCCGTATCAGTAATCAGTACACATGCTCCAACCTTCACATTGTCACCAATGGTGACACTATCATGTATCCACATACGAGTACTGCTCATACCGACATTGTTTCCTATCTTTAGCGAAGCTCCATTTTCCAAATAGATAGCACCTTGGAGATTGCTTGATATAGGATTGACGGCATTACCAGAAGAGAAATAAAAATTGTCACCTATGGCTATGACATTGTTTCCTCTTGTCACCAAGTTCAGTTTCCCCGGTATTTGTACATTTCTACCCAAAACTGCACTTTTCTTCTTCAAAAGCGCACGATTCAACATGGGATAGAACCGCATACGGACCAATGCTGGAATATTCAAGAGTTTTCCTAAAATAGCAATCATGATATTACTTCTTTATTTGTTCATAGACATCCAACAATTCTTTCACGATTTGCTTCTTGTCATGACGAACCAAGGCAATTTCCCTTGCCTTTTTGCCAATAGCCATATTTTCCTCCTTATTGTCTATCAATCGCTTGATGTAATAAGCTGCCATATACGGGTCTGTCACAGGATAAAGAAAGCCTGTCTTACCATGCTCAACCATCGAGTCAGTACCACCGACTCTACTTGCCACTACAGGGACACCTACCATCTGAGCCTCACCCACAGAATTAGGACTGTTCTCTATATATGAGGAATGAAAATACATCGTACTACTTAACAAGGCATCACGCAGTGTTTCTGCAGAAGCGACACCACATAGATTGACATTTAAATCTTGATGACTCAAACCTATATGTTTTTCCATAAACTCAGGATCAATGTTTCCATAAACATTCCATTGGAAATCCAAGTGCAACTTGTTTTTCAAGATATTAGCCACCTTCAAGATGACATCATATCCCTTATAAGTAGGGAAAGAGATGGTTGTGGTAATCGTTGGAACATTCGGGAATTGCCTTTCCCTTGCCTCATAAAAGACATCACGCAAGATTTCCCCTCCATAATAGTATTTCGCTTTTGGATTAAGTACCGCCATGGCTTGTCTATCCCAATCTGTTCTTCCGATGACATAGGGAACTGCATTCAAAATCGCTTTTTCACGATAAGCGCTGCGTTTCCAGTAAGCCAAGTATTGAAGATGATGGAACTTACCTTTCAATCCCTTACCACTCATGATATATTCTCTACGAGAAAATCCTGGAGGAAGGAGTATATATATAGAGAGAGAGAGGAGGCCTTGGATGTGAAGCACCATTGGGATGTTGCCAGCCACTCTTGCAGCAAGACCATGATACAACTCCGAGCCGAAGATGTGTATCACATCAGGCTTGAAATCCTCAATCACTTCCTTGAACTTATGCTCGTAATAAGGCCATAACACCTCATCCCTTGTCGCATCGTTGAGTTTAAACAAGTCTATAATCTTGTCTTTCTTTGACTTCGTGTGATGCGGGATTGGATAATAAACCACACCACCTTGTTCTACCTTTGCAGGCTCACCATTTCGACAAAAGGCAATGCCAAGTTTGATGTCATTGCGCTTTGCCAACTCATTTTGCATGGATGAGATCCATCCTCCACCATTATAGCCACCACTACCAGAATGAGGTGACTGATAGTTCCCTGCCGTGGCAGTAATCCATAATATTCTCATTATCTTTTTTTACTTAGCCAACAAACTTGCTGAATATTTCATTTTATTTTCTCGTAATTAAGTTTTCTGTCTTGACCACTCAAAAAAATATACCTATCTTTCTTTATGAACTGATCACTCAGGATATCATCTTCAGATGAATAAAACTTAGTTTCAATCCCTGCAATATCCAAGAAGAAATGCCCAATTCTATCTAAAGAATAAGGTCTATTCAGTGAAGCTGAAAGTTTTGAGCATAAATCAGGATAGTTTGTTTTGAATTTATCTGACGCCCAAACCAAAAAAGGTATATCATATTGCGAATGAGTGAATTGAGATTTTTCATTTTCATCCATAGCTGTACGCCCTTGCTTATTTCTGTAATCATAAACTTCTTCTCCATGATCAGAAACAAAAATGACTATTGTATTCGTATTCCTAAACATATTAAAAACTAAATGCAATACATAGTCATTGTAAAGTATTGCATTATCGTAATCACTAACAGTTTGTAACATATCTGACTTAATCCACTTTTCCTTTCGAAAATCATAATCCTTTGGTGAGAATTTAGCTCTATTCTTTGGATATTTATCACCAAAAGGAACATGCTGTCCTTGAAGATGGAAATATACGAAATTACGAGCTGAGAGTTTTTTGTGCAATTTCTCAAAATCATTTACGATGTTCTCATCCCAATGTGAACATTCTGTATTTGTGTTGGTATAGCACAATTTAGCAACAGACGGAGCATACATCTCATGGAACGAGCCTTGAAATTTCTTGTCGCCATCTTTTTGATTATCCCACATGTAGACATCGTAACCTGCTTTCTTCATCAGCAAAGGCCAATAGCATGACTGATACCATTTTGCCCCCCCATTTAGGACATTAAGGCAAAAAGCATTTTGAAGAGAGGGGGTTGTTTTATTAAACAAAGAAATCAAATCTTGAAAAACAAACAAGTTGCCTTTATTGGCTTCAGCTTGCATATAAGGGGTTGTAGGCAATTGATAGCCATAGACTTCTGCATGTGACTTAATAAACGATTCACCTACAACAAATACAATATTTAAACTATCCTTGTTTGTTTCCTCGATAGGAATCTTATCATATGAAGCCATATCTGTTAAAAACTGATGACTTGAGACTTTATTGTGAGAATAACCGACATATGCCGAATATAAACCTATAATTGAGTTTTGCCCAGAAAAGCCCATAAGATATCGTAACTGCATAAAATTGAACACAGACATAACAAATATAAATAAGCATAAAGCGCAAGAACATACTTGTATCGCTTTTCTATTTATATTAAGCCTTTGTAAATAAAGAATCACTTTTTCCCATAATATCTCAACAGCTATTATACTAAATATTATCAGTAAAAACATTCCTAAATAACGCAAGCCTATATAACTAAATACAAAAGTATCAAGAAATCCTTTACTTTCCGTCGGATTTGTTTCAGATAACAGGCTATACATTGTAGGGGAAAAATCCATACCAAATTCATAAAGCAGGAACTTCCGTATAACAAAGGTGAATGTTAATACTATGTACCATATACTTTTAAAACCATACTTTAAATGAGATGGCATATTTATGGCAGAGACAGCCATAATTATGGTAGAAATGCTAATAACAAAATATAAGTCACAAGGCACAACTTGATATTTGTCAGAAGTGACTTGAAAGAAATATCTGAAAGCATTTACTCCTTCACCTTTAAAAACACTTAGTATAAAAGGATTCAGTAGGATGAAGGTAAAAAAGAATATTGGAAATTCTTTAAAAAACGTAGTAAATTTCATTGCTCATTATTAATTATATCATCTATCTATAATCTACGCCCAACAATCTTCGTACAAAAGATTTTAAGCGTTGAAATAAAACTTTAACTGTAATTTTTCTGCCCTTTCCGTAAAATCGAGAAAAGGCTTGATACATCAACTGATTTTCCATAACAGGAATATCAGAAAGCAATATAGGCACTTGACTTAATCTCATATTGCTGTAAGTGGAACTTATGCCACTATGTGTTCCTGTTCCATCCATACCTGACTGTATTGCCATCGTTTGATTTGGAAACAGATGCAGCTTGTTTGCCAGAAAGCATGAAGCATAGAACCGTACTGCCCATGAGTCGTTTAGCCCCACCTTGTCACAGTACAAAATGCCATAAAATGGACCAGTTCCCCCTATATTAAACTCATTTGTCTTCCAGCGGATCCTCTTCAACAAATCCCTGGAGTCAGGATTGAACAACTGCCAAGCACGTTTCCACGTCGCCCATCCCCAACAGGCAAAATACCGCAAGAAGAATGTCTCGGAAGTTTGTGTGTCGGTGGGATTCAAAAAGGCACTTATGGAAGCAACCCTGACATCATCCTTGTACTTTTCCAAGGCATCATTCATGTATTTCAAGAAATAAGAAGATACTATCAAATCATCCTCTACGACTATCACTCTCCCATATTTGTCCGTCAACTCTGTGATGCCCGCTATCAAACTCTTGGACAATCCCCAATTGCTTTCACGTTCCACAATGGTCACAGACTTAAAGCCTGTTATGGTATGGATGTACTCTCGATTTTGCTTTACGCCCTCTATTTTCGTCTCATTCTTGGGACCATCCGAAAATACAAACAAATCGCTTTGAGAAGCCTCTGCATTTCTTAACAAGGACTCTACTGCTGACTGTGTATGGTCAGCACGATTGTATGTAAAAAGGGCTATCGGTGCAAAATTAATATTATTCATTACCATCTGTTTTAAAATAAGAGTTAAATGTTTTTATATCTTCAATTAAGAATACAATATCCCTCTTGCATATTTTAACTTCATCTCCATAAGAATACTTCTTTATAAACATTAACTGATTTTATTTCTCAGGTAAAGTTATCTTAGAACCCATTTTCAAGCAAAACTCTTTGGTGACATCCCCATCATAGCCTCCTTCCGACGTAAAGGTCATTTCACCAAAGTAAATTTTGCCTCCAACAATATAAAAATCAACACGAACTTGCGGATGTCCTTGAGCCAATTTTGATGCATAATCCAATAATTGTGATAGATTATCTGGTTTAGGTATCTCAATATCTGTTCCTCGAAGCTGTTTATTCAACACCTCTGGCATCAGATGCCAATTACAATCATAATAAGAAAAACGAGATTGATGTCCAATCACTCTATCGGTGCAAACCAATATACAGAAAGGCTTTCCGTCAAAGCAGTAGACTTTATAATCTGCCAATGATTTTGAGAATTCACAATCATTTTCCAGTAATTGCTCAGCTATAATCAAAGGCTTTATTTTAAGATAATGAGGCTCCATTGTATCATAGCCAAACCTTAATTTCAACCATTCATTTAATTTCGACCTTGTGGCAGGGATATCCAACTTTGACTTATCAAGTACTGGCAAGATAGTTCCTGCACCATGATTCGTCTTTAGGATAAACTGATTGGGAAGTTTATCAAAATCTATATCGTTAGCATCTTTCCAAACACCATACAATTTAACCAAAGCGTCTTCACCTATGCGTTGCTTGACGTAATCTCTAACAAGATACTTGTCTGCCAGACGTGTCCAAACAAAAGTGTCATAATTGAATTTCATCCAATTAATTTTCTCGTTTATGGTTTGAGGACTCTTCCAATCTATATCGTACCCAACCAAACTTTTATGTAATTCATTCGCAATGCCCTTTGGAGCGAAATGAAAACGCAGCCAAAATTTTGTATTGGCATAGATCGAATGAATAAATTCTGGACAAATTTTTCGTAAAATACCACTCATTTTTAATCTCTATATTTAAATTTTCGAATTAATAAATGCAATATCTTATTTTTTAACGCAGAACTATATAGCATCAGGTAAAGACTCAACAATAGTTTCTCGGTAAAGGAACAAGTTGATTTAAAATTAGAAAGCATTTCTTTCAAATCTGCATCTTTCACATAATACTTGGAATTGATTACGGTAATTAAGTTATTGAGCAACCATTCCTTTTGAATTCCTATCAAAAATGGATCAATGCTCCGACTACAGGTTTGAATAATATGCTTATAAGCAATCGTTTCCTTTATTACATTTACGTTGCCTGTTATTGAATTAGGATTATATCGATGGTAATAAGTACAAACATCGCAATATGCCATTGTTCTAACATATTTTGATAAGAAAAATGTCCAAAGATTATCCTCATGTATGATTCCCTCTTCAAAATATAAATGATGCTCTTTCAAAAAAGAAAGGTTGATGAGTCTACTTTGAGCACCCACGATATCACCTAAGTACTGTAAAAGAAAGGTTTTAATCTCTGCTTGACATGTGCAAAATTCAGGAAACTCTATATTGCTGATGGAATTTGCATATTTCTCATCTTCAAAGAAAGCCCCTTGAACAAGGTTTACCTTTCCATATTTTTCTACTAGACTCCACATTATTTCTAAACAATTGGGAGTTATCTCATCATCACTATCCAAAAAATAAACATACTCGCCACTGGCGACATCTATTCCTGAATTACGAGCAGCAGAAAGACCTCCATTTTTCTCTCGCTCAACTATTCGGAACAAAACATTGCCTTGATAATGCTCAATAAAATCCTTTGCAATGAACAAACTTCTATCGCTACCACAATCATCTACAAGTATACACTCAACACCATCTGTCATAGTTTGATCAGTAATTGACTTCAAACATATAGCAAGATATTGCTCTACTTGGTACATCGGAACTATTATAGATATCTTCATCATTGTATCATTTGTTTTAAGTGCTCAACTACTCTCTTTGAGGCATAACCATCATCAACACTACCATAAACTTTGTAGAACTTTTGAAGCTTTTTTGAATAATCAGCCATATTGAAATTTTTAATAGCGGCCTCCATCTCATCATTATTTTTACATAAAGCAAACGGCAAATGATAATACATCGGCTTCAAGCCACGCATGGCCGTATATTTGTCTATATCGGAAGCATAGAGGAATACTGGTTTACGAGTATTGCTAAAATCCAAGGCTACACTGGAGTAATCGCTTATAGCTATGTCCGCAATCAATAATAGCTCATGGATATCCGTATAATATGTCATATTCCAAATACGCTCTCCAAAATCGTATGGAGGATGCTTGAACCATTCAAAACAAGGATGCAATGTTATAAAAAACATCCACTTATCTCCAGTCTTTTTCTCTAAAGTATCCAAAACACGATGAAGGTCTAAATCATAGGCCTCTATTGTGCCACTATCACGAAATGTCGGAGCATAGAAAGCAATTTTCATTCCATCCGGAATGTTTAGTTTACTGCGTATCTCCGCTTGCTTCATAGAAGAATCGTGATAGTATTGATCATTGCGAGGAAATCCGATTTCCCATATCTCTGCATTTTTAGGAACCCAAAAAGTATCTTTCAGTACTTGTGTATGATATGTCCCCATTGAAACAAAAATGTCTGTCAAGGCAGAATGCCGTTTGCTGTTCTTAATCCAATTCTCTGGCAAAACCGCATCACCTTCAGCACACTTACAACCTGGTTGACCATGAGGGATGTAAATGAACACCTGCCCTTTCTTTTTCTTAACTGGATAAAGAGATTTGGAATTATTTATCATGACATGTGCTGTCGCCAACTCATACACCGCTCTTATTCTATTGTACTTCACCTTACGAATAAATTTGGGTATCTCTATATCATAATGCTCTACCATCCAAACCATATCGTATGGAAGTTTTTGGCGATGTATTTCTTCTGCTATGTATTTGAGGTTACATTTATATCCACCACCATTTCCTTGAATAAACACGATTTTGTTTTTCTTTATAGGAAGGCAATAGAACCAATCAATACATTTATCTCTAAGTTTATTATAGATTGGTTCTATTAAATCTTTTATTTTACGAACTATACTCATCATTATTATATCTTTATCCAAGACTCCGGATAAATATCTTTGGTCTTCATTGTACTAATAAATGCCTGAGGGCAAACCGTAATACCATTGTCATGCTGACTAAGCCATGCACCCCACCATGAGAACGAACTATTAGCATTGATATGATTTCTACAACGAGACATCAGATACATATCCTGCCAAGAATCATTTCCACTATTACAATCTATATAACAAAAGCCGTCCTCTCCAAGTTTTTCTCTGCACCATTTAATATCATTTGAGAAGACATAAAATGTAACAGGATGTCTAAGTTTTTCTTTCATATAAGAAATGGAATCTTTATAATAATTAGAAGTTATAGCATTTGACCACTTTTTATCCTTGAGAAAATCACCACGTCTAATATGCAAAGAACAACTATATTCATCGTTGTCTATGGTATCTTTCCACATTCTACTGTGTTTATTCAGCATTCTCTCATCAAAGCAAAAAACTTTTTCCTTTAACTCCTGTTTATATTCTGCAAAATATTTTTCACAATGCCATCCTCCCCAATAAAAACTAAAACCGAATCTACAAGAAGGTTCGATAAGTTTTTTGTCATAATCATAATTGGATGGTTCTTTTATCTCATACGAAATTTTATTTAAGAAGCGATAACCAAATAATGGTTTAAACAAAGATGCATATATATAATATAACAGTTGTTCTTTCAACTTAGAACTCTTTATACCAAATAATCGTCCAAGTTCATATCCATTATGTACATTCTCACTATCATACCTGTTGGTAATAAAAAACGTAGTCAAAGGATGTCTTCTCTTCTTTGCATAATAAAAAGCATACTGAGACATTTGATTACCCAGACCATTAAAGACTCTTACAATATCCATAAAAATTATTTATTAAATTTCTGTTTGAATAGATTTATCAATGTCGTTTTTGAATACATATAAGCCTCAGGCTTTATAAATTCAGACAGACTAATATATAAAATGATGCCAATAGGAATTTGCACACACAATGCTAAAACTGCATTTTTAAAAAACAACCCAATAAAATATACAAAAAGAGCCATCGCCGTAGAAAAGAGAATTCCTACCTTAACGTCACCAACTTGCTCTTGCAAGGAATAATTTAGCAATTTTCTATTGGGTCTGTTATTTACAAAAAGCCCATAAATACTATATAAGAAATTGAATGCAGAAATACCTATTGGACCAAAATATATACCTCCAGATATGAGAACCAACATAACAGGCTTTTTGTAGATTTCCAATTTGAGGACTTCACCAGACTTTCCTATTGCAAAAAGTGCCTGAACATTTGCCCCATTTAGAACAGAAACTACACATGTCAAACAGGCCAACTGCATAAATGGTATTGCAGAACTCCATTTGTCTGAATACAATAATGGGACTATCTTATCCGAAACAGCAGCAAGACCTAAGAATATTGGCGAAAGAATATAACTACTTGTCATCATTGCACGTCGGATTCCATTTTTCACAGCTTTTACATCACCTTGAAACTTTGATAATGCAGGAAATAAAACCGCATTTATCGTACCTGTTATATTATTATCAAGCATTTGCGGTATTCCTTCACCGCAATTGTAAAAAGCAAGGTCTGCTGCTGTATAACGATAACCGATTAGATATCCCTTCAACTGCCCACACAATGTGCCTATAAAACTTGCCGCAGTTTTTTTCCATGCAAAATTAAACAATACTTTGAACCTATTCCAAGAGAACATCAATTTGGGATACCAGCGAACAATGCAGAACATGACTAAAGTATTTGTAACCGAGCTAACCATTTGCTGAGCTACTAACGCCCAAGGCCCAAAACCTCGATAAGCCATCACGATTCCTATAATGGCAGAAACAACTTGTCCTACAATACTCGCCGTAAAATATTTTTTAAATGCCATTTGGCGTGATATGATGGCATTTTGAACCATTGCCAACGCTCCTATAGGCATTGTCAATGCCAACACTCGCATTACAGGACATATCTGTTCATTATGATAGAATGAGGCGAAATAAGGAGAGCCAAAATAAACAACACCATAGATAATAAAACTCATAAAGAGCGAAGAATAGAATATCGTGTTATAGTCCAGTTCGTCAGCATCTTTTTTTTGTATTAAAGCTGCATCCATACTTCCCGAAATAAAGATGCCCACCAAAACATTAAACATACATGCCAATGCCACCACTCCATAGTCGGCAGGTGTCAGCAATCGAGCTAAAATTACAGTTACGACAAAACTAAATAACTGGGATGTTATTTTTTGCAGGAACTGCCATAACACTCCCGACAATGTCTTTGATTTTATATTATTGTCCATTAAAATTATCCTTTACATATCTTGGTTTGGAAAGAGGACTGTGTTTGACCATGCAGGCTGACCGAAGATTTTGTTGATTTTGTTTCTTATCAATGTATAGTAAGTCCATAGACGACCTTCTCTGACATGTGTACGCAAATAAAAAGGAGTTATGTTTTTTACATAAGGAACAAAACGTCCTGGAGGTACAATAGAAAAGAAATCACTAACAGGAGTTTCAACATAAACAGGTCTCTTTTGGATATGAACATACAAAGACTCATCTTTAACCACCTTTCCATCTTTGATTCCATATCTAAACAACTTGCCATTTTCGAAAGAGAACATTATTTTCTTTATGCCCAAGTTAAACTTTCTAACAGTTCCTGAGAAAAAGCCATAATGATAAGGAGCCAGGTTATCAAATACTTTGTCTAACCAAACCTTATCTTTTAGGTTATTCATCCAATAATGAGCCGTACCATTATGACATAGTCCTCATTCATCAAACCCCAAAGGTTTTTGGTCGGTTAAGATTTGTTTTATATTTTCTGCCTTTCTATAGATGGCATTAATCTCTGGCGTATTTCTGAACAATGAGAAGAAGCCATCAACTCCGAGCCTATCATATTTATCCAGCACCTCATCTGTTACAAAATGACGAATATCACCAAAGATCATATCTGCGTCACAATGTCCCCAAAAGTCATATTCCTTGATATAATCTTGAAATATTTCTCCGTAAGCGACCTTATAATCACACATTTTATAAGGTTTAGAGATTATGCATCCTTCCCAAACATACTTCTTTGCCAATCTTTCTACAAATGCCAAGTCTGTCTTTATCACCTTTACGTTATTCGGGGGGCAATAATATTCTGGTCAGTTGGTATCAGAAAGTCAACACTAGGATTATGCTCCACTGATTTCAACCAGAAATAGAAATCGTCTCTGAGTGGACCAAACCATGGGTTTATAAAAATTATTTTTTTCATATTCTTCAGTCTTGTTTAATTTACACAATTCAAAAGTTGTAAAAACATAGTTTACGAAAACTTGCCTTATTTGCACACTGCTAAACTCAATTTCTCGCTTTGTCATTTAAGTATTGGAACAAATCCCTCACAGAAATGACTATCGCAAGCATCTCGCACATGATTTGATATTTGTCTTGCTCAATAGTAGTCTCCTTTGGCATTTCCTCTATAGCGTTTTGAATATCCATAAAATTCCATTCTATGTAGCCTCTTAAAGGGGCCTTGGAATGAAGAATTCTATTACTCCGTTCCTTTAACATTTTCAGTTCGTTTTTATACTCTTGTGAATTATTTTCCTTACTTAACAAGGAGAGAACTGATTGATAATATAAAGCTAAATAGTATATGTAGGAATCCTCATTTTCTGACTTTATGAGATTATCGGCAATTGAAAAGATACTATCGCTTATTTCATGTTTCTGCATTAAATTTGACAACACACATAATTCCAGCATTGAAAGTTCCGAGATTCTTGTATCATGCCCATTTAGCGAGCAGAAATCCATTTTCACCAATTCATTGCAATATTTAAACGCCCTGTCATAAAGTTGCCTGTCATACGAAATATCTATAAGAAGATCATAAGCCTCAAGACATTTCTTTAAATAACACTCAATATCTTTTTGCTTTTTATTTCTTTTATCAAGCACCTTCAAAGATAAACTCTTCACCTTTTCAAACTCAACGATAGCATTATCTAAATAATTGAGTTTCATATAACATGAACCTAAATAAAAATAAACATTTATTTTTCGTTCATTTTCAGTGCCATCAAAAAAGTGATGGTCATTCATACTTTCAACCTCACCTAAATATTTCTCGCAACTTTTCAACTGCGACAAAGCACTTTGATAACTACCCTTATTAATATAGGCAAGAGCTTCCGAAAGATGGTATTTATATAAACGTAATCGCTTTTTCCTATCAGAAATATTCTTTTTAAAGCATAAACTAACAGGCATCAAGATACTCTTTGCATTGGATGTCGCCAAGCCAACACTATCTTTATACATGTTTTCAGAAGATATATTAAAGAGGACTGACAAACATTCTCTTATCACCCTTTTTAATTTTCTTGGAATACGAACAGTAAATATATCATGCTCCCCAATTACAAAACTTTCCGTACCAAACAAGAAAACACTGTCTTGCCGAACAATACGACCATTTATATTTGTCGGCTCCCATAGACAAAACTTTTCAACTTTCTCATAGTTGTAATTGGTATAACGATAAGTATTCAACAAGACCGTCTTTATCTGTTCATTCTCTGTCGTTGGATTCAAATATTCAAGACTATGTTTTTTAATGTCTTCAATGATGTTATAACAAAAAAGAAAGCCATCCTTTTTATCATCTTTCTCATTAGAACAGGCAAACCACAAGGCTGTGAGCAAATTCTTGCTGAAATCCACAAGGCATGTCGCTCCTCCATTATGTTGAATATCTGCCAATATCTCCAAATCTGAATAGTCAGCATAATCAATCGGAAATTCTTTGCGTGCTCTTTGCGTCAAATCTATTAACGCAGAAACAAAATCATTTTTGCTAAATCCCTCGGAATATGACTCACTCATTCGTATGGCCAAGCCTGACCGAATAGTCCATTCACTTATGTCTTTGGTACCATTCTCAAAGCTCTTATCATAGCGAGTTATGCCTCGATAGATGTACTGAGGAAAAATATCATTTTTTTTTCCATTTCTATCAGATATAAGACCACTTACATACTTTATTATCTCTTGAACAGCAGAATATCCATCCTCACTATCAAGAGTTATATACGTCGTTGTTATTGTTTTCATAGGTTAATCGTTCTTTTAAAATTCTTAGCTTGAATTAGAGTCTAAAGTGTTGTTTGTTACATGAGAGTAATAAGCCCAAGAACAAGAATTCCTGCATTCGCACATAGAGATACATCGTGTTCTTTGCGATTCGTTTGTTAGTTTCTGGTGTTTGAGTTGACATTAATTATAATATTATAAGAAATTAAGAAACTTTGCTGTAGATTCTCTTTTCATTTTAATAGTTTTCTAAGTATTGGGTTAGAATAATCTACAGCAGCATCTTTGTAATTTTTATGAAGCAATACAGAATACCAATCTCTAAAGAACTCATCTTCAAAAATATTTGGCTGATATTGGTAACCTTCCAACCTCATTCGCGTCTCTTCTTCACATAGACATTTCACCTGTTGGTCAAAACCATCCAAAGAATAGAACTTCTTATCATATTCATAAGGTACATCAATATAATCCGTGACTGACGCTATGCATTCCAGCATTTCACGTTTATCCTCATAATAATGAAAATTATTGGCTATATGATAGTAGTTACCAATTTCCATCCCAAGTATAGAAGAAAAATACTCTTGCATGAAAGTGAAGTTGAAGATATTTACTGCACTTGCGCCCCACAACATATCATTAGAACGCATGAATACAGTCAAATCCAATTTTCCTGTAACGGCATTTTTGGTAAAGTGAAGCAATCGAGTACATGGTATATCTCTCGTATCTTTCAAACATCCTGTTTCATCAAATTCATCTTTAATTGTATCATCAATATTAATAACTGCTCGACGAGTATAGGCATCTATCTCAAAACATTCAACCACATAACGAAATTGGTCAACTGTTCTGTCATGCAGACATGTCACTTCACCATTCTCTGTATAATCGTTGAAATTTGGATTATAAAAACGAAGACGAGGTCCATAGCCAGCTCGCATATATAGACCATCATCAGAGAATTGGCGCATATTATTTAGGTAATGTGTGATGAATGCCATATCATTTCTTCCCAAAGCTAGCCACAAAGACTCTGCATAAGGTAAAGTAACATTCCATTTACGTTCAGGTATCGTAACAAGTCTAGCAGTAGGCTCTGTTATTTTGAACATAAATGGTCCAGGCAATTCGTAACATTTTTTGCCACGAGTTTCACGAGCTACACCATACTTCAAAAGAAGCTGTGAAGACTTTACCAAGAAATCATTAATTCCTGTAAATTCGCCTGCAAACATAAAGCATCTGTATTTTTTACCTCCCATTTTGGTGGGAAGAAGTAATGTATTGGTTCCAATGAAGGCTTATACTTTTGCTTGATACGCTTATTACCAACAAGCAAATCTGGCATCTTTGCTCTCAGATATTTATCAGTCTCGCAAAAGCAATTCTGAAGGTCCAATAATGTTGGCGTGTGATTATCAAGAGATTTGAAATCAGTATAGCCATATTGTTCTTGCAACTCTACAAAGTGCTGCTGGGTATAACGTATAGCATCCTCATACGTCTTTCCATAAGACAAAAAGCATTTCTGTATTCCCCGAATGGCTCCTATTCCGGCAACAACAAATGAGTTCTCATCAAAATTGATGTATGGAGAATAATTGAAATCAATTGCATATTGATATGCCAAGAATCCCCCTAGGAAAGAACATTCTCTCAGATGTCTGTAAACCTCCTCCAATGATTTTGCATGAAGGATTTTCTCTGCAACATTTTCACCCAAAAATTCCCCCTTGACCATAGTCAGCCATTTTTCATGCTTAGTAGGCAGATAATCATAGCGTTTATGAGAACCAGTCATCATATAAGCATTATTGAAGATTGGAGCATATTGTTGTCGTTCACTCAACAATCGGCTTATCTGCTTAACATCGAAATGATCTGTAGTGATTTCACCATAAGTTCGCTTCAAATATTCCCAGGTCTCAATTTTATTAAAGATTTTGAAGACCAAGATACGAAGCAACATATCTTCTGGCGTATATGCTTCCACATTATTATATATAACATGGCTGAGCAAATATTGGCTGACTCTATCACATGCCCGATATACATTGGTGAATTTGAATTCCCGAAGTATAGGATCTTCCGTCAAGATGGGCTTCCCCTTACATTTCCGCCAAAACATATTCATTCTTTCTTGAATGAAGTAGAAGTAATAGCGGAAGACTGCGTCATTGGGGATAATGGGCTTATTCGATTCCATCATCATAAATGTCTAACTTAGGAAGATTGAATTCTTTCCAATTACATGGATCTCCATGAATGCCAATGGTATAGTTTGTTTCTAGCCAAGTGACAAAGTCATGAATTTGTTCTTCTAATATACTTTTGTATTTTATGGAACGACCATTGCAGCATATATTTAAATATTCATCTGGCAGTAAAGGACAATTATCGCCAAAATAGTAAAAAGTCTTAGAAAGCAAAACTTTTTTACCTCGAACATCTTGAGTATACAATTTTTGTTTTTTTATTAAATCTGGATTTGAATGTGCACTTGGCTCTTGCACAAGATGACCATCAACTGTATGATAAAAATTATCTCCATACATCTGAACCAAAGTTCCACTCAGTACAGGTTTCTTAAATTGAAATCGAGAATCAGACCAATAATCGTCAAAACTGATAATCTCCTCTACCTTCATTGCAAATATCAAGTGGTAAAGGTTGCCCATAGCTACGCTACCTGTACCAACTATCCAATCGCCTAATTGCAAAACTTTACTATTGCGTATCTGTCCCCGGCATACAGCCAAAGACATTGTACCTCCAAACGGATTTGGAGCCAACCCATAGTCATGCTCCAATTTATATGAAAACAAATGCATAATCAACAATCTATATATTTCATAGGATAAATACTATTAGAAGAAATAGTTCCATCAGGAAATTCTGCAGGTTCTACCTTTCCTTCTATCATACCAGCAAGTTTATCTATAGAATTCCAACCAATTGGCGATGTTCCATATCGCTTATATGCCTCTGGTAATTCCGCATTTTGTGCGCATCCATACTTATAAACACCAATTATCTTCTTTCCTTGAAGATGAGCATTTCGTATTTCATAGTTTACCCAAGCTCGCTCATGAGTATGCTCACCGATCAACACGATAAATGTTCCTGCCCACTTGATGGCTCTTCGTATATAACGAGCAACCGTAGCATCAGCTACATGTTTTCCTTTATGCACGACTTTATTGTCCTTATCCTCTTGAAGAGAGCTGCTCCTAACTTGATATCCTTTCGAATTTAAATTATCCAACAAATCTCTCAACTTGGGGACATCAGCACTATGATGACAAATAAAAACATTCTTCATAAGCAATGTTATTTTATAGGGTTCAACGACCAAGAGTATGCAATCCTTTCAAAACCAGAGCTATTATTTCTGTAACATTGATTGTTACAAACAATCGTTCATTATCTTCCTTCGAAAGTCCGTTCTTCAAAACATCCATGTTATTGGAAAATACATCAAGAGCTTTGAAGTTCATCTCTTCTTTTTCTTTGTCCAAGTAAGAAACAAAGTCTTGGTATGAATGATTGGAACAACACTCTGCAAATAGTTTTTCTGAAGACGTTTCTCCTTTTATCAATTGAATTAAGCGTGCCGAAGCACCACCAAAGCCACCCAAAAGGAATAGCGGATGATTTGCTTTCACTGCATAGATAGCTTCTTCATAAAGACCAGGCATATACCCCTTGAATCCCGTTATTCTTCCACCCAAGATTATTCGAGCATCTATATGGCTCTCCATCTCTTGGCGCATTGCTCTTAGTGATTCCGCCCAATAATACAAATTCTCAACGGTTGTTGGAGGAACCATTAAGTCACGCAAAGCAACAGGAATTGTATCAGGAATCTCTGCTTTCTGACAATTTACACGGCAAGCCTTATATTCTGCTTGTGAAGCAGGAGTCATACCTATATATATTGGCCAAGCCAAATAATTGGTAAAATAATTCTTCAAGGTTTTATCCTTCTCATATATACCATATTGATAGACTAAATCTTTAAACAACTCAGTAAAGCCACCTGGTCTTAAGTCTCCACCATAAACTAGATGAGCCCCTGATACAAGAAGGTGTCTTGCAAGTTCTACAGATAAATCCTCAAACATCGCTTTTCCAATTCCAAGAATAGAAGAGTCAGGAGACTCAGATATGGAAATTGCTACGTTTTTGCCTTCCAAAAAACGAGAAGCCGAAAAAATTTGACTTGGCGTATTAAAGGTGATTGTTGGGAATTGGCGCTTCACCACTTCCAATTCTTCATTGCCTAAAGGAGGCTCTGGATACAAGATTTGATTGACTCCGTCAACTTTACCAATATTGATGAATTCAGGCATCATCGGTATCACCTTACTATTTGCTTGATTAAATTTCTCCAAGTATCTTTCTTCATAATACTTATCCAAAGCTGTACGAAGAAGCAAACAAATAACTTCATCCCAATTACCATCAAACCGAATCTTAGGTGTATTACCCAGGTAAGGAAAAGTACGAGGTATCAAGCCATTAAACAAACTGACAACAACAGTTGGAACATGATTTTCCTTGCCTACAATTGCTTCTATTCTACACCATTCCCTATCAGAATAAGTTGAAGTCTCTAAAATAACCAAAAGAGATTTTTTCAAATTTTCCTTGATTTGGTCACCAAAACTATATCCGTCAAGAATGTCATTGGCATCATAAAAGGAATTGAGTTTGGTATCTGCACGCAAATAAGCCTTCAACTCGTTTGCCTTCTCAATACCTAAACGATCTTCATCTTTCTTGGTATGACTGATGAATATCTGTAACTTCTCTTGGGAATCACATACCGTTCTAATCAAATCATCATAAAACCTTATCAGAAACTCTTGCCAACAAGCTCGGATATCATAACTTTTCAGACGAATATATTGTTGTTTCCCTAGTTCATGATTTATATCAAATGCGTATTGGCATAAGGCTACCGGCAATACTTTTACCACCCCATTCTTATCGTCATTGACCAGTTCATTGATGTAATTTGTCCAAGCAGAACTATTGAACATACAAAGATCAACCAACAACAATACCACTACCTTATCTGCATTGATAGTTTTTTTGACATCATAAATAATGCCGTCTTCTTGATTTGTTTGGAAATAGACAGGAATATCTAATCCATCTATCAATGGTTCATTAGCATTTCGGCACAACAAATGATAAAGGTCTTCATATATAGAAAGCCCACCTGTAAATTGCTTATCGTAAGCAACTACTATAGCTAAAGGTGTTTTAAAATCATCCATAATATTTATCAATATTGTCAAACATGATTGAGGATAGAGGATGAGAATAATTGGAGAAAGTTCTCATCTGACCTTCACATATATTATTTGTGTTACGCATATTACGAATAGCAACATCTAAAGCCTCATATCCACTATAGACAGGCACAACCTGCAAATACTCCGGCAGTAAAGAAAAAGCTACTTCTTTAAGTTTCACACAGAAGACATTATGTTCATAACCATAACCTACTTCCCAAGGAATCCACTTGGATTTCATTGCATTCTCACTCAACAAGCACATCAAATGTGTGCTCTTTCTCAATCCAGCTTTTATTGCATTGACTACACTTTGTGGATTGCCACGATTGATGCTTTTATCATACTCATCAAAATAGACATCAATACCACAAGATAACAAATAATTAGCAATCAACTTGGCTGCAGGTTTATCTTTCTGCTGATGACTAATGAACACACAGCATTTACCATGATAGTATTGGTAGCCATCACTATATACATTTCTTGCCATATCTTAATTTAATGTTTATTATTAACTTACGATCCAAACCCTTTAATTCTTTGTTGTTCCTTGACAATGCTGATATATTTCTCATTTGTCACTACCCACATATTCTCTACAGGACAGATTGGCTCTAATCTATCTACTGCCAATTGAATAAGGGAACGTCCGACTCCCATCACATCAATAAATTGTTTTGAATAGTCGGGTGTTGACATAGGCCAGAAACGGTTTCCTATACCGCCAGCCATGATTATGATTTGTATATCGTCGTAATTATGCATAATATTGTTATTTTACCTCTTAGTCTCCTTAAGGATTTTTTCGAAAACCTACCCGTCCTTCCTTACCCTTTAGGAATGCTCCACCTCTCTTCTCGGTCTTCTCCCCTCAGGGGAAAAGAGGAAACCGCTCCTCCTGACACTCTTAACCGCTTCGCTATAAGGTTGACGAACCATCAGAGGTCTCGTCAGTTTTTTGTGCGGGATGGGACCGCATGGGAATAACGATACTATATGCCTAAGTTTGATGCTTATGTACATAAGTCTGAGAAAAACAAAGACTGGTAATAAATATATTGTTATCTCCTCATTAACTTTGCTGCAAATTCAAAGAAATCTGCAACGTTCTTGAAATTATCAAACTGCTGGCAATACATACTGGCGTAAGGTTCAGGGAACCTTTGTCGTATATCTGCCTTTATCATATTTGCCAAAACCTCCTTTGTGTAAGCTTTCAGCAATTCGTTGTATTGTTCTTCGCTCATAATTTTTCAGCAAAATCAGAAAAGACAATCCTCATCTTGTTTTTCCAGTTTATTGGTACATCACTCCAGGAATTCCATTCCTTGACATATTTATAAGCCTTGAAAGGTTTATCTTTTTTGGTGCTGGATAACCAAGTTCATCTTCAACACAATTATGCATCATTAATCTTTTGGCAGAATCGTTACCTAACGCCTCCAAAATCGGAGCATTAATAACCTCTGCACCAGGAGTTTCGCTATCTTCATCATGAACAACAAATAAATTCACATGTAATGCCTTTAAATATCTGATGAATGAAATCATTGTTGCTTTTCCTGTGGCTTTGATAATTTGATAATCTGAACTAACTACCTTTTTAACTTCCTCAGGCATCACTTCTATGGTACGCTTAAAAACTATATCCTCAGTATCACCTTCAACAATGATTACTTTTTGAGCAAAGAACACCCGTGCCACATAATCATCTATCTTCTGAATCATCTTGACTCGTACTTTATCATCTTCTTGGATTTCTTGAAAGGCATCAGAAAGGTTAAACGCTACTACATGCGTAAAATCATTAGCACCCAATGTATAGCTGTTCAATACTTGCTTGGGCTTTTGAGACAAGTCTATCATGTAAGGAGAATGAGTTGTTGCTATAATTTGGCTATTAGAATCGGCCAATTCATAGATTACCCTACGCATATTTTCTGCAGCATTAGGATGCAAGAACAATTCCGGTTCTTCGAAACCAATAATAAGTCCTCGCTCGTCAGTTTCTGAAAATTGCTCTCTGCGTTGTTTATCAAAACGGAGAAGAGCAAAAACAGCAGAACGAATAAGTCCTGTTCCTTGGTGTAAAACATCAGTTGTAACATTACTACTAATCGTTACTCCAAAGATAGGTTTTAATGATTCTGCCTTAGTAAGATTTGTATCAATATTAATGGTTGCCTTAGGAAATACATCATCAACTGTCTTATTCAGATCTCTCATTAACTGACCGAACGCACCATGTTCATCAGTAGGATCCATCTCCCTACTTAATTCCTGCAACTCTTCTACAGCCTTCTTATAATGGTCGGAGCCCTTACGAACATCATCAAACATATACGTTAGTAAATCATGCAAGGTTCCAGTCTTTGAGGTTTCCATCTCCTCAGCAAGTACATCAGCCTTGATTTTCAAAAAACGAGGAAGTCTTGAAAGAACATTTCCTGAAATACCGCCAGGGTTCTCAAACCACCCGTTGCTTTCTTCTACTTCAAACAACATTGGATAGTTATCTTCCAAATCTTTTCTTTCCTTTGCTGATAATGTATGGTTTAAGTCTCCAATATCTGAAAAAACATCAGCATCTACACCTTTGTCTATGAAATCTTGCCACTTCTTACAATCCACGAACTCATCCTTCAACTTTTGTTGGTGCATTTGGATTTCACGATGGTTCTTACCATCAGCGGTAAGACGCACTCGATAATTGAAGGAGTATTTAACATTTTCGTTTTCATCCATACAGCTATTAAGTCGAGAAGAATTGAAACCACGCTGATTTACGATTGTGGCATCAACATTATCAAAACAACCTTCAATAATAACATCCTCTGTTTTGATCAACTCCTCACCATCCTCTATATATTTGGAACGGCAACTATAATCAAGTTTCTTATCCGTAACCAAATATTCGATGACATCCAGTGTGCTTGATTTTCCTGCATTGTTAGCACCAATAAGAAATGTAGCATCACCCAAGTTTATCTCGACATCATTCAGTTTGCGGAAGTTTTGTATTTTTATCTTTCGTAGTCTCATAAACTAAAATTCTTGTTTATTTAGATTTTTCATCTGCAATCTTAATTAGTTCCACTTTGTAATTGATGGCAAGCCCACCAATATACAATCTATTCAGCCACAACAAGTATTGTTCTATATCCTTGTTAACAACATCCTTATATATCAAAGGTTCATCCAACAACTGGTTGTTTTGCCAACCTATCATCATTGCTTTTGTAAACGCATCATCTTTATTTTTTCCTTCTTCACTCTGAGTCTTGTCAAACATTTGTTTAAACATAGCAATGTTGTTTGCAACATTATTTGCTTTAGTTAAAAGTTCTGCACTCAATAGCTGAATATTATCTACCAAATTGGTCATACTACTATCATCGCCAATTACATCATTATAAGCAGCAATACATAAAGTTGATTCTTGACGAATCAACAAAGCCGTTTTAGAAATCTCATCTATTAACGTATGCACTCGGCTTGCATCTTGATTATTGTGTCCATAAACATACAGTCGATTTATCGAGTTTGCTATCGTCTCGGCATGAAAGAGAATATTTATGAATCGCTTTTCTCGCTCCTTGATAAAATCGTGATTCCTTTGCTTTTCAAAGGAAATCTCATTCTTCACTGTCTCAATATTCGCAGTTATTTCCTTAATGTCTTCTTTCGTTGCGAGGTTCTTCCCTTTTTCAGACTGATAGGACTTGTCTTTCTGAAATTGAAACTCGATAAAATGGATAATGTATCTTTTAAGATAGAATACACTTATCAAAAATATAAGGTTGAGAAATAGTATAATGTACTGCATGGTAATTGTCATTATTATTTGATTGTTATTCGAGAGCTACCAGGCATTGCATCAATATCAAATCGTTCAAATGCTATATCAACACAATTTGCTGGTTTCAAAATGCCACCAATAAAATTATACCCATTAACAACAGGATTAATTCCTACAGAAAAACATGCTTGTTGAACAGAAATCAACTCTGCATCGGTACATGCTTTGTCAATTTTCACTTTACGAATTACCTTGCTCCAATCTATAGCAAGATCTTTGTATAGGCTATTATTACCCTTACTTCGTTCGGTATAATCCTTTGGAATGGCAAACAATCTTATTTCCTGCTCATATTTGTAAGCTTCTCTCTTCAATGTTAGCAATTTCAGAAACTTTTCTACAGAGAAAGAAGTAAAATATTTGGTATAATCTTCTGACTTTCCCTCTATATGCAAATCCAAGATATATTTCTCATCTTTATACTCAACTGGCTTTTCTGCTATAGTCAATCCACTTTTACGCAATTCGCTTCTGAGTTTATCAATATTAAGTTCCAATTGGACACAGTGAGAACCCAATCCTTGCCCATGAGAATACACTTTCCAAGCAGCTTCGCTGTTCTTTTCTCTTGTAACACAAGTGGCAAACAATTGGGGCGTAGCATTCTTTGCACCATCAATTTGGTAATTAGCACAATAAAATCGCTGCTCATACTTGTCGTTCCATTTGCTTGGCTCAAAGAATCTCCACGTTTTAGTATACAAACTTATCAAGAATGCTTCTATGGTCATATACTTATAAACGGTAGCATAATATTTCTTTTCCTCTGCTACTTCTTTTATTCTCGAACCAATAATGCTTCTCGTGTATGCTATCAAGCGTGCTGGCGAAGTTTGTCGACGGCTATAATATGCAACAGACTCGGCTTTCTCTATTCGGAAGACAACAACTCTCTTAGAATCTATGGTGTAAAGATATGGAGTTCCTTTTACTCCTATTGTATATTCTGAAAGAATTTGAGTAAGTCTTCTCTGAATTGCAGCAGCATTATCTACACCTACTATCATTCCTCCATCCCTGGGCTGCACAATGGCACCAAGAATAAGATAGCCACCTCCACTATTAGCTATACCGACAATTGTCTTTGCAATATTCGATAAATCATGAGGTAAAGTAAATTTTAACTCTATGGTCTCCGATTCTTGCAGAGTGCCATCAAGCAACGCCGAAACTATTTCATTTATATTTTTCATCGTATCCGTTTGTAAACCACCAATACAGCGTCCCCACTATTTATCAGCGGGTTAGCCGTACCA
>ERZ1026856.243-NODE-243-length-38064-cov-5.505249_pt1 | contig 38064 bp, 48 predicted proteins | sample MGYA00380158_ERZ1026856 | MGnify/ENA primary metagenome ERZ1026856 (study PRJEB33269, sample SAMEA4719794) | human gut metagenome | biome: human-associated habitat; feature: organic feature; material: feces | place: Cameroon | collected 2013-10 ... | reverse complement strand
TTCGCCTTAGTCTCGTGGGCTCGGAGATGTGTATAAGAGACAGACAGGTGACCGGGCAATTGGAGCCCGGCTGTCTGGAGTAAGGCAGCGGCTTTTATTTTATTTAAATAAAATACCGTTATTTTTCCACTGTTCTCCTTTTGTATTGCCTCGTTTAACTGCTTTGTTATCGCATTATCTTTTGCATAAACACTTACTACGGCATTACTGTCAATCGAAACGTCATTTTGCGTTCCGTATCCATCTACTTCTATTGGCATAACAACCGATTTCCCATTGTGTTTCATGTCGACAATGGCAACCACTCTATTCGGCTGTGTCTGCGATTCAAAGATGGCAACCGGAGTTTCTAATGCTTTCGGGAGCTGCTTCAACAGATCCATTCCCAGCGCATGGTCGGAATCCTTTGTGCCATTTAAAGCATAATTAACATGCTTTTGGTTAATGGTAAATGGCAAAGCATTAAATCCTATTTTCTGAAATACCTTTGGCGTGCCGCCAATCATCAAGGTATCATAGCGCGGAATCTTCCCATTTTGCCAATCGTCAAGCTGCTCGGAAAATGATTTTGTATAATCATAAATATTAGAATTTTCCTCATTCGCAACCTCATTCATTTTACTTTCTTTCAACGAATATCGAATATCGTCATTCCCCTTGTCAAATGTTCCGATGTTATCCGTTGCGGATTTGATTTGGTTTGAAGAAAATACAAGATATGTACCGTTTCTTGTATCTATGACACCGTCATATTTTCCATCAGACAAGCCCTCATTCAGCTCATCACCATAATTCATTTTGTTTTGCTCGGTTATATAGAACGGTTTTTTTATGTCGAGATATACGGACATGATATGTCCGCCGTGGTCTTTGCCGGTTATCCCATTAGCATATCTGAATGCTCTTTTACGATTCTCTGTAAAATAAAATCCGTCCCCTAATGCTCTGCCAAACTCCGCTTCGGGTTTCAAAATAAACGTGTTAAAGCTCGCCCTTGTCCCATGATACACAATCTTCGGCGTTCCATCCTCATTCACAACCTTGCTCACCTCGTTCGGCTTAAAATTTTTATCCAAACCCTTGACAAGGTCGAATAATTGTGATACAGTATAAGTATCAGCAGCTGTTGACTGGGCTAGGATGTTTTTTTCTGAACCCTTAGCATTCAGCTGCTGTTTTGTTATATTTTGCAGCTGATAGGCTCTTTTTATAGTTCCGTCGCTGTTTACATCATTTAGCTCCTCAACATAAAGCTTAACAAGCTCTCTGCCGTTTCCCATATCGGCTATTGCATAAAGGCTATGCATCATTGCCGAATTACTTGACTTTACCCTGTCGTTCGGCACGGTATAGCTGTCAAGCAAAACTGCGCTTTCCACAATACTGTTTATGTAGTTCAAAAAAGGTTTAGCTGTCACATTCTTTTTATAGGTATGAGCTTTTGTTTCGTTAAATACTTTACCCGAAATCTGAATATCCCAACCTGTATCAATATTCTTTGTAGTGCCTCGTGCGCTGCCGCTTTCGTTTGCAACCTTAACCGGGGTAGTGTCATTCGCTCTCCAATCCCCGAACCATGCCCGGAAAAACGGCGACTTTTCCCCCATTTCTGAATAATACTTTTTTGCGAAGTTTTCCGTCTTTTTTATATCTTCCGATGTGAACGCATTAACACTCTTTCTGGGAATACTCTGAACTGCCTTTACATCATCCGGCGTTATTTTTGTTTTTGAAAACGATTTTGTATAATCATCTTCATTCATTCTCTCGCCATAAACTTTATCGCGATCCATAAATACACGCTCCGGATTTTCCTTTGCGCTTTCCGGGAAAGTATTACTGCGTTCTTCATCCGTCATATCCAGACGATTTTTGACATCCTCTGCTTCCAGTTCTCCGGCAGTGTTGCGGTAACGCTTCTGATCTCCGTTCCAAAGCTCTGCATTCGCTCCGATTGCAAATCCCTCATGCTCCTGGATTGCATGTTGAATCTCATGCGCAAAGGAGCGCCGCTGCCCCTGCGCTGTCGGATTCTTCATTACATCAATCGAGATTGCATTGTAACCGGGATAATAGGATGCACGGCTTCCACTGTCAAAATCATAAAATACATCAATATCCCTTAAAAATGGATATGCTTCAAAAAGCATGTCAGCTTGAATGACATCCGGTAATTTTAAAAATGTTCCTCTTGTCTGCGTTTCTTGTGCTGCCCGGCGCAGTTCGTTCAATGCCGCTGTGCGTTCCTGCTCGCTCTCTGCATTTTGTAATTGCTCCGAAGCCGCCTGCACTTTTTGGAAATCCGGATTCGTTTCAATCACGCGTAAATCCTTGTCGTTAATCTCAAACCGCCATTGATTGTCCGCGCCCTTGAACCAACCTGTATTTTTAAAAATCTCCTCGTTTGAAATTCCCCTTTCTTGCATCGCTTTTGCCGTTTCTAATGTGGTATAGTCCGCGGTCAATGCCCGTTCTCCGGCAAAACTATAACGTCCGTCACTGGTTGACTGAGTATCTTTGTTTCGGTATGCCTCGTCAAAAACCCTCTGCAACTCCTGTTCCGTTTTTGCAAATTGCGCGTCGTAAGGCGTACCATATTCTTCGGTAAGAATATAGAACTTTCCTTTCACCTTTGCAAATATTTCCCGGATTGCTTCCATGAGCTTTGATAAAAAGCCTTGATGTTCAGCACGGTTTGCAAACTCCCGGAATCGTTCCGGATTGTTTAAAATGTTGTGTGTGTAATCGGCAACAAGCTCATTTTCCGCTTCCTGAACGTTTAAATTCACTCCCGAACGAATATATTTTTCTTGCTTGTTTTGAATCAAACTCTCAATTGTCAAGTTTTCTCCACGCAGTGTATCTGCATTATGACGTACTAATGCTTCTAAAACAGCTTGCTTATACTCTGCATATGATTCCGGTGCTGTTTCTTCAAAATGATGGGTAATTTCATGTGCAAAGACATTCATAAGCTTATCATCCGCATCCATTGCCAGATAGACTGTACCGTCCTTATAATATCCATCTGCTTCTCCACCTTTTAATGATTGTGCAATTCTGACCTCAACACCCAATGCTTTGGAAGTTTCTGCGATTGCTGCGCGTTCCTCTGCCGAAAGCTGGTTTCTGTACTGCTCCTGCACCGTTCCGGTATTTTGTGGGGTATACTCAGATGTATTTTCGGATAAATTATTATTGATAACATTGCTATTTTGTGATAATGTATTGTTGATAGGAGTTGATTCAATTACGTTAGTTTGGCTGTTTTTTGCCACTGCGTCGGAATCTGCTCCTATTTCTGTTGACGTATGCATTGCACGACTATTAGAATCATTCTGAGCGTTTTCTAAGGAATCTTGCTGTTTTCCGTCCCGGTGTACCGGAGCCGCTTCCTCTTGTTTCTGCAAGCCGTCCTCCGTTACACCGCGAGTGCCTTCAATGCTCTGTTTTTCAGCCACATATTCCGTATTCGGCGGTATCTGTGTTCCGTCAAAGGCGGTATACCCATCTGTGAGCATATCATCCATGACAAGTTCAATACGCTTTGCAAGTGCAATGTTTTCTTGACCACTGTCGTTTATAATGCGCTGCAATGCGTCCGAAATCTGTGCATAGCTTGCGCCTGTACTGTCCTTAATTCGTTCAAGTGCCTCGCTCGTCATTCTTTTCGTGCCATTGTACTGCCGCGTTTCTCCATCATCTACGACAAACCTTTCGCCCTTTACGGTATTTTGAACATCATTCAGCAGTTCATTCGCGGTTGCGGAATAATATTTTTTCAGCTGCGGATATGTATATTGGTATGCATAAACTTTACGCGATCCCACTTCCTCAAATGTCCTGTCACTGATGTTTTTGGCTGCTCCGCCTCTTTCGTTTTTCACGGTATCTGCAATCGCTCTTGTGACTTTCTCGCCGTTATCGGCAAAAAATGTTTTCTCCTGCCTGCCGATGTCGCCTGTCGCTTTGTAATTTGCAATCATTGCGTCTGTAAGCCCCGAAAGTCCTGTGCCGCCGTATTCCTTTTCAAATAATTCAATGGAATTTGCTTTTAGTTCCGGATAAATCGTCTCGGAAACAACAGAATCAACATCCACTGACTTATCATGATTGATACCGGGCAGATTATCACGATTTTCATTTTGTACTGCCTGGGCTATGGGTTTGGTCTTGTTTATATCAGTTTGGCTATAATCCGTTCCCATTGACACATTTACTGCCGGATTGGATTCTGTTTTTGGCGTATTGATATTGCCGTCAGTATCCGCAAGGAACGAGAAATCACCATTGCGAATTGCTTCTGTCTTTGCAGATAAATCCATATTCTGTCCGTAAAGCTTATTATGTGCCCGTTCCCGAATATCCGCTGCGGATTGCAATGCTCTTTTAAATGTTTCTCCTGCAATATCGCGTTTCTCACTGCCATTCCTTATGTAATTGCTCAAATACTGCGCAACATTTCCGCTTGTCGCTTTTTCCAACCCCTGATAAGTCACGCTTCCCGAATCTTTCATTGCCTTTGCAAACACATTCGCATACTTGTCCACAAAATCACGATCTATGGTATTATTGGAATCAGAAAGAAAACTCAAGGTATCGGCATAAAGCCCCTGCGTATCAACCTTTTTTGTTCCATTATTACTGATTTCACGTGCAATCAGATTTGAAGCATTTTTGGCTACAGCCACCTTTTGGCGTTCATATTCGGGCATATTGCCCATCATTTCGGAAACATACTTCCCCAGCTCCGCATTTTTTATAGTTTTTCCGGAATCCATCTTATTTTTTAATTCCGTTGCCTGCTTGTATGCTTTGGTATCTGTTTTTTGATTGAGCCCTATGTCAACCAAATCCGGAGCTGAATCCTTGTAGTATTTCCCTACAGATTTATTTTGGGTATTTGTGACATGCTTAACTGCATCTCCGCCGACTCCAAGCAGAGCGAATGACGTTGCAGAGGATGCGGCTGTTTCCCCCAGCCGCTTTCCTAACTCCGACCATTTATACTCCCAATCTCCTTTGTCTATCTTGCTGGCTACATTCGCGCCTGTTGCCGTTACTGCCTCTTGCGCGACTTCTTGTGCTGTTTCAGAAGCTACATGAACCCCTCTGTCTATTAGATATGAGCGTATTTTTTCTGCAACAGGTTTTGTAGTTTTTGAAGCATTAAGAATTTTGAACGACTTTGCCAAATCATCAAGTTGTATCATTTCAAGCGCGGCATTGCCTGCACCAACGCCTAATGCGATTTTGCGTGCTGTTTCGGATGAAACACCGTTTTCAACCATTTCATTATATGCCAAACCCGCCTCAATCTCAAAGTTAGCAGCCGTACTACCGGCTGTAATTCCGACAAAAAAAGCTCCGGGGACGGTAACTACTTCTTCGGGAGTGGCAACCTGTGGTCCCATCTGCCCCCCTGCAAGAGCCATTCCGGCCCCTGCTGCGCCTGCTGCAAGGGAACGAGGGTCAGTCCATTGCTTTACCTGTTGCCCCAAAAGTTCCATTGCTCCCGACAGTGCCCCTTCATACCAAGTGTCAGGGATGAAAGAATAATCCTCGCTTTTTAATTTTTCCTCGTAGTATGCCTTGTTATTTTTCTGACCTGCCATAGCCTTATAGCTTTCCTGACCATATAAACTCTGTACATAACCACGCTTTAAGCTTTTAATTGTCAAGTCAAGTAATTTAGTAGGGATAAGGTATTTTTGGGCATAGTATTTTTTTATGCCATTCGCTAACTGATTCAGTTTACCGCCCTGCTTTTCCTTTGTTACCTTATCTCCGCTTATAAACTGCGTATTCGGGTATTGAGGATCATCCGGGGTCGTATTCCGTGACTGATTTTTCTCTGTTTTATTAGGATTGTTGACTATGTGTTTTTCAAAGCTTTTGTTCCCAATAATATCCTTTACCATCTGTTTTTTTGAAGGTTGTTCTATATACGCCTTATACCTATCCAAAGCCTTCTTCTCATCATCGTCTATGGGGGAATATTTATTCAAATAATTCCCCCGGATAGCGCTATTCGCCCCTATGCTGATTTTCCCAAAATCCGTTCCATCCGCTGCCCGAAGATTGATCTTCTGGCTTTTTGCATCCTCATCGGATATAATTGGATTTATTGTTCTATTATCCTTTACAATCATAAAAATTCACTCCTATAAACGATACTGTTACTTTTCTTTTACGCCCTTGCCCCAGCCCAAGAAACCTGAGTTCTTATAGTTGTCAGCCCATTTTGTGTCAATACCAAAAGCTTTGCAGATTGCTTTCAAATCATCCACCTCTAAGTCATATTCCCTTGAATTTTCAATAAGATGATTTTTTAATTCTGTTTCTGTTACATTGTTTTGCTTTACAAAAGGTTCTAATTTATTTCTGATATAAGCCTGTACTGTTTTACCAGAACTATCATAAACCTCGTCAAGTTTTGATTGATAATTGGTATCTGAATCATCTTTTTCGGCTCCCGGTGGATTGTCCACAGTATAATTTGTACCGTTCCAATAATTATACGCGTCAATTACTGACTGTGACGTTTCCCCACTCTCAAGAGCACTTCTCGCCTGATCAAGTGTCAATATCGGTTTTTCTTTTTCCTGCTGTGCGTCATATGCTTTCGCCTTTTGCTCCAACTCTGCAACGAGTTTCGCTTCGTCCATACTCAACTTAGAATTTAAATTCGCCATCAAAATTTCCTGTTGCCTTTGCTTGTCATTTTCAGCTACTTCAAGATTCATTTTGCGATTGTTGAGATCGTAATCCTTTTGATTCTTATCGCGTTCTAAGTTATAGCCTTCCATACTGATCCGCTCCGCCGACTCACGATTCTCGCGCGATTCTTTCGCCGGCTGTGATTCTGTATTTGTGTTCCACGGCCTCATTGTATCCGCATACTGACCATAGCCGTAATTCAGAATTTTATCCTGCCGTGCCTGACGAGCGTAATTAATCTGCTGCTTTGCCCATGTCTTTTCGCTTGCACTTGCGTTCGGATCGTCTATAATCGTCTGCATTCTGTTCTCAAAAGCCTGGAAATCCGTTGTTGTGGGATTCTTCAATTGACCGTTTTCATAGAACGGATTATCACTCGTCTGATATTGTGCCGGAATCTTTCCGGTGATCTGCGAAATTGCAGTATTCCGCGCAACCTCATTATTCTTGCGTTCCTCGCTTCTGTCCTGAAGCTGCTGTGCAAAGTTCGTCTCACGGTCAATATTCTCGTTCTGATTTGCATAATGTCCGCTTTCATACACGCCCAATTGTTCCAGTAATGATTTTGCACCGTTGATTCTGTCCATTGCCGCATTATGCACCATCATCTTACCCATGTTTTCCTCTGTCAATCGCGCGCGCCTTGCATTTGCCGCGGCAAAGCTGTCAATGTTTCCGCCGTTTGCCGCCGCTCCGCTGGCAATGGCGTTATCAGACTTTTTACTTCCGTCCAGCTCATAGCTTGCCATCATGGATTGTCCCCAATCCGTTTTAAATGGGTCTTGCGATAAGCCATACGCGTCATAAACGCCTTTATACATACCGCGCGTATCTTTATAATCGTCATTCATTCCCTGCCACTGCTCGTCCAATTTTCTCCGTGTCGCGTCATTACTCTCGTTGTAACGCATTTCATCCGTCTTTTTTCCGGAACGGCTGATGTAATCATTGAAAGCGTTATCCAGAACATCCGCGTCCCAATATGTATGTCCGTCTACGTTATTCTGTGCAATGCCGATCTTTTTACCGCCAAAAGAAACCTCCTGCGTATCATTATCATAATTCAGCAGCTTGTCAATCTCATTTTGAGACATTCCGTATTTTGAACCCAATGTATATAAATACGGGCGTATTTCCTGTTTTCCGGCAGTCTTTTGAAGTTTATTCACAAAATCCTTTGCCTGGTCATAATTTATGCCCTGTAATTTGTTCGCGTAACCCGAATATCCATTGTTGGATAAATTATTGTATACTGATTTTGCACGATTCGCAATTTCGTTTTTCTGTGTTGTATAATCCACCCCATCTTCTACTCCGAATTGTTTGCCGAATGCTTTTTCATTCGCAATCTTGTAATTTGCATCTACATGATTTCCCAGCCACTGGTTCATGGATTGCTTTGCACGTGCCTGCCGGTTCTTCTGCGCTGCATCTGCCGCGTCCGCATTCTGCCATTCGCCCTTGAGCCCATAAATCTTTTTAATATCATCCAGATAATTGTAACTTGCCATTTCCGTCTCCTTCCTTTTCGCCGCTTATTGTATAATTCTTCTTGCCCCCGCATAATCGCTTCTGGCATTCAGATCGCTGATTTTAACAACATCCCCCGTCTTTGGCGCATGCAGATACTGACCGTTGCCAATATACATTCCCACATGATGTGGAGAAGAAGCGTCGCCAAAGAACACCAAATCTCCGGGTTGTAAATTCGATTTATTTACCGCTGTTCCGTCATGAATCTGTGTGTAGGTGGTACGGCTGATGTCATACCCCATTTTCTTATACACATACTGCATTAACCCCGAACAGTCAAATCCGTCCGGCGATTCGCCGCCCCATACATACGGAGTGCCTAAAAATTGTTTTGCAATATTAACCGCTTGATTTCCTTTATTTCCGCCGTTCCCGGAATCGGATACCGTTTTGCTGCCGCTTAATGACTTTGTAAACTGCGCCATAATATCCCCGATTTGTTCGGGCCATCTTGTATCAATGGTTTTTTCATCATCCAGATAGGCATACCCCAATCCGGAGGGATTGTCGCCTGTCCCGATCGCATAAATACTCTTTGCGCCCCTTTGGTCATAATATAAAGATTTTAAGTTCTTCGCATACTCAATCGCAGCATTCCCGGCGTTAGAGGAAAATGTTTTCGCTCCGCCCATCGGATTGGAATTGACAGCGCCCCATCCCCAGAGGTTTCCTTTCTGACGTGCAATATTGCTTGTTCCGTATCCGCTTTCCAAAGCTCCGATTCCCAATAATGCCAGAGCGGAGATTCCGCTTTGTGCCTGCGCCTGATAAATCCCGGCAGCGTCCGATGTGCTCATAACCGATCCGTTTTTGCTGAAATATTTCGAAATTAAGGAAGAAATCTGATCTTCGCTTAACTTAGGCAGCTGCGTAAGATCCGTGTTCTTTAAATTTTCCGCATTCCATGTGCTAAAATCTGTTGTTTGCGTATTGTTTGCACGTTCTATCCCGAAATTGTTTGCCATCCCGATAGTCGATTCCGAGGTTGATTCCGATTGAGTCGGCGTAACTCCGGTCGCTTCCCGGATAAACTGTTTCACTCTGCTGTTCGTCCGCTTATCGTCTGCCAGCTGCTGATAATTCAAATATGGATTTACCAGATTCCCCTGCCGGTTTAAATATGGATTATTGGAGAGCGTTCCCCGTTTGGTCTGCATATTTTCAGAAGTGCGATTATTGGCAGCTGTTTCATTCGCATTCGCCGCTGTTGTAGACGGAACAAATTCATTATTTCTTGTCAATCCATACTGCTGTTTTAATTGCGTCACTAACCTTGGCGTTTGAACATCATCCCCTAATCCAAATGTCTGCTTTATCTTTGATAGATTCATATTCGTTGCCATACTAACCTCCTTCCGGAGCTGCACATAAAAGAGCAGCTCCGATATATTTACACAATTATAGTAATTACAATATTACCGTATCAGCTTCCCCAGCCGATACACAACAACGCACATCCAAAGCTTGACATCATTCAGCCCCAGATCGCCCCTGTCGTTTACGCCTTTGATAATCCCATTATCCGCACACCACTTGACCGCTTCATGCGCCCATTCCGGCATGTTCTTGTCGATGTAGTTATAAATCATCTCCGGCTTGTTCGCCTGCTCCAACGCGGCAATACGCTGCTCTAACTCATTCAATTTCTCCATGTCAATATCCTCCTCCGCAATACTCCAATCGGGCGTAATAAACTTCGTTCCCGGCAGATTGCTGTTGTAATAGCTTTTCCGGAATACTCCGCCCCCGTTGGCTACAATAGAGCTGCCCCCGGAGGTGTTGCCCTCGATCGTTTCAAAATAATCCCCGTCAACTGCCGTAACAATGCCCGTATGTACAAATGTTCCGTTGCGCTTAAAAATCACAATATCGCCCCTTTTGGGGTTGGCATTTAACGGGAATAAGCTTTCCATCGTAGGGCAGTACACATACGGATAATGCCGTAACAGCATCGCCGCCTTGTCTTTGCCGAAAGCCTGCGCCAAGCACCATGTTACAAAACACGCACACCACGGTTCCCCTTGATAGCTCGGCTTAATATCGCGCCAATATTTTGTGTAATTTGCGCTCCCTGCATTGTCGATTTTGCTGTCCAAATCGCTGTTGCTTGCCTTTTCCAGATACCCGACCTCGTTTTGGGCGATGGATATGACCTTGTGAATTGCCTGTTCTTTTGTCATGCCACCGCACCTCATTTCTTTTTATTCGGCGTGTCATAGGTTCGTGCCAATGAGCTGTCGGTGACTCCGCTTGATGTGGGATCAATAATCGCATTGTACACGCTGACAACCACCAACGTTAATACATATGGGTTCGAGATTGCCTGAACCAGGATATTCCCTAACGCCGCCCATGTTGTGATGTCCTGCGCTGTGATTCCCATGTATGCCAATATTGGCGTAAACACTGCAATCATCAGCTGAACATAAAACATCGGGTTTTTAAACCGTACTTTCCAGTTAATCATTTTTATTCTCTCCTTTCAATTCATCAATCTGATGTTGATGGGATTTAATGGTGTTTTCCACAACCGCCATCCGCTCCACCACATTATTATGCTTTTCAACCTTGTGTTCCAATTGCTCAATTCGATATAACGTCTTGTTATTGGAAACCATACCGGCAATAATAGAGCCGACCAACGTCCCGATCAGGGACAAAGCTGCAACAATAATTGTACTATCCATCCATTTCACCTCACTTTTGCCCGGTATTTTACCGTTAAATTTGTGGGCTGCACCGCGGTATTGACTGTAAAGGTATTTATATTTTCTCGCAAAGGCAAAACCGGAAGATGATCCGATGTATACCGGGCAGATTCGCCCGACATTAACGGTGCGTCCAAGAGAATTTCCGTAGTCTGCGGTATGACATACGGCGTAAAAGTATCTTGCTTTGCTTCATACACCGCTATCCGGAATTTGATATGCCCGGATTTCCCGGCAGTACAAGCGCAATACGTCCGCAGCATGTAGGCAGCACTTGTGAAATCACTGATTGTTGTGATATATCCGGCAGTCGTGTTCAACCCCCATTTAAACTGTGATAAGCTATTGGCTGATGTCGAACACGGCACATAAACAATATCGCCCGATTGCTCCGCTATCTCCGTATACAGATAATACCGTGTATCGGGTTTGAGAACGGGATTGATATTTGTCCAACAGTTTTTATAGACAGTACTTGTACCGGTGCTGTTATCAATCGTGATGTCAAACCAACCGTCTTTATCCGCTTTTACTTGATTATCATTCTTCGGCTCTGCATAGTTGAACAAATTCCCGTTTTCATGATTCACAAGGGGAATTTTGTAACCATAAAGCTCGTATTCGGTTGCAGTTTCACCGAGTTCAAGCTGGGGCTTGAATGTGACATTATCAAATGTATCTCCGGCAGAAATAGCAAGAACAACCCATATCCTTTCAAATTCTAATTCTGTAAGGTCGACAACGTTATTTCCGCCTTCTTGTGACATTACGTTATTCAGAACACCGTTAATATTCTTTTTCGCTTGAATAAGAAAACGTCGCGGAGAAGAAGAATTGTCGCAGTTGTCAGAAAAATAGTATTTTGCCGCTGATAACTTTAATACATTTGTTTTGTTCGGATCTATTAAATGATAGAATACTCCATTTGTTGCTGTTCCGGCTACGGTAATACTACCATCACCATTATCGGTGAATGTGATACCACTCACAGTTTTTGTTGTATCAAAGTACGGATAAACTATCAGATTTTTTGTTTGGTCCCCGACACCGCCGTCATTTCCCTCAATCACATAATCAAGCGCATTGCCCTCTTTTGCGTATTCCGTTTCGCAGGGGATTCCCTCGGAGGTGACTTCAAAGCCGCTCTCGATTGCTTGCAGTAAGACTTTCTTTCTATCCATATCAATACCCCCTATACGAGCATACCCATTTACTGCCGTTCCATGTTGCAATAATTTCATAGGTCTTGTTTGCGACAGGAGTCGGAATATCCCCGGCATAACTTCCGGTAACGGTCAAGGTTGTTGCCGTTGCGCCACTGTCGAATTTTACAAAGCAGTATTGCCCCAATTTGCCTGTGGTGGGGAGCGCGAAAGATACCGCTGCAAGCTCCCCGGCATAATATTCTGTATTTGCGACCAATGTTGATGGAATTGTATCGGCTGTCTTGGGCAGAACCGAACGCACTGCATAATCGAGACAAGCAGGGGTGATAGGGTAATTCCCATTCGTCTTGTTATCAATCATCTGTGATGTTGCGGATGTTACGCTTACAACCCCATTCGCACTGACTAAACCGTTTCCGACTTTCATAACGCCGTATTTTGCAGAGCTTGCAAAGTCCGTATTTTTCACATATCCACTACTGCTGACCGCCTTTAGTTTTGTCCCGTCCCATACAAGCACCTGTCCGTCAACCAGATTTGCAGCTTCTTCACGTGTCAATAACGGCTGTTCACTGCCGACATCACCAACCCTTGCCGTGCCGTTTGCGTCAAATACCAGTCTACCGTTATTTTCACCGTCATACTTTTCGGCTTCAATACCGGTGTACTCGCCATCGCCTAAGCCCCCAACAGCACCGTCACGTGTTTTGATGAGGTCGTTTTTGGTGTATAGCTGTTCTGCATGGCTTTCGTAGCTTGCGCCGTTTTGCACGATGTTACCGTTGACGGTGAGGGTTCCTGTGATGGTTTGGGATGTGGTAAAGTTGTTGTTTTCATCGGTTTTGGCGAGGGGCAAGTCCGAGAGCCGTTCTTCGGGAATGGTGCCATCTGCGTCCATCATGGTGTAGTCGTAGACTTGCATGGTTTTGGGGTTGGAGTTTGTTCCTGTGCCTAATTGGATGGCATCGATTTCAATAGTACTCTCATCACTTACTGTTCGAGCATTATAGCCACCGGCAAAACCATCTGATGTCCGTGCACCACAACCGACAGCACCACCGGAAACAGAAAATGTTTTTGAACCCACTGCTGCACCGTCAGAAGTTTGAGAATCCCTTCCTACCGCGGCGCCATCCTTTGATCTTGCCATACTTCCGACTGAACCGCCATATTCAGTCCAAGTACTCACTCCTGCTGCTCCACCTTGAATTGCACTTGAACCTTGTCCAATTGCGCCACCTTCTCCGCCGACAGCGGCATACTGTCCGCCCTCAAATCCTCCATATTCAGTTTCTTTATCCGCCTTTCCATCTAAGGCAGCCATCACACCACTTGATGTAACCGGATTTGTACTGCCTGTTGTGGGCACATCATCAAATGTAAGCTTGTCTTGCTTGTCAGCCAAATTGGCTTCTATCGCAGCCTTAATTCCTCCCGATGTAACCGGATTATTGCTCCCTTCGGTCGGTTCGGTATCGAATCTCAGCTTATCTTGTTTCTTCGCCAAAGCTGCCTCTATATCGGTGTCTACTGTTCCGCCGCCCGAATTTTGTTTATTCTTTTTTAAATTTCCGGTACTCATGATTCATTCCTCCTTTTAATCTCGTCCATATAGCAATACGCGCACAATTACGTGACATAATTCCGAAATTCCGACAATTTTCAGTGCACGAATCCCCTTGTTGATGTCGCTCCCCGCGCTGATTTCTTGCCATAGATTTACTTCATTCTGCGGATTTTGCGATAATGTTCCATACAAACTGATATCCCCGTCCGCTTGCCATGCGATGTCGCAAATTCCCTTTTTGTTTGCCGATAAATACGGCATTTCCAAAATAAATTCCTCTCCGGCAACCGTGTCATGCTCAAATACATAATCAAAGCCGCCGTTTAAATCCTTAAATTGATAAACATTCATTATGAATAGTCCTCCTTTTCAACTGCGTTTAATTCTTGAACGACTGCATTCAATAAAGCAGCCGTAATTCTATCTCCTGCCGAAACGTGATTTAAATACGTTCCAAATCCCGAAATCCCTTTAATCGCGTCCACCCAGCTGTTATACAATGCCGCACTCATAGTCATCCCCCGGCTTACCGTGGTAAAGGTATAGGATGAGCAGTCCATATATTTACGAACTTCATTAATGTTTTCACCCAGCCGGTTGACCTCGGCAATCCCGATTGTAAATCGCTTTCCGGTCTTGGGGGTGTCCCATGCGAATTTGTCCGGGCGGCTGGTGACTACAATTGCCTGTGTAAATTTGTACTCCGCTCCATCATCCGTCAGACACTTCAAATTCGTACCGGAAACATCGTCGGCATACATGACCTGCGCTTTTAAATAGAATGTTTCTCCATCGTTGATATACCATTCTTCACTGGGAATGATTAAGGTAACATGTCCCTTTTTTCCGGATCCCGATTCGATTGTTGTTCCTGCCAGCTTCTCCGTATCGGAAGAATCCTTATAAATATTAATCCAGATGTTTGTGTAATCGGATATTGTATCTTCCAATTCCCAATCCAATTCAATTGAACCGTTTTTGGTGGAAACAATATGAATTTTCGGTCGTGCCGGGTTCGTGGTAAAGTATAATGTTTTCCAGCTGCTCCGAAATTGATGTCCTCCGTAATTTGCATAGGCTCGAACGTAAACTGTATGTGTTGTACCGGGATTCAGCCCACGTGCTTCATACGTTAAACTCGTCGTAGTCGTGTCAATTATGGTTTTGCGGTCATAGTTTCGGTCGATGTTAATCTCATACCCATCCGCATTACTTGCCGCATTCCATCGTAAACGCATACCGCCATTCACACGCCTGTCTGCTGTCAATGTGCTGACCGTGCCCAACTCCGGCGGTTCAACATACACCCACTTCGTTGTTTCCGACATCTGACCGTTTTCATTAACAATAAACGCACGGACTTTTATTGTATCGGACGATTCAAAGTCAATAAAATCCGCTCCCGGAATCGTCATTTCTGCGTTCTCGGTATCCTCGCTGGGGCAGTAAACTCCCTTCGGCAGATTCAACGCCTTGGAAACCGCAAATGCATTATCCCCCGGATGTACATAATCCGAATACAGTAATTGCAAAATAGCCTTGTCACGGTATTTGAGCGTGTCCGGTTTGTTCAAATAATTAAATTCGATATGAATCGTATCGTCACAAATCTCCGTCTGGTCGAATCCACAGCCCATCGCCTGCAAGATTTCCTCCAACGCCGTAGTTTTATATGTACTGAACGGGTAAGCCGCATAAACATCATTGGCAAGTTTAACCGTTGCGCTCGTGATATTGCAGTTCCCGTCAATGGTCGTTTCCCATTGTCCGCCATAATAATATCCGCCGACGCTCAAGTCCTTTCCGAACAATGTTTTTTCCGAATCGACGATAATAGACAGGTCGCCCGTAGTTACACCGCTTCGGGTAAAAAAGACGTCATATCCTTTTAAAATGCTGTTGATTTGCTCCAATGCTTCATCAATCGCGATACTGATGGTGGTTTTATTCGTATCGCTGCGAAAATCCACACCCACGGTATACTGACCCTTTTGCCATCGGCATATCCGTGCGCTCAATACATCCTCATAGTACGCAGCATAGCACTCCATCGGCTTGTGCCGCTCTGTGTTAAGCAGCGTTGTCAGCAGAAATTCATGCAACGTGTCATTATCTCCGGTTTTTGTCACATCAGCTTTGGTTTCGTTATAGAATTCCAGAATCCGCCGCCCCTTCATTTCCGCTTTAATGGTAAAATCGCCAGTATTTTCATCAAATTCAAGGCTCGGCGCACTTGCGATAACGCGATTTTCAGCCGGAGGTTCGCACCAGCATAAAACAATACGATAGGGATTGCTTGATGAAAGAGTACCAACGGTATACATAAACATAAAACAAACTTTACACCCCTCGTGAAGACTGAGGTCAGAGTCCCACCCATACCACAATTTTCCGCTTGTTCCCCACTGGTTTTGCGCAATTGATTGGTAATTGTTTTTAATCTTGTTGGAAATTTTTTTATAATTTGAAATTCTTGCACTCAGGGCATTGCGCGAAGATTCGTTGGAAAGATTCGTTGCCAACTCTATTTCATTCGGATCTCCGTCATAATGAAACACGTGCAGCATACCGACTATATAAAAACGACTCCAATACACCGACTCCTTATTCCATGTAAAAAACAGTCTGTTTTTTCCGTCGCGCGTGGGATAAATTGCACATTGACAATATGGCTGCTCTTTCGGATTATAGGTCTTGCTTACCGAATATTTGACATAGCTCCGGTATTCGCCCGTACCTCCCCGGCGTATGCTATTCGCTGAAGACATAATATCCCTCCAATCCCGTTACATTTGCTTTAGTGAAATCAACATTTGCGCCGTTAAATTTTACTGACTTTGCATTGCTGAAATCAGCCGCTGCATTATTGCCGGTAAATTCTAATTGCGTCGCAGATATGTTTGCGTTCGATATCGTCGCACTGCTGAAATTCCACTTGCCGTTTGGGTTGAAAGCGTTTACATCGCCCCATCCGATTGACTTGCCGCAAACGAAAATACTTGCGCTTGTAGTTCCGCTCCCGCTGTTGTCCTCAACTCCAAACATCATCAGGTTACCGTCATTCCGTACAAGCTTTAAGTTTGCATAATCTTTACCGCTCTGCGTTGTATATCCTAAAACTAATGTCGCAATATTATTAGCATCTGTAAAGCTCGTTCCGGAGACAGTTCCGCCTTTAATATGGTCCCCGGAAAGAGTTCCGGCTTTGATATAGTCCGCGTTGATATACAGTTTCGTATCGTTGCTGTTTCCGAATATAGTGAACAGCCCTTTTTTTGCTTCATCGTTTGTCAATGCTTTGAAAACCATATCCGGCGTGACCGTTGTATCTCCGCTGCTGATTTGAAATGGGGTACTCCATTGAGTGCCGCCGTCCGTGCTGATTCTCATGTATATATCTTCCCCGGACTTATATTCATCATGCCAATTAACCCCGTCTTTGGAATACTGTTGTTTTAACGGCGTTTCGGATTCAAATTCAATATTTCTCAATTTTACTGTCTTACCGTCAATAATAACGTTTCCTTTCAGATAAAAGCCCTCCGGAGTCTGTTCGCACAGGCTATAAATCGTATTATCCGTCACTTGCTCCCATGCTTTTGAAAGTTGGTTATAATAGTAATAATTCCCGTCGTACAGATAAATCTTATCTTTGTCCAGTTTTCCGCTGTTTGTCGGATCGCCCGGCGCAGTTTCAATTTTTTCTGCATTGCCTAAATCAATCCCCTTGCACACCGCCGATCGGATCTGTTCCGGAGTGATTGTCAGCTGCGCCATCATCTTATCGCGCTGCTTTCGGATATGGGAGCTGAAATTGCTTTCATCCAGATTCTCCAGCATATCCGAAATCTCACGTTTCCATCTTGAAAATTCGCCTTTGAGTTCCTCCAGTTCTTCATTCAGCTGATACGCTCTCTGCCGAAGCTGAGTATAATCCATCTGCCTAATATCAGTTTGTAACATTCGGTTCGCCTCCGTTTTCAATTAAAATCTCCAATTGGTGCAGCCGTACAAAACCGATTCCTTTGGCATATAGCCGAAAATGATAACATGCGGTCTTTCTCGGAATGACCCGAATTACCCTATCTCCGGTTCTTCCTGCGCTGTCAAAAACCAGATGAGAGCTTTCCGCGTTAAAGGTTTCATCATCATATAATAAATAAAGCTGTAATGAACCCTCAATATGCACATACATCTGAAGCCGCCGGATATGCTTAATATCCACCGTTCCGTATGACGAGGAAATCGCTGTCATGAAATCCGTTTCAAAGTTCCATTCGTGTCCGTAATTCTTGCTGTCAATCTTGTAAATCAACCCATTCTCACAAAGCGCATACACACCTTTGTTGGTTCGCGCAAAATTCACAACCGCCGCCGGAGCTTCTCTTTTCGACCATTGTCCGCAATAGGTATCATAAACATAAATAGCCTCACGATTCTTTTCATCAACGCAGTATAGATAATAATATCGGTCATCCCCTCCGGCAATCGCCGTTTTGAGCTTCCGGATATCCAATTCATAGCTTAACAGCTTCGGTTTGCCGCCGGTATAGGTTTTCACTCCGTCCTCGGCAGCAAACAGCAGCATGCCGCCAATTTCTTGAATACTCCGTTTGTCTATGCAGCCCTCCGCGTAAATATCCTGTACACGGAACGGATTCTTTGTGTTATAGATTTCATGCATGTAATCCTTTTTAAAAGCCACAACATGCCCCTGATAGGTCGTAATCGCCGTAAAATCGCCGCTGGCTTCGGTGTTGGATTGCGTCATGCTGACCCATGCGTTATTTTCGTCATATCCATCCGTGAAGTTTACCGTTCCATCATTCCCGGCTTCTTCCGTAAACGCCGTATCTACGTTCCAATTGGTATAATCATTAAAACCGGAAGCATAAATCCGACCGTCCTTAACCCCGAATAGCCGCGATAAATGCACCGTTACATCATCCATTTCGGGGACTTCACTCCCCATGCTCACGGTATTGAATGTGTTATTTTCCGATTTCCCCGGAATATCCCAATCTGCCACACGCCGATCAGGGAAGATCAGCAGCTTCTTTTCATAGCTGCCTGTCAGAACATTCTCTGCCGCTCCCAAAACATTGAACTGAACGATTTTTCGCTGTCGTAGATCCATTTCACTCAACGAGCTTTTAAACTCATAAAAGTCCGTACTGTACTTCGTGTCCGTCTTAACGTCCATATAGGTCATTGTCAGCGTGTACGGCTTGTTTGCACTGTCGGTTCTGCGGACATAAAACAAAATCAAAAATTCGTCAAATCCGTAAAGCCCCAGCGGCTGAACCATATCGTTCACGTTAAACCAGTTTGTTGCTTCCGGCATAGGCGCCGGCGTAAAATCCGGATATTCTGCCGTAAAGCCGTTGGTTTCTTCGGAGATATACCCGGTATCATACGGATGGCGGCGATTTAACCCTTTCCAATCCACCCGAATCCGTTTATAACTCTTTCTGCCATTGGGCAGCGGCATTTGCATATATTGCAAGCCTTCTTCCTTTTTCTTAGCCGTCTTGACCACCTCCGTCAGAATCCGAAATTAGGAGATTTCCCTTGTACCCATGCCTTAAAGGTTTCCAATAAGACGTTATAATCGTTTATCCACTTTGCCGCGATTGCGTCCTCGTTCGCTATTTTATACGCGTCCGCTCTCATTTTTGCTTTTGCCAACTCCAAAAACTCCACCGGGAGCATTACATTACCCGTATTTTCGTTCTCCGCGCTTTTTAACGCCGGACGAATAAAATAGATCAGTTCAATAAGCTTCGGGTTCGTTTCCGTATGATAGGCAAGGTTATTTTCCTGCTTATAGTATGTATCCGGAAAGATTACGCCGCTTGTATACGGCGCTTTGATGAATTGCACGCCATCGGCATAAACTGCATAAATATCTTCAAACCGAATCTGCGCTTGCTCCGCGTCAACCGGAATTTCCGATAAAACAATCACACTTTCGGGGTTTTGAATCTCTGCCTTGTGCTGTTCTTGTATAATCTCACTGTAAAGCATTTGCTCCAGTGCATTAAGCGACTGTATATAGCATGAATCCGGGACGGGAATAGCAATATCCACTTCCGATTGTAAGTCGGCAATCAACGCCGACACACTAATTTTACTGTCAAACATCTGCTTTGCCCCTTTCTACATCCGCACACGCAGGGTATGTCTGCCCTTTGCCTGATCGTTCCAGTACTTTAACCATGCTGCCTCCGCCTTTCTTGCAAATTCCGCTTTATAAGCTGCGTCACCGCCGGCAAGAAAAGTAATATTGTCCACAATCGCTTCATGATACAACGCACGAACCACATTTTCATCTTGCAATGACTTGATCGGTTGAAATTCCTTATCCCGCAAGAAAACCAAATCCCCGAATGAACTGTATAAGCTTTCAATCTCACGCACAGAATCATTTAAATAATTAAAGAACCGCCGCTGCTCAATCGGCAGCCTGAGACTTACCTTTTCATACATTTCTAAAATTGTCATCATTATAATCAAGGCAGCCCCGAAAGATCTTTTCCGGGACTGCCCCTCCTTTCCGTTAGTCTGCGCAGTTTGTAATTCTTACGCATGCGCCCGGATTCTTGCAAATCAACTCACCGTAGTTTGCAAGCAACGCTCTGTAAATGGACTGACCCTCCATCAGTGTAAAGATTGAGCTGTCGTTTACGGAAGCAAACTGCCAACCCGACTCATGAAGCTCCAAATCCTTTGTGCTTACGCCCCAGAACTCACCGTCCGGAACAAAGCCCTCGTTCACAATGTCAACCTCTCTGTTGGCAAAGATAAACTTAATTGCCTTAAATCCGCCCGAAAGTTCCTTAGAACGCTCCTCAACCCGGATGTTGTTGGTTCTCAGATATTCCACATACTTGTCGTAAGCGCTGTCACCGCAAAGAATCATGTCGATTTCGCCGTTCTTCTCTCTGGAAGATTTTCTGAGCGCGTTGGTAATAACGCCATCGGTAATATCCTTGTTTGCGTCAACCACAATCGGCTTCAAATACAGATTGTCCGCCTTGCTGATTCCGTAAATGGATGGAATGGTATCATCAAAAATAGAACCCAGACCCGTAATTTCACGCTTATAGGAATTTTGAACCGTAATGAAGCCTGCTTCGTATGTAGTTGTTGTGTCCGATACGGTAATCTGCTTGTTTACGCGGTCAACCGCCTTAATACGGATTCCCTTACCGCCTGCCGCCGGAGTTGTGGCGCTTGTCTTGTATACGTCAATAATTAAGCCTTCTTTCAGCTTTGATACATCCGCAACCGTAATCACACCGGCTGATCCACCTGTGATTGTGGTTAAAATTCCGGTACCGTTGCCAAAAAGGGAACGTCCCACATTCCACTTTGCCGTTTCGTAAGACGCTTTTACCTCTGTATCCAAAGCATTCGCCATTGCGCCTGCGCTTCCGGTAAGCTTTGTTGCCTTTAAGGAAATGCACATGTTTACATACATATCCTTTGCCGTAGTCTGGAAACGTGCAAAATTCACGTGTCCTGCCGCCGGAGTGTTCTCACCCTCCGAACCGTAACCAAATCCGCCGGAAAGTCCTACCGGTGCAGAGGTTACAATCTTCTCGGATTTCGCCGGTACCTTCTTGATCTTGCCAAGCAAAGCCGACGGCTCTGTTCCCAACTGATTCCGCCATACCGGAAGATAATATTCCTTTAAGGCGTTTTCGAATGTTTTTAATGTTTGTGCTTCTGTCATTTTTCATTTCTCCTTTTACATTTTTGATTTTTTATTAAAAAGCATTTTGCCCTTTAACTGTTTTTATTTTCCGAATAAACCCAATGCGCCCTCGAATGCGTCATCGAAATTCTTCGGTTTCTCCTTGATATGCAGTGCCGCGTTTGCCGCGCCCTGTGAAGCGCTCATCGGCGGTACCTGCTGACTGCTTTTGATACTGTCCAGTCTTTTTTTCTCAACAGCCGCCTGAAACTCCGGATTCTGTTCATAAAGCGCCATTAATTCCTCAACGGTCGGCGGTTTCGGTTCGGCTTTGGGCGGTTCGTTAATTGCATTTACGCCGCGTGATAAGATATATCCCAAAGCCACCTTCTCTTCTTCACTCAAATCCGGTGCGAATTTTGCGCTGTTATTGCCGATCAGCTCCATAATCTGCGGCTCGGATTCCTTAATTCCGGAAAACGCCTCATCTCCCGATAACGCTTCAATAATCCGTGCGCGTTCCTTTGCGGCTCTTGATTCTTCTGCCTCGCGAATATACGGCGAAAATTCATCCATGACCTGACCGCGGATATATTGGCTCATATTCTTTGCATATTCCGCCTGCATCCGTGCCGCCGTTTCTTCATCGGCAAATGCCAATTCGGACATATCCAGCTTTGGCATATCCATAGTCTGGCGCATTAACGCTTCTTTCTGAACATCACTTGCTTGCTGTTCCTGCTTCTTCAACTGTTCAATCTGATCGTTTTGTGCTTTGAACTGTTGCTGCATTTCCTCCATCGCCTGCCGAAGCTGAGTATTTTCGTTGCTTAACGCGTCCAGCTGCTGTTTCTGATCGGATGCCGCCGTTGCCGCTTGCTCCGCAACATCCGCCGCCTCATTCAACGCTTCTTCATTCGCTGTATTCTCCTGCTCCTGCTGTTCCTGCTGCTGTTCCAGCTGATCCGCCATCTGCTCCTGTTCGGTCGGCTTATCGGAAAACATCTGTTTTGCCGCCTGCTGTGCATCGTCAAAGCTCATATTTTCGTTCTCGTTCATGTTCAATCCATTCCTTTCTGTTTCAATAACTTAAAAATCTATCCTTGCATTTGTGCCATTGCCTGGAGTCCTGCCTGCATACTCTCCGCAGACGCGACTTTTTTATGTTCCCGGATATGTTCCTCAATTGCCGCCGCATATTCCGGACGCATCAATTTGAGTTTCTGGAACCGCATTTGCAAAATATACCGCATGTGTTCTTCAATATGGATATCGTGATCGTCAAATTCGCTGACATTCGGAATAACTCCATTCTCAAAGAATATATTTTCACGCTGTGCCGCTTTCACCTGCAATTCGTTGATGCTTAAAATATCCGAATAATTTCCCATTTTCATAAATTCCAGCATCAAATTCTTTGCACGCGCCGGTAAACGCCCGTTTTCATCAGCAAACAGCCCCATATTATACGCCTGCAAGAAACGCTCTCTTTGCACATCCTCCGTCAACACCAGCTCGCTTTCCGTTGCGTACTCAATATCATAGCTGTTAATATCCTCGTTTGACCAAATCAACGCGCTCCCGACATTATTTTCGCCTGTAAACTGCACCACGCGCTTAGCGTTTGCATAGGTCTTATAAATTTCAAGCCACAGTTTCGCCAGTTCCTTAATACTCGTTCGCAGATGATCTCCCGTTAATGCCAGACGCGTGTTGTCAATCTCCATCAGATTTTCAATCGCCGTACCGGAGGTTACGCCCGATGGCGTTGCACCGTTCACCATCAGCTGTGAAGTTCCTGCAACATACTCCATATCGGATTTCAAGTTGTATCGTTCCTGCATGATTTCACTCGGCAAACTCCCGTTTGGAATCGGTATCGGTGCCGCCGTACCACGCTTGTATACAAGGCATGCACCTGGTGCGCACCCTTCTTGTTCGTATTCCTCAATGTCAATCGAGCCTTCCTCGATATAATGCCCTTGTATCGCGATACGTTTAATGTATTCATGCAATCGGCTGATACACCCATTAAACGATTTTTGCAATGGAATTAAGCTTTCAATGACGCTCTTTCCGAAAAATTGCCCTGCCACCTCAATACATAAGGTCTGAATCAAGGGAATTTTGTGATAAGGCAAATCACCATAATAGGCAATTTTATCATCCCCGATTAAAATCACCATTTTCCCGTTCGGGCATTGACGTGAGGGTCGTTCAAAATACGTAATCACCTTTGCGGCGTTCTCTACCGATTTGTGACCCAAAGACAGTACGGTGTTTTCATATCCTAAACCTCCGCCCGACGGGATCGGCGTTAGTTCAAAGGTTTCCACATTGCTCCCCTCGGTATGAACCCCGTAAAGATCATAAATATCTTCTATGGACTTTACTTGCTCCAGGATGATATACCGCTGTGCTTCAATGCTTTGTTTGAACACATTTTCCGGGAATACTTCATACGGTGTAACTAATCCGTAATCAATGTCGCCCTGGTAATATGCCTTTTCCTTTTTCATGACAACCCCGGTTTCGTCCATGGCTTCCACCGTTTCCACCGCGTATTTTTCACCTTTATCCTTATCCCACCAGGATAGCCAAAAACACGAACCGCATAACTCGTTCCAGTAAATCATGGTGTTCTTTTTGGTTTCAAAATTTGTGTTATCCTGCGTATATTGCAAAATCCCCGTCGAAACGTCCGCTTTCATATAGTCGTCCATCTCGTTGGTTCGCGGCTTCACTTTCATTTTGTAACTGATTTTCTTTAAGTTTGCGATTCTTGTTTCAATCAACGGCGCAATATGGTTGTGGGTTTCACGCTCCAGCCAGTCATAAACCGGCTCCAACTGCTCAACATTGCCGCGGTAGGTGTTAATATCGCAGTATTGGTTTCCGACCAAAAAATTTGAATTTAAAATCCACTGTTGCTCTAACGGCAGCTTGTCGGCTCTGCTCTTTTCCAGCTTATCTAAAATATCCGAAATAATATCCTCTTTAAAAAGCTGTTTTCCGTCACGGTCAACATCCATCGCCATCTCTTGCGGCTGTTCTTCCTCTTTGCCGCTGAACATCGCCTTTAAATTCGCCAGGAATCCGCCCTCTGCCGGCGCAAATCTTCTGCTCATACATCCTCACCCCGATCTCTCCATCGTTTCATGACCTGTTCGTGCCGATGCGTAACCGCCGTTCCGGGTTTATCCCGTGCCCGTGCTTGTTTGTAATCGTTGACATCCCGGCACATTAAACGGTCATATAAATCCCGGCGTTCCGCCCGGTGAAGAAGGGTCTGAATCAGAATCAGAACGCATAAGATCAATTCCGGCATGCATTCTGAAATCATTGATTCTCACCTCCGCGGCATTTATGCCGTTTTAATGCTGCTGCCGAAGCAAACTTCCGATTGCATTTTTCGCAAATTACCATTTCTTCCGGCTGCTTTTTCCCATCCTCCTGTTTCATAGCCTCTTTTTTTGCGCTTTCTTCCTGCTGCTGAAGCTGTGTATTGAAAAACAACGGCGGTATCTCCGTTTTTCTCGGCTCCTTATCCTCTGCCGGTGCGCCGTTAATTCGTTGTAATGCTTCTTCCAAGCAATCCTTGCAAATAATAACGCTGTTCCCTGCCTCTCTCGTTTTGGATATTGCATAACACTCCGTATGCTTACAATTTCTTACTCCGCATCTGCGGCGTACTTTTTTTACAACCATAACATCCTCCTTCCGCCGCTCTTTGCGGCTCATTTCATTCTTTGTATTGTTTTTCGGATCAGAAATAACTTCTCCTTGCCTTTTTCCCATGAAGTACACGCTCACGGTATCGTTGTACATCCGTTTTTGCTTTCACCTCCGGACGTGCAGGATAAATATATTGCAGTGCAAAATATCGCAATGCGTCCGGTAAATGCGTAATATCATGCGGCTCTGTCATGCAGTCTGTCGGGTGTTTCGCGTCACGCTGCAATGCCGGGAGATATTCCGCCAATTCCACGCAATTACAGAAAATTTTTAATCGGCTGTTTCCGTTTATCGGCTTTAACAGCTCCTTCACCGCCAACCATCCGGCTTCACGGTCGTTGGAGGATTTCACTAAACTTAAACCGCTTTCCGCGAATAACTCCGCTTTGGTTTTTCCCGATTCCTGCGACCGCCCCCACATATCCGGCGGCGCTGCCGTATAATCAATGTTTTCTCCTTCCGATAATGCCAGAATATCAGCCGTGCCCTCGGATATGGTCTTATCGCTTTGGGCATATTCGCGGTAAATATAGTAGTTTCCGCTCTCGTCAATCGCCACCCAGACGCAAGCCAGACAATCCAAGCCGTAGTCAATACTTCTGTACCGCTTCCAGTGTGCCGGAATGGCGAACGGCTCAATTAAATGAATTTGTCTGTCAAACTCCGAAAAATATTGACCGGCTAACATGTCCCAGTTCCCGTCAAGCCACGCTTGCCGCAATCCGTCTGATAGATTCTCCAACATCTTCACGTAGTCCGGATCCTTATCCAGCAAAATCTGATTATCATATACTGTTGCCGGGATAAATTCATAATCATCCGGATTCTCGGATTTCTCATACCGTTTTGATATAAACAGCCGCTTTACCCATTCATGACCCACTCCGCCGGGATTGCACGTTAGGTACATCCGCTTCGGGAAATCGTTTGCCCCTCGCAGACACGCTGTCAGCGTCTGAAATTGATAGAATGTAAACTGCGTCGCCTCATCCATAAAGATTACGTCATATTCCTGACCTTGATATTGCAGTACATCACTTTCAGATTGGCAATATCCGAATTTGATTTCAGAACCGTTCGGGAAATATAGAATTTTGTCCTGCTTCTGATATTTCGCAAATCCGAGCGTCATTTTCTGAAGCTCATTAATGTGGTTTTGCTGCAACTCCGGATAGGTTCGTCTTAATATCAATAAATGAATCCCGGCATACCGAACCGCAAGCAAGACCGCCTTTTCGCGTAAAGACCACGATTTTCCGCCTCCCCGTGCACCGCCGTATGCGATAAAACGCTTTCGGGATTTAAAAAAGCGAATCTGTTTCGGATTCGCTGTGGAAATATCAATATTCAAACTATTCGGCATACTCGTTCAGCTCCTTCGGCAGATTAAACGTAACACTGGCGTTTTCTGTACTCTCTCCCTTTGCCAACGCACGTTTGTCGTACAATGTGCCGATTGCCGTTGTGATCGCCTTGATGTCCTGCAGCTGCAAAGATCGCAAGTTCTTAATAAGGCTCTGCTTTTCTCCATTGCCAAGATTCTCATCTTTGAGCACTTCCTCAATCATCCGATCCAACTCCGTTTCATGCTCCAAAGCCCGCGTAAAACGCTTGTCGAGCAATTGCATGCCCTTGTCAATGACAGCTCCTGCCTGTTCAATAAACCGCTCCTTATTTTGGGTGCGAAGTTTTTCAAATTCATCCGGTGGCTCATGCTTTTTTCTGTTGATCCAGGTTGAAACCGTGCTGACCGGAATCTCCAGTGCTTTCGCCGTTGCTTTATAGCTGCTGTTTACCGCATATAGCGCATACGCCTTTTCTTTCACTTCGTCAGAATATTTTTTCCCTTTCATCGCATCCCTCCTCCTTTTGGAAATGGTGTAGAAACAAAGCATACAAAAAGCACACCGAACCAGTGTGCTTTTCAGAGAGAGGTACATCCGCCGATTGCGGAAGCTCTGTTGTATGCTCTTTTTACAGTTTACATTATATCATAGACATAACCGCAACTTCAAGCAACTATTTTAAATTTTTTTACAACATTGCTGCACTAATTGCTCTTAGTGCGTTCCTGTGAACAGTCGTTCTTACCCAGTAACAGCTTAAATTCATCTCCTCCGCAACCTGCTCCCATGTCATGAACCGGATATACCGGAGCGTAAGCAATAGCCTGTAAGTGCCGTTCTCCACTTTCTTTATCGCCCGTAGAATCTCTTTCTTGACCTCATACAATTCATCAATGCGCCTGTCTATTTCGGATTCATACTCCGCATAAGCTATGTATTTGCTCTCTGTGCTGTTTTTGGCGGATGTCTGTACCTTTTCACCGCTTGCCCCATTTACCGCGCTTGTAGCCTTGCTGAAAGCCCTGTCGCGTTCCAATATCAAGTTGTTGATCTCCTTGTCAATGTTGTGCGCCCTGTTCAACCACTGCTTAACGTCCCTTTCGGTCATTTGCTCACGCTCCTACTCCCTCACATAAACCGTACCATCCTCGGTGACCCTTATCCCGCATTTCTGCAACAGCTCCGCTTGCATCTTTTCCAGACTGTCAAACTCAATCGCGGCAATCACCGCCTGTTTAAACTCATTCGCCAAACGCTCCATCCGCTTATGTTTCCAACCGAAATCATAATACATCATGTACAGAATCATCGGCAGGACATATTTCGTATGCGTCAGAAACAACTTTTTTCGTTCCGTTTCCACTGTGTGCGGCTTTCCCTTGCAGGGTTCATACTCCCCAAACAAACGGTCGCACTCAATCCCGGTATCTGCCTTTAAATCATATTCCATTGCCGGAATACCGCGCATATCATTCCCAACCACTTTAATATATTTGTGCGCGTATGCCAAATATCGGCTCAAACGTACCGTTCCCCAACCATGGAATTTGTGTAATACATAAGCCAATATAATCACATCATCCCGGATGGAGTTCCGAATCATCTCACGTTCTGTTTGGCGGTGAATACGCATGATTTCTTTCTGGGTAAACCGTTTGCTGATTCCCTGCGCTTTGGCTTTTTGGTTGATTTTCTCGGAAAGCTCTCTGGCAAGAGCCTGTTCGGCGGCTTGTTTTTCCTGCCGCCGTTTTCGCTTTGCCCGTTCTGCAATTTTGTTTTTCATATCCCATATATCTCCTTATCACTCACATATTCCGGACACTGCCGAATCCGAAACCCACTCGCATGAACCTTACTCGGAACCACGTCACAACCGTCAACCGGTATCAGTTTCCGGCTCCAGCTGCATTCACCCGTTGTAGCCTTTTGGCATGTCCAGCAAAGCTGTTCATTCTTTTGGGGGATGTATGCGGATTTGTACTCTTTCCGTTTGTATTTTCCGCTAAGGCTCTTACCGCTGAAATAGGCGCGTCTGCATTCCATGTTACACCATTTTTTATTTCGCCCGGTGTCACCTCCGCAATATTTACACCGTGCCATCATTCCCCTCCATTCATCGCTTGAATCTGCCATTCCAATTCTGCCGCCCGTTGCAATGCTGCGGTATATCCGTCCCGATACGTTTCAGCCGTGCGCTGTGCGTCCGTCAGCTCCGCATACATATCCGTGTTACGGTCTGCGGCAATAATCGCCGCAGAAGCCGCAACCACCGAAATCAACGCCAGGGCGACGATAATTCCGCGGTAGATGGTTATTTCCGTATGTAGATTAATCATTTGGCTGTACCTCCGTTTTGATTGAGCGTACCTACTGCATACCCGTTTTCCTTACACAGCGGTACCGCAACATCTTCAACTTGTATAGTAGCCGGTCTGATTGCAATATGCTGATTTTGTATTTGCCGTATAAAATCAATAAGCTCTTTGGGTGTTATCTCTATCTTCATTTCTCTACCTCCGTCAATTCAGGATTATCGTGTATATTGCCAATAATCTCCCAGTTATTCGAATCCCATTCAGACATGTATTCTGTATTTCCGCTCGATATACCTCTTACCTTTGATTTCGGATTTTTAATGGTATATATCCCAAAGGCTGCCGAATCTTCAAACCACACGACAACGGCGTAATAATTATGTTCTCCATCGGATAAAAATGGATAGCTAAAGCCTTTAAGCACATCACCTTTAAATATCAGCTTACCATTCTTATCCCTCAAACCTGTACATTGTCTGACCGTTTCAGGGATAACTTCATATGCACAACCGACATTATTAAGCGAACCACCTATTATATACAGTGCCTCATCTTTTACATTATTCGATTTTTGGTAATAGATGCCGCCCTCAACCCACTCGCCATTGTCTACTCTTTTACCCTTGAATAAATATCTCTCGTTCATTCTTGTACCTCCGTCAACTTCCGGGCAAGGTCTTTTACCTTGTTCATTCCCTCAAAATCTTCAAGTATTTCATTGTTGCTCATAGTTTTCTCTCTTCTCCATCAAGCACGGTACCTATGTCACCATTTCCACTGATACTACATTTTTCTAAACCCATTATTATGAAACCCTCCTTGCAAAAGCGTTCATCATCTACAATAGACGTAACTTTCACAAGGATTGACCGCCCGGTGTATTCCTCTCTTGTGACTGACAATTCATTAAGCGCAATGTAATCATCTACGTGAAAATCTCTGTCGTTCTTTCTTACTTCGAAATTTTTATTGCCGTATATTATGTCTTTAAAATAATTCGTCTCGATTTTTAATGCATGTGTCATTGTTCATTTCCCTCCGTCATTTCTTTTATAGCCTTGTTTTCAAATTTCTTATACGCATCCAAATACCACTCCTGCTTGTCACCGTTGAACGTTAATTCATAGTACATACCGTCAGGCAAAGTGCTTGAAAGTAGGTACTTCCAATTTTGCAACACCTTTACTTTCCACACTGTATATACCGAAAAATCTGGTATCTCATCCGTTTTGTCTAAGTGTTCAACAATATAATTTTTTACTATTCTAATCGCTTTTTTATCCATTTTTCTTATTCCTCCATCATTTCTTTGCAAGGTTGTCTATAGCCGGAATATAATCCTTGCATTTGTAAAAACAAGCATAGCAATTGAAATTGCAATTCTCATTAAACCTAAGTTCTTCTTTCAGTCGCTCCGCAAACTCTTTTATTGCTTCGGATTTTATTACTTTGGTAGCTGCATTGATTTTCTTACACTTGCTTTTTAATAAAATAGTGTTTTGGTTTCCCAACTTCTCAATCTCCGCCTTTTGGCGGTAGATAAGGTCAAGAGTATTTTGTAACATTACTTCTTTGCAATCATAAACTCTATCATAGGGGCAAATTTCACAAGAAACTTTCTCGCAATTTTCTTGTGCTATGCAACACTCCAAAGCCTTTATAATCTGCTCATCTGTCATATTCTCATCCCCTCCAAATCACAATTTTCACATTCCATCATCATCCAATCCCGGCACATATCACAGCCCTGCTCATCCAGTACGTACATCTGCCGGACATTGCCGCACCGTTTCAGCTTATGCGCCACATTGACTGCACGCCATGCACTGCTATACCGTTTGGCATCGTCCAATCCGGAGATGATTGCCTTGCCTTTGCTCTTGCCGCAATAGAACCCACATCCGGTCGTGGTCTTGATTCTGATAACATAACTCATACTTCCTACCTCATTTTCCGTTCAATTGTTCGCTTGATTGCCTTGCGCCTTCCGGCAACGGAATCAATATCTTTCTGCCGCTGCCGGAGCTTCTTTTTTCGCTCTGCCCGAATCTCTTTTATCAGCCGGGCTATGATTTCTTCCCGCACGGCTCCACATCCTCCAAATACACATCCACACGCGGCACATCATCGTAATACTTATCCACCACCGCCGATACAATCTGGGCGTCGTCATGATATGCCAGACCGTTCAGACTGTCGGCGATAATCTTGATAACGTTATCCATATCCGGTTTCTTGGTCGGGCGCAAATCACCCAGCAGCATTTTCCGGCGCTTGATCTTAGAAGCGGATTTCGGGATTTTGTAATATGCCGCAATGCTCATTTTAAGCATCGTCCCCGGTTCAAACCGCTTTAGGGGGCATTGCCGCTCATACTCCAGCTTTACCAGATTCTCATAGCTTGCCGTTTCTTTCGGCGTGTAGGTATGGCCGTTTCGGCACACTCTCGGTCTGCCTTTGCCCCGTGGTTCTCCGGGGACAGTAAATTCTATTTTCATTGGCTTACTCCTTATCGTATTTTTGGCGCATAATATCTTCAATCTTGTCATAATCATAGCCGGTTTCGTCTTTATATACATTCAGCTCCTGCCGGTCATGCGGCTCGGCTGCACCTTGTACCGCGTCCAGTGTTTTCCTCCCGGCATTAAAATGATTTTTCAAAATCGCTTCGATATACTTCCAGCTCCGGGCGTTATGCATTGTCGCTTCTTCAATTGCATACCGAATCACGCCCGGTTCAATATCCTGCATCCAGTTAATGATTTTATCCCGGATAATCGTTGTAATCGGTGCAATATTGTTTTCATACATCGAAATGACCTCTTTCAGATTTTCATCAACAACGGCTATACTGTTTTCCTCTGCTTTAATATTATTTAATTTAATTTTAATTTTCTTTTCTTTACGGGGTTTTTCTATGGAAAAACAGGGGTTTTTCTCGGAAAAACCCTCATTTTTCGCGAATTTAACAAAGGGTTGTGTTTCTTTTTCGTCCAAAACCCAATATTTCCGCTCGACTTCTACGGTTGTTTTGCTTGCTCTCACTTTAACCGCTTCTTGAAATCGCTTCTGTATTCCGTGGGAAGTTAAAACCTTGTCCGATGTGAAAAGTTTGCTATCCAGCAGTGACCGTCCACACAAGAAGTTTATAATCTGCCCTATTTTCTCGCCGCTCATACTGAGGTCATCGGCTGCGATGTACTCAAAATCATCGTCAGCCTTTGCATAGTATCCGTTTTCTTTATATGCGGCACATAATATGTATAAATAGACCGTTATACCGTCCGTTCCATATCTTCCTTTTAAAACCTTGATTGCTTTATCTTCGAAAAACCCCACATCCAAAGGGAAGTATTCAATCCCTTTTTTCTGTGGTCTTGCCATTTGTTATTTCCTTTCTAAAACGGGAGCTGCTCATCATTAAAATCCATATCCACAAAATCATCATAGTCCGGCATATTGTTGTTTCCTGCCGCTATTGGATTTAGTGTCCCTGTTGGGTTTACTGTCCCTTGTTCGACTTTCTCGCCGGTGAAGTAAACTTCTTCCGCAACAATACCGGTGGTATACACCGTCTGACCGTCTTTCTGGTAACTCCCGGTTTCGATTCTCCCGGAAAGCGCGATCATGTTTCCTTTGTGAAAATACTTGCTGACAAATTCCGCTGTTTTACCCCATGCCGAACAATTTAAAAAGTCGGCTTGATCGTTTGAAAATCGGCGTTTTACCGCAAGACCGAACTTTGCAACCATCGTTCCGTTTAGCGTTTGCCTTAATTCCGGCTCATTCGTGAGCCGCCCCATTAATATTACTTTGTTCATGTTGTACTCCTCTCATTTTCAGCTTTGAACACAAATATGCGTCCAGCTTAATTCCGTAAATTCTGTATTTGTGAAATAACTCCGCTTCGTTTTGGTGTGCTTCTATGTGATGTCTGCGGCATAATGCAATCGCTTCCATGCCCTCATGAAGAATGGTTCGCCTGTTCCGTCCCATTCCCACACGGTCAACGTGATGGACATCGGCAGGAGTGCCGCAGATGGCGCATTTGCGGTTAATCAGACAAGAATACAAATACCGTCCAATATCGTCCGTATACTCTAAAAGTGGCTTTCCTGTCGGCACATCCATCCGCAGACAGAAGTCAATTAAATAGGAGATGTATTCTCTTGCCTGGGTCATGGTGCAATCGCTCAGGCTGAAATATTCACCGCCTGTTTGGGATAACATGGAGTATTTGAACCATTCCTTTAAAAACTCCGGTTCATGCCCCGACCATGTGGAGATGTCATTTAAAATGGCATACGCCTTTTTGCGCTGATCGGGGGAAATGGAACGCCCGTCCCAAAAATGCACATCACAATCCGTAATCTGCTTACGGTCAAAATCATACATTTGCTCTGTGGGGACAATAATCTTAACATAAGTGTCCCCATACTCTGTTATATGTCCCTTCATGGCTTTGGCTGCTCATCAACCGGATTTGGTTTCCAGTTTGCGACTCTGTTCAAAATTGTAACGTATTGGTCGTCTGTTATGTCAGAAAACTTTTCAATATTGTACTCTTTAAGTAACTGTACTTGAAAATCTGCCGTTTCTTGTTCGTGTGTTTTGCTATAGTTTTTAAAAAAGACTTTCAAGACCTGTTCAGCAGCTTTCGGTATCTTCTGCGGCTGATTCGGCGATGTAGGCTGCGGTGTTCCGGATGTGTATTTTGTTCTGTCGCCGTTCCAGTACACATCAGCGCCCATGCCTAACGCCTTACACGCCACCGACAGCATATCCGTATAGGCTTTTTTGTATGATTCATCATCCACATACAAGCCTTTGCTTTCTTTGGATATGAGCTTAGAACCTCCCACACCGAATATGGGTTGATTCCACTGTTCTCCCGTTTTTGTGTGCAGCCATCCGGTGCAGATTACAACCGTTTCATCATTGCATTGGCGTACGTCAAAAGTCACGTCCGAAGTATGCCATCCCTCTCCGCAGGGTCCGAATATTTCGGTCAGTTTTTTTATCCGCCACATCGGATTAATATCCGTCATTCCTTTAAGCCGCCCGGCTGAAATCGGCTTTTGCGCTTCTGCCGGCACGGCACGAACTTTCTCATATAATTCAAGCGTATCCATAATGATTTACTCCTTGTTCCTAATATCAACGATTGAATTGCCATTGTTGTAGTCATAAGTGATGGTATACTGATCGCTGCCATTCACCAACACAACCCCATCCGCTAACATCTCCAACATGTTTTTTACATCGTCCACCGTTAAAGCATTTTCCATAATGTCCTCCTCCGATAACTCGGTATGATTTAATATTGCACTTGCCGCTGTGCATTTTATCCCGGTCAAGCCGACCAAAAAATCAATAGTGGTATTAAAAAATACAGCGATTTTCTTTGATTGCTCAATGTTTGGCGTTCGGCTCCCATTGCAGTAATACGATATTGTATTATCCGTTACATTTAAATACTGCGCAAGCTCTTTCTGCGTCTTGTGGTTTTCTTTTAGCAACGCGCGCAGTCTGAATGGTATCAAATTTTCTAAAGTATTCATATTTCCTCCAAGCTGTCCCTTACCGTAATACACCCCGAACACCCGATACATTCCCGGCTGTCGTCCACATAAAAATGGTCGGGATTCTTTTCACCGCATACCGGGCAATACTCATCCTCCGGCCAGGGATAATCTTCGCCATAGTTCCCGGTTCTTGCCGATTCCATCGCCGAAACCGCACCGGATGAATTACTAAAAATCATGTCTTGACTTCCTTTCCGATTTGTGATATACTGAACATGTTAATTTATTATGTAAGTCCGTGTGTGAGTTGCCGCTCCGCACGGACGTTTTTTTATCCCACCGGTACACATACCGTACCAGCAGACCCATCAGAATCCCACCGGCTGCCGCTGTGATTGAGGAAAATCCCATCTCGCATAACCGGCTGTAAATTGTAATTGCCGCAAAGGCTGATATTATATTAATCATTGCTGTTTACCTCGATTTGTATTTTCGCCAGCTCTGCCGCTGCGCGATATGCTTTACCATACTTATTATCACCGTGTGTTTCCTCGACTGCTTTCAGAAATTCCTCAATTGAACCATTGAAGCAGCCACATATTACATCAATCCCGGAATCGGTTTTGTAGAAAGTTGTAACGTCATTTCTACTGCCTATGGGTGATATGGTTATGTAATCTTGTGATGTCTGTATTTCCGCATCGCCGTATACTTCCGCATTGCCCCATACTCCCGCATTGCCGTATACTTCCGCATCGCCGTATACTTCCGCATCGCCCCATACTCTCGCATCGCCCCATACTCTCGCATCGCCGTATACTTCCGCATTGCCGTATACTTCCGCATTGCCGCATACTCTCGCATCGCCGTATACTTCCGCATCGCCCCATACCCAACATGCGCCGTTATGTGATAGATTCTTTTCTGTTTCCACGAATCCACCTAAATCACCGGCTTCAACTTGCTCACCTGCAATAGTTACAAAATCCCTGCATGCCCGAATCCGGTGCAATGTTCTGCCGTAAAATTCAATCGTTTCGTCTGTTAATTCATATTTTTTCATAATCTTTACCCTCTCTCACACAACGCCAGCACCTTGTCAACACATGCGTCAAATTCCTCTGCTGTCATGTCCTGCTCCGCTTTCCGATTCCGCCGGTTACTGCTCAACCCTCTGGCGGTGTCCAGTAACGCTTTGCGTGCGGTCGCGTTTAATGTTTTATATATTTGGTGTAATTCTTTTGATTCTTCATACATTTTCAGATCTCTCCTTTAAAGTATCCAGTCCGGCTTTAGTCATTTCGTTTAACATTTCCAGTACATCATCAATATTGAGTGATGGCAATTCCTCACGAATCTGATCAATAACCGTAGCGTTTAACGCCGACAGTTCTTTTAGGATTGTCATGCCTTTTCCCTCAATTTCAGATTCTGTCTGAATATTATCATTCTCCGTTGTCGCTGTTGCCTTAATCATGTTCCGTTACCTCCTTTCCTCCAATGCTTGTCCCGTAGGCACATGTGAACCGTCCCGGTGTAATCTATATCAAATAAAACAACAAGAGGTTTCATGGCTTTGTGTGGGGCGGCTCATATCTGCCTACGGGGTGGGGATTAAACATTAACTTAACTGCCTTGCAAAAGTTTCTATTGTAACGCCGGCTTTCCGTATACAAAAATACTTCTTTACAAAAGCAAACGATCTCCCTGTATACTCACATACATCTTTAACTGTCATTAGATGACGTTCATCGCCGTACTTATCATCTAAAAAACTTTTTAAGCCCTCTAAGTTATCCCGATAAGCTTCTTTTTCTCTCGGCATGCATCTCACCTCACTTTTTATATCAGTCTCCCTACTACTTTCACTAAAGTTATCGTCCCCACCACCAGTGCTGTAGTTGACAATATAAAATGCACAGTGAAAGCTATATTTTGTATAAGTCTCTGTTTCTTTCGCTCTGATATGTATGCGTTCCGGTATATTTCCTCTCTTTCCTCTGGCGGAAATCCATCGTCAAGATAATATTTCACCGTCTTTACCTCTACACCCCTTTTTTCTGACATCTTTGCCATTCTTCAAATCTCCTTTTATTTTCCGGATCCTCAAAGTACTTTTCAGCCAGTTTTGCGATCTGTCTACAGAAACTTTGCATTTCATAGGTTGGTATGGTTTCTAACTCATTCATATTAAATACCACCTCACTCCGACAGTAATTCTGCCAATGTACATCCCAATGCTTCTGCAAGCACCCCCAGTTTATTAATTGATACTGCATTGATACCGCTTTCAATATTATAAATATGGCTGGTTGTAATGCCCGTCCGCTTCGACAGTTCATACGCTGTCCATCCTTTTTCTTCGCGCTTTTTCCGCAAATTTTTTCTTACTTTGTCCATTTCCGTCATATAAGTACACCCTTTCCTAATTTTTATTTATACTCTTGACTTTTTTCTATATAAATTGTATAATTAAGTCAGAGAATAAATTTCATTTTAAAACCCGCATTGCCGTGCAGGTTTTAAGATATGTGAGAATTTTGTGCAAAGAACAAGAACATAAAGGTTTTATTAACAGTGTATTGCTTGTTTGAAAACCTTTTGTTTTGCTCTTATGGTTATATTATATCACGCTATAGCGTGAATGTCAATATTGTAATCACGCTTTTTAGTGATTTTATGATTTAACTAAAAAAGGAGGAGTATTTTTGTGTATATTACCCAAGACATTGCGGAACGCATTAAAATTACCATCAAAGACAAAAAACTAACCACAAAAAATATGCTGGAGGAACTTAACTTAGGTATAAATACCATTTCGGAATTTTCAAAGGGAAAACATTTGTCGTGTATAAGTTTAGCTCGTATTGCCGACTACCTCGATTGCTCAGTCGATTATCTGCTTGGTCGAACGGATAATCCGCAATCACACAAAATGCCCGTCCAACGTAAGCCGTTTTCGGGCGTTCGTCCTGCAACAATTGCAGCTTATGGACATGAAACGATGGGTATAGATGAAAAAGAATAGAGGGATGCAAAATGTTACTATATATTTTAGGAATGATATTTAACATACTGGGGTTCGTAGGATATTATTGCAATATCCATATACTGTTGATTTTAAGCTTCATTTTTTATGTATGCGAAATGGGTATTGGATTATTTTCCGGAAAACTGAATAATATCAATACGCCTATCTTAGCTGCAATAATAGGCGGTATTATCGCATTTGTGTGTAAATCTAATATTATTTACACCATTATGGTTGCTTTATGCTATGAATCAGCCATAATGACTATATCTTCTGTGATATATATCCTACGCATACTACATAAATAACATCACTACATATGGGAAGGTCGTTTAAAATGAAAAATTATATAATTGCTACTTTGGTAATGATTTTTGCATATCTCTTTGGCTCATTTGCTTTTCCTCAAATTATCGGAAGCTTTCGAGCTTTAAAGAGCCATTTTAAAAAAAGATATCTGTTCTCGCTTATATTTTGGAGTATTCTTGTGGCTGCTTCAGTACTTCTGGTATATGAGTTTTTAACTGGCTTTATTTACGCGTATGCGTTTGTATTGCTCATACCTTTGATTTTAACAATACGTACTAAAAATATTGAATAGGTGAATGTAGTTACCAAAAATACTGTGCTTATAGAAAAAACATTAAGGGGGCTGATTATATTATGCAGTATAGATATCTATACTCGCCAACACAAAAAAAGTACAAATATCTTTACAA
>ERZ1026856.241-NODE-241-length-38278-cov-7.126024_pt1 | contig 38278 bp, 30 predicted proteins | sample MGYA00380158_ERZ1026856 | MGnify/ENA primary metagenome ERZ1026856 (study PRJEB33269, sample SAMEA4719794) | human gut metagenome | biome: human-associated habitat; feature: organic feature; material: feces | place: Cameroon | collected 2013-10 ... | reverse complement strand
TGCAGCGGAAAATTGGCGGAAATTTATTTTATATGGGAAATATCCTTATATAGAGAGGATCTTGTTAGTTGACTGAGAATACATATAACAGGGATTTTGTATATGATAGTATAATTATTATTCTCATAGATTTGTACATGTAGCGATATTAGCACTACCATGTACTTGATGCAAAATCCAACTATAGAGATGAAGATATCACCTGCATAGGGGCATAAAACTTGATTGCTAATCTTTTAGTGTACCTTGTAAAAAAATGTCATTTTTGATAGGATTAGAGTATGTATTGTAAAAAAGAATGTTTTGGCAGGATATTTCTCAATAGGCATAATAGGTAACGAGAAGCAGTGAATTCAAGAAATTTATGAAGTGGGGTAGCGAAAATGGAAAAAGATCCATTTAAGGAGTATTTGAGGGAATCAGAACCTGACAAAGCAGGAAAAGGTTACGCTTGGAGTACTGCAATCGGACTTCAGGCTGTGGATGGACTCAAACCGTCAAAATATTTAATAGATGCTGCCATTCAAAATATTGAAGGCAAAATCACAATGAAGGAAGCACAGAGCCTTATCGACAGTTATTATGAGGAACGTCCTGTGCATTTGTCGGACGAGGAACGCACAGAAGAAGCAGATAAGGTTTCTTCCCGTATTGCAGAGATACTTTTCGAAACTGCATTTTCATTTTCTCCGAATGAGTATATTTCTATTCATCGCAAACTCTTTCAGGGTATATATAAGCACGCCGGAAAAATCAGAGATTATAACATTACAAAAAAAGAGTGGGTACTTGACGGTGCAACCGTAATGTATGGTAGTGCTTCTGAACTTAGAGCTACTCTTGAGTATGACTTCTCTCAGGAAAAGGATTTTAGTTATAAAGGTCTCTCAATGGATGAGATTATCCACCATCTGGCAGTCTTTGTTTCAAGACTTTGGCAAATCCATATTTTAGGAGAAGGTAATACAAGGACAACAGCAGTATTTTTTATCAAATATCTCAGAACACTTGGTTTTTCTGCAACCAATGATATTTTTGCAGAAAATGCGTGGTATTTTAGAAACGCACTGGTTCGTGCCAATTATACTAATTTGCAAAAAGGTATTCACGAAACCACGGAGTATCTTGAAGTGTTCCTTAGAAATCTACTTTTGAACGAGAAAAACGAGCTTCATAACAGAGATTTGCATATAAGTGGACTTTTGAACAATAGAAAAGTAGACATTGGAAGTGGAAAAGTAGATATTCAAGACAAAAAAGTAGACATTGAAAGTGTGCTTTCAGAAAAGGGAAAAGATTTTTCTATTAAGACGACAGGTCATATCCGTAGAATGTTTGAAAAATTTGGACATGATGAAGTATTTGGAAGAAGTGCGGTTACGGAATTATTGGATTTAAAAAATTCGAGTGGGTCAAAACTTCTTTCAAATTTAGTGCAGGCAGATATTATTGAACCGGTATCCGGATACGGAAAAGGAAAATATAAATTCAAGCAGTAAAACTCGCTAATGAAATTGGCCAAGCAAAGGCAGCAACAGAGCTAGGTATACCTAGAAGTACCGTATATACCTGGATTAGAATGGTTCGCTTAGGGTGACTTGATTTAAGCGCAATTCGGTGGGACTTAAAAAATCCCTGTTAAGAGTTATGCTATCATGTTTAGCAATGATAGACATTCTCCTAACAGGGATTTTGTGTATAATAGTATATTAATTATCTGTAAGCCTGGATATGGTTTGTCCAATAGTATGGGCGGCTTGACAGAGCTCTTCTGGTGTGTGGGTGGCCATTAGGGCGGCTCGCAGCATGGCCTGTCCCTTGGGTACAGTAGGATAACGAATTGGGGAGATGAAGATATTTTGCCTATTTAATTCCTCTGCTACACGCAGGGCTAATTCCTCATCATGAAGCACAATAGGTACAATGGCAGTATCGCTATGAGCTTCAATGCCTTCCTTCTGTAGAGTCTTACAGAATATACGGGTATTTTCCTGGAGCTGATGCACCATAGAAGGCTGATTTTCTAACAGCTCTAGTGCTTTGGTGGCAGCAGCTAATACGGCAGGGGAAAGGCTGGTGGAGAAAATATAGCTTCTGGCTGTGTTGCGCAGGTAGTCAATGAGAAGCTGACTGCCGCAAACATAGCCTCCTTCGGCTGCCAAGGCCTTGGAAAGGGTTCCCATGAGAACATCTGGCTGGCTCTTCAGGCCAAAATGCTCTGCAATTCCCCGGCCTGTGGCTCCAATCACGCCGGTGGCGTGGGCTTCGTCTACCATAGTAAGTACATGATATTGTTCCGCCAGGGCCATAATATCTGGCAGGGGGGCAATATCTCCTCCCATGCTAAAAACAGCATCAGTGACAATCAAGCCCTGACAGCCAGCGTGTTCCTGTAATTTTTCTGCCAGATCCTTCATATCGTTATGCTTGTATACCACGGTTTTGGCATGGCTAAGACGACAGCCATCAATAATACTGGCGTGATTAAGCTCATCACTAAAGATAATACTGTCTTTGATGCCTAGAGCTGAGATAATACCTACATTGGCCATATAGCCTGTGTTAAAAATGAGTGCCTTTTCTGTATGCTTAAAGCTGGCTAGTGCTGTCTCCAGCTGATTATGCAGAGGCAGGGTGCCAGTAGTCAGCCGGGAGCCACCAGAGCCTACACCATATATATTTATAGCCTCCTTGGCGGCTTCTTTTACTTCTGGATGGTCAATAAGGCCAAGATAGTCGTTGGAAGCCAGCATTAGCTGGTTTTGACCTTGATAGATAATATGAGCAGCCTGAGCTGAGGATATTTCCTTGGTATTGCGATAAAGCTGCTGACTTTTCTTTTGGTCTAAAATATCCTGGAATATCTGCCAAGGCTTGTCAGAAGTAGATTTTGGCTTTGGGGTATTATTGGCATAGGGATTAGATGGTACATTTTTGACCAAAACCCTTTGCTCCTGCAAATATTGGATACAGTCCTCTACTTGGGATTTAGGGCCACGGTAAAGAAAAATTCTACCTCCGTCAGGACAGCCCATTTCCTTTAACTGGGTAATGCGTATATAGCCCTTGTCCCGAGTGGCAATATAGCCTGTTATGTAATCCGGATCATCAGACATACACAGTTCTCCAATTATATTCGGGGCAGATAGTACCTTGCTGGCCAAAACCAAGGCTTCCTGAAAATGATTTTTGCCATCACAAATAGCTTTGGCTTCTCCCTTGGGGGCAATGCTATCCATATAGGTAGCGCGAATGCCTCGCTGCTGGTCTGGCTCCAATCGCTCCAGAGTATCTACATCCAGCAGCATGGCGCCTCGCATAACGTAGGTGGCCTGAAATAGCTCCAGTATTTTCTGGCATTTATCTGGGGTTAGACCTAGCTCTGCCATAATCTGGCACATAAACTGCCGCCCCTCTGCCGGGGTTGCGGCTTCATGGGTGGAAACAGGCAGAGCTTCAATATATTTTAGATTTTCTGGGGCAACTGCTTCAATTTTCAGGTTGATGAAATCTGCCTTACCTTTAGCATGATGAAGGGCTCGGCTGAGCAAAGCCTCCATCTGCTGTGGCAGCTCCTGCTGGGGCAGAATTTTTTCGGCTCCAGAAACATGCTCCTGAATTGAGCCAATATGCTTGCTGGCTCGCATTTTCAAACTATATATAGACATAATTTAGGCTCCTTTGGCATTGTATTCATAACTTTCCAGCTACCATGATAACTAAAATTGCCGATATTGTCAACTGCAAAATCAAAATAGGTTGACAATGTATTTGACAGAATTTAATATATCTATGTGTGGGAAATATTTTGTGAGGAAAAAGGAGAAAATTATGAAAAAGAATTTTATGTACCCTGCTGAGATTACTCAGATTGGTTTGCTAACAGCCCTGCTGACTGTAGCTGGAGCGATTAAGCTGCCTAGCTTGCTGCCAGGTCTGGAATTTCAGATATCAGCTCCTCTGGCTGTAGGTATCTGTTTTGTTTTTGGCTTCAAAAGATATCTTATTATAGGTATACTTTCTAGTATGATAAGTCTTGCTCTAGGCACCCATAATTTATTTAATGTAGCTATTGCTATGCAGTTTCGCATCGTAGTAGGCATAATTTATCTTTTGGCAGGGCAGGCTCGCAATAAGTATCTGGTTATGGCTATTGCCGGCCCTTTGGGAACACTGGTGGCTCGTTTGACTCTAAGCGTTGTTTTAGGCAAAGGTGTCTGGGCTTTGGTGGCCGCAGCCTTCCCAGGTATGGTATTTACCTTCCTAACAGCACCATTTATGGTAGGGCTGCTGCGGAGGGTGGCTAGAGTTGGCCATCTGGCGCCCCAAGGTTGATATTTTCCATGAAATTTTGTTCCCAAACCCGCTCTGGCTATTGGCAAAAGCCTAAAAATATTGCATAATAAATAGAAGAAATTTGATTATCAGGGGGCCTATTATGGAATATCGGTTAGCTCACAACTGTCTAAAGGTAAGAAATCTCCATAATTCTTTGCAGTTTTATACAGAGATTCTTCATATGCAGGAAAAGGGCCGTGTCCATATTGGTGATACTATCTTGGTTTATCTGGGCGATGAAAAAGCCTCAGCCCATGAGCTGGAGCTTAACTATCATCCAGATCATGCAGATGCCTATCAGCTAGGTGAAAATCCTGTGCATCTAGCCTTTGCTGTGGATGATTATCAGGAGGCTTTGGAAGCTCATAGACAGGCAGGTTGTATAAAGCTGGAGGTGCCTCAGCATGGCATACATTTTTTAGCGGACCCGGACGGCTACCTGATCGAAATTCTGCCACAAAAACATTTTTCACTTACGGAGAGGGGATAAAACATGAGAATTAACGAAGCCCAGCTAAAAAGCATTATTGATGAATTGACCTTGGATAAGGAGCAGCTAAAAGAGGTTGCTTCTGCTCTGCGCTTTGATATGGAGCTGGCTCTGCAGGGCCGTGAGTCCAGTATGCCAATGCTGTGCTCTTATATTGGTATGCCTACTGGTCAGGAGAAGGGTGAGTTCCTGGCTTTGGATTTTGGTGGCACCAATTTGCGTGCTGAGCTGGTTAGCCTTAAGGGTGATTGCCAGTATGAAATTGTGAAGATGGTAGCCAAGCCATTGGTTACTGAGGAATATAATCTGATTAACGGCTCTGCATCTGCCGAAAAGGTTTTTGACTTTATTGCCGATATGTTTGCTGAGCTGCTGGAGGGAGCAGAAAACAAGACCTATTATCTTGGTCATACTTTCTCTTTCCCATCTCAGCAGACTGATATTTACAATGCCCGCCTCTTGGTATGGACCAAGGAATTTGCTATTCCTGGCGTAGAGGGTGAGGTTGTAAATGATTTGCTGCAGGCTGCTTTTGACCGCAAGGGATTAAGCAATATCAAGGCAGTTGCTGTGATTAATGATACTGTAGCAGAGCTGCTGACTGCTGGCTATCAGTATCCAGATACTCAGATTGGCTGTATCTATGCTACTGGCAGCAACAACTGCTATATGGAGCGTACTGCTGATGTAGGCCGACCTGCTGCCATTATTAACATGGAATCCGGCAGCTTCAACAAGCTGGCTCCTAGCCAGTGGGATAACAAGCTGGATGAGGCTTCTGAGAAACCAGGCCGTCAGCGCTTGGAGAAAATGGTTTCCGGCCGTTATATGGGTGAGCTGTTAAGCCTTACCGTACAGCATCTGCTGAATCTGCAGGAGAAGCCAGAATTTACTGCTATTGATATGTCTGGTATTATGGCAGACACCACTGCTGTAGCCAGTGATGCAGCCAAGGTTATCAGCGCCAAGGTTGGTGCCCTGGAGCCAGGAGAGGCTGCCTATATTCGTGACCTGACTGAGGCTATTGCCATTCGTTCTGCTCGTATTGTGGCTGCCTGCTTTGCTGGTATTCTCTGGCATGTGTCTGGCTCTGGCAAGATTGCAGACCAGCATATTGCCATTGATGGCTCTGTTTATGAGCATATGCCTCATATCAAGGAAAATGTTCAGAAGGCTCTTTATGAGATTCTGGATGAGGAAGCAGGGGCAGTTACCCCAATGCTGTTAAAGGATGGCTCCGGTTTGGGGGCAGCTATTGCAGCAGCCGTTGCTTCTAAGAATATTTAATAATATGTAGAAAACCCAATTAATATCCTGTTCAATAAATGAATTTTACTAAAAAAGCGAATACATGAAAACCTTTAGATTATACTATCATAAAATAATTTTATAACCAGTGGGTATTGCCAAAACTGGTATTTATGACTATAATTTATGGAAGAATTGAGAAACGCGCTGTTAAAAATGCATTGCTGTTTTTAGGAGGGGTTTAGATGGGTAACAAGCCCAAGGTTGTTGTTGTAGGTGCAGGTTTTGGCGGTATTGCTGCTGTCAAAAAACTGGCCAAACAGGATATTGATATTGTTATTATTGAAAGAACTAACTATCATCTGTTCCAGCCATTGCTGTATCAGGTTTCCACATCTGTATTGTCTACAGATGATATTTCTTATCCAATCCGTGCTATGTTCCGCGATTATGATAATGTAGAGCTGTTCATGGCCAAGGCATTGGAGATTGATGGCAAGCGCAAGGTTGTTGTTACCAATCATGGGGATATATCCTATGATTACTTGATTGTAGCTGCTGGTGCTACCAACAACTTCTTTGGCATGGCCAATGTAGAGAAATACGCCTATGGTATGAAAACCATTCCAGAGGCCTTGCATATTCGTAATCATGTCCTTCACATGTTTGAGCGTGCCAACAAGCAGATTGATAACGAGGAGGAGCGTCGCAAGATGCTGAGCTTCATCTGCGTAGGCGGCGGCCCTACCGGTGTTGAGGAAGCTGGTGCTATTGCAGAGCTGGTTGCTGTTCAGAAGAAGGAATATCCAAATCTGAACTTTGACGAGGTTAGCATTCGCCTTATTGAGGCCACTGATAAGGTACTGCCAATGATGCCTCCACATCTTCGTCAGCATACCATTAATGTGCTGGAGAAAAAGGGCGTACAGGTTATGCTGAACACTCAGGTGGCAGACTGCAACGAGGATGGCCTGTTCCTGAAGGACGGCACCTTTATTCCTAGCCGTACTGTTATCTGGGGTGCGGGTGTCAAGGCTCACAAGCTGGCTTCCACTATTGGAGCAGAATGTGACCGTGCTGGACGTGTTATTGTTGGTCCAACCTTGCAGGTACCTGGGTATCCAGAGATTTTTGCTATTGGCGACAATGCTCATTTCCTGCAGGATGGCAGACCATTGGCTACTGTAGCTCCTGTTGCTATGCAGGAGGCTTGGCTGGCTGCTGACAATATCATCCATCTGTGCAAAGGTGAGACTCAGCTCCATAACTTCAAGTATGTAGATCATGGCGCTATGGCCACCATCGGTCGTTGTCAGGCTGTGGTAAATTGGGGATTTGTGCAGATTGGCGGCTTCGTGGCATGGCTGATCTGGATGTTCCTACATTTGCTCCGCCTGGAGGGTGCCCATGCAGATATTACTGTAGGTACCAAATGGTTCTGGAATTTCGTTTCTGGTACACGTCTGGGCCGTATCATTACCAATATCAAATTGGATGATGAGGATGCGGCTATGGAAAATAAAGCCTAAATATGTTATGATGAAGGGGTGTGCCTGGCACATCCCTTTTTTGTTGCCAAGGCACAAAAGACAATTCTTTTAGTTTAGATTACAGGAGTGATTTCCTTGCATAAAGCAAAATATTGGGCTTTGACAGCAGGTCTTTGCCTGTCCACAGTCCTATCTGCCACTGTGGCATCAGCTATGCCGGCTGCTACAGCTCACAATGGTCAGAGAACAGTAATTAGTGATATTACCCGGCCTGGTAATCAGCAGGGCAGTGAGGACAAAACTGTGGATGTGGTGGAGTCTGCCTCTAAGACTGATACAAAGGTTAGGAAGTATATTCCGGACTATCTCAAAACCGTCCGCCTCTCTTGGGAGCCAGTACCTGGTGCTGTCAGCTATCAGGTGGCTATTATGCGGGCCAACAAAAATCTGCCGGAGAATGTGGTATCAGTCAAGAGAGGGATTTTTACCAACGGTTATGAGCTGGATACCTCTGTTATGCGCACAGCCAAGGACTACTACTGGAAGGTGTGTCCTTTGGATGCCAGTGGCAAATATATCAAGTTGTACAGTGATTTGCGGCCTCTGGTGGATCAGGAGCTGAATCCTAAAGCTCCCAAGCCTACCACAGAGTTTGAGTCCATGGCCTACGCTCCCCTGTATCCAGTATTCTCCTGGGTTCCTGCCAAGGATGGCAAATACTATGATATCAGGGTATATCGGGAGGAAAATGGCAAGCCTGTGGTTATTAGAGAGCTGAGTACGGAAGGTTCTGTCTACTATGAGGATGCCGGCTATACCTGGCCAGGGAAGTATTATTGGCAGGTGCGGAGCCGCAATGAGTCAGGCACTCATATTAGCGAATGGTCTACTCCTAGCTGGTTTCAGGTCAGCAATCCGGTAAAGGTAGCGGCTCTGGGAGATAGCATTACCCACGGTGGAGGAGCTGTATCCACTCCCCCGGGCTATGTTATGTATAATTGGGAAACCTATTCTCAGGTGCCAATCAAGAATCTAGGCTATAGCGGTGATACTGTAGCGGCTATGGATGCTAGATTTGAGACTGATGTACTGCCTTTCCATCCCAAGATTTTGGTAATCATGGGTGGCGTAAATGATTTTCGGGCTGGTGCTATGGCTCAGGATATTATCTACTATCTACAGCAGATAGGCAATAAATGCCGTATGCATGGGATTATTCCTGTCTATGCTACTGCTACGCCAATTAATCCCCATTTTATTGCTAACTGGAGCTATATTACCACGCCGGCAGTAGATTGGAAGGAACAGCAGGTATTGTTGAATCAATGGATTATGTCCCAGCAATATGCGGTGGATGTAGCCAGCGGTATGACGGATTGCTACGGCTTACTTATGGATGAGGCTACTACCGATGGCTTGCATCCAGATGTTTTGGGCAAAAAGCTAATAGGAGAAACCATCAGCGATTATCTTCTCCGCACTTTTCCCGGCAAAAATCTTCTGGCCAAATAATGTCTGATTTGGGTGAAAATATAGATAAAAACAATGATGTATAAATAATGATTATAATATCATAAATTAGCAAATGAAAAGACCGTGTAAAGAACCTGGCACAATGGTTCAAACACGGTCTTTTGTATTGTTCAATATTAAAACTAATTTCTATATTATAGGCAAGCTCATATATTCTGGCTCATGAATGGTAATCTTGCATTGGGCTGCTGTTAGATTGGTTAGTTCTGTGCTAATAGCCTCACAATCTGCCGGCTCCACCAGCAATCTTACTGTCACCTTATCCAGATAGGCAGTTTCCCCGGTTCGCAGCTCTTCATTGCGAATCCAATTTTCCACTGTGCCTAGAAGGCTATAATCCATTTCTGCTTCCATAAGGCAAAAGGGCTTTACCTCCAGACAAGGCGTAGCCTCCAGCCCTAGGGAGGCAGTGTGGCTATAGGCCCGAATCAGTCCCCCAGCCCCTAGCTTGATACCGCCAAAGTATCTGGTGACTACTACCACCACATTGGTGAGGCCATGTTGTTTAATGGACTCCAGAATGGGATTGCCAGCAGTGCCCCCAGGCTCCCCATCATCATTGGATTTTTGCTGACTGCTATCTGCTCCCAGCACCCAGGCGGAGCAATTGTGGCGGGCATCAAAATGCTTCTTCTTGATGGCTGTGACAAAATCCCTGGCCTCAGCCTCGGTTTCCACATGGCTGGTATAGGCAATAAAGCGGGATTTCTGAATTTCGTAGCTGGCTGTGCCATTTTCGGCTGTTGTCTTGTAGATATGCATAATTAATTCTCCGGTATGGTTAGATTTTGGCGCAGGCTATTGGTTTCGGCTGCTGTAAACAAGGCATCAGGGCCATTGCGCAGCATGGTTTCCTGCAAAATACGGCTTTCCTCTTCGTGGTTGTCTGTACTTAGGTTGGCTGGATTGGCATTGGCCTTAAGGGCTGTAATAGCTGCCAGCTGCTTTTCACTGTAGGCAATGGTCTTGTTCAATATACTGGCGGCCAAATCGTAGTTGGTATCATCCAGGCTGATAGGTGGGGCCAGCTTGCTTAGCTCCTGGTTAGTAACCTGAGCCTGATGCTCCAAAAGGTTTAGGCGGGTATAGGCTGTATTAAGGCTGATATTGTCATTGTGATAGTCATTGACAATTTTCTGGCCTTGGGACCAGTTGTAGTCCAGGCTGTCTAGCTGTTTTTTGTAGCTGGTGTACCAGTCATCAAATATTTGCTGCTGGGCGGCAATGCGGCGCAGGGCTATTTCGCTAGGTGGCTCTGCCTTAGGTTGAAACAGCAGGGCTTGGCCAATGGCGCCAATGGTCAGGGCCAATACCAGACAAAATCCATAAAAAACTTTTTTATTGGGAAGATTGCGGTATAATACTAATAATAGCAAAAGACATATCAGTACGGCCGCTATAAATACGATAGCCATAATATGCTCCTTTTTCAGAAAAAATACTTTAATGTGTTGTAGTATATTCTATCATTTATTTGGCTATAAGACTATAGATATTTTGCTGTCTTGGCAGATGGTAAATTTTGCAATGTTTACCAGAGAAGGTTTTGCGATGGGAGGCTGTAAGTATTTTGAAGGATAAAAAATTGTATCAAATGGCTTGGCGACTGATGAGTTCCTATTGGCATTCTCAGGAAAAATGGAAGGCTAGAGGCTTGCTGGCAGGGGTTATTGCCCTCACCTTGGGGCAGGTATATATGCTGGTTTTGCTGAATGGCTGGAATAATGATTTTTATAATGCCCTGCAGCAGCGGGCCTTTGAGTCATTTTGGCCCTTAATTGGCCAATTTGCAGGTTTTGCTTTTTTGCACATTATTTTTGCGGTCTATGCTGTCTATGTAAGACAGATATTGGAAATCAAATGGCGTAATTGGATGACAGACAAATATCTGGACAGATGGCTGGGGCATCAAACCTATTATCGTTTGCAGGTAGCTGGTCAGGACGATATGGATAATCCAGATCAGCGTATAGCCGATGATGTTAATTCTTTTGTGAATTTAACCATGGGTTTGTTTGTGGGAGTTCTAAAACAGGCAACCTCCTTGGTAGCCTTTGTAGTTATTCTGTGGAATCTATCAGGTTCTCTGGATATCCCTCTGGGAGATACTGTGCTTTCTGTGCCAGGGTATATGGTTTTTGTTACCTTGATTTATTCTGTTGTAGGTACCTGGCTGGCTCATAAGGTGGGCCGGAAACTGATTCGTTTGAATTATGATCAGCAGAGATTTGAGGCGGATTTTCGTTTCAGCATGGTTCGGGTTAGGGAAAATAGTGAGAGTGTGGCCTTTTATGGGGGCGAAAAGCCTGAACTGCAAAATTTTCGAGAGAGGTTTGCCTTGGTTATTGGCAATTTCTGGGGGCTGATGAAGCGTACCAAGCTGTTGAATTTCTATGTGAATGGCTATGCTCAGATTGCCATTATTGTCCCGGTGCTTATGTGTGCTCCTCAGTATTTTAATGGCACTATGCAGCTAGGTGGCTTTATGCAGACCATTAGCGCCTTTGGTCGGGTTCAGGATGCCCTAAGCTATTTTGTGGAAAGCTACGATAGCATTGCTCAGTATGTAGCCGTTATTCGCCGTTTGGGAGGCTTTGCTGGTCATATGGAGGAGGCAGAGGCATTGACTTCATCCTTTGACTTTACCAAAAATACCAGCAATGCCCTGCAGCTGTGGCAGATGGATATAGCTCTGCCAGATGGTCGGCAGTTGGCAGAAAAGCTATCCATTGCTGTGCCGGCAGGGAAGAGGCTGTTGATTAGTGGCGGTTCTGGAGCAGGCAAAAGTACCCTGCTTAGAGCTATAGCAGGTATCTGGCCCTATGGCACAGGGGAAATATCCCTGCCTACAGGCTGGCGTACCATGTTCCTGCCACAAAGGCCGTACTTGCCGCTAGGCAGTCTGCGGCGGGCTATTTATTATCCTCAGCCTGTGCCGGAAAATACTGATGATAATTTGACTGGTTTGTTGGAGCGTTTTGGTTTGCAGAAGCTGGCAGGTCAGATGGATGCAGTAGATGATTGGAGCCGGATTTTGTCTTTAGGTGAGCAACAGAGGCTGGCCTTTATTCGCATTTTGCTCCTGCGGCCGGATATTGTCTTTTTGGATGAATCCACATCGGCCCTAGATGAACCAAGAGAAGCTCAGTCCTATGAGATTCTCCACCAGCTGCTGCCACAGATGGCTGTAGTCAGTGTGGGACACCGCTCCAGCCTGTTGAATTGCCATGATAAGCAGCTGGTTCTGGCCGGGGATGGTTATTGGAAGCTGCAGGACATTAAATAAGGAGGCAGATTGTGAGTACATTTAGAGGTGGAAAGCCCTGGGAGGAAAAGAAGGGAAAGAAGCTGCAGCTCTTTACTGCCGGGGAGAAGGCTTCCCTGGTTTTGTGCTTGGCCATGCTGATTTTTGCCCTGCAATCTGAGGATGTGCCCCTGTGCTTTTTGATTTTTGCTTTCTTTTGTTATGAGCTGCAGAATGTTCTGGCCAAAATAGCTGGTCAAAGATTTCGTTTTCTGGTTTCCTTGCTGTGGGGATTGTGTATATCCTTGTTTGTTGGTTCCATTTTTATGGCCTTTTTCTAACATCTGTCAAAGAATAATTCTCACATAATTTCAATAAAGAGAAAATATTATAAAAATCCTGTTTTTTTTAGGTAAAAAGCAGGATTTTTGCTTTTTGTATGGAAATATAAATAGTAAATAATCAGCAGTTATTTTTGCGATCCTGCCTTGGTTATAGAGAACATTAGATGTGTTGCATAATCTGGCTGCTGCGATGGACAGCATGGCAGGAAAAAGGTTATTGAAAAGGATACAGGGGTGATATTTTATGAGTAAGACAAAGTGTTTGGCAATGATTCTTGCAGGTGGCCAGGGAAGTCGTCTGGGTGCCTTGACCAAGAATATTGCAAAACCAGCCGTACCTTTTGGCGGCAAATACAGAATTATTGATTTTCCGTTGTCCAATTGTGCCAACTCTGGCATTGACAAGGTAGGTGTCTTAACACAGTACCGTCCATTGGAGTTGCATACCTATTTGGGGACAGGTAATGCCTGGGATTTGGATAAATCCACCGGCGGTGTGTTTATTCTGCCACCATATGCCAGGGACAAGGGTGCAGATTGGTACAAGGGCACAGCAGATGCTATTTATCAGAATCTGAATTTCATTGACATGATGGATCCAGAGTATGTATTGATTCTGTCAGGTGACCACATCTATACTATGGATTATTCCAAGATGCTGGATGTACATCGTGCCAACAAGGCAGATGCTACCATTGGTGTATTTGAAGTACCTTGGGATGAGGCACCACGCTTTGGTATTATGAATACTGATGCTGTGGATGGCCGGATTATTGAATTTGAGGAGAAGCCAGCCAAGCCAAAGAGCAATCTGGCTTCTATGGGTATTTATATTTTCAACCGTGAGTTCCTGAGCCGTTATCTGATAGCAGATGCTGCGGATGAGAATTCCAGTCATGACTTCGGCAAGAATATTATTCCTGCCATGCTGAATGATAATGCCCGTTTGTATTCCTATGCCTTTGAGGGGTATTGGAAGGATGTAGGAACTATTGAGAGTCTGTGGCAGGCCAATATGGACCTCTTAGCTGATGAGCCGCCATTCTCCTTCAATAGCTCCTGGACTATTTATTCCTCCAATCCATCTCTGCCACCGCATTATATTGGCAATGAGGCACGGGTGCACAATTCCATGCTGAATGAAGGTTCCATGATTTTTGGCGAAGTGGATCACTCTGTCCTCTTCTCAGGGGTAAAGATTGGCAAGGGTGCCAAGGTTACTAATTCCGTCATCATGCCATTTACCAAGATTGAGGAAAATGCTGTTATTGATCATGCCATTGTTGCCCAGAACTGTGTTATTTCTGCCGGTGCAGTTGTAACTGGTGAGGCGGGAGCTATTGCCGTAGTCCCAGAGGGAGAGGTAGTAGAGGCCACTGACGAAGGGGAACAGGTAAGCTGAGCTGACTATTGGTCAGACTAATAACAACAATAAGAACGGAGTGATCGTTTTGAGTAATATGATGGGTATTATAAAGCTGGATGGTGCCAACTCCATGCTGAAGGAGCTGTGTGAGCATCGTCCTGTTGCGTCTCTGCCAATTGCAGGACGTTATCGGGTTATTGATTTTGCTGTTTCCAATATGGTAAATTCCGGTATTGGCAATGTAGGCGTGCTTTTGTCTGCCAATGCCAGATCCATTTTTGACCATTTGCGTTCTGGTAAGGATTGGGATTTGGCCCGCCATCGTGGAGGTCTTTCCTATCTGCCATCAGATCCTTATGATGGCAAGCCTGCTACTGGAGATCTGCAGGGACTGTATAGCAATCTGGATTATATTCAGCACAATGCAGCTGAGTATATTATCATTGCTCAGGCAGACTGTGTGTACAATATGGACTTCCGCTCTGTATTGCTTTTCCATCAGAATACCGGCGCGGATATAACCATGGTTTATTCCAAGGCACAGGATGATATTTCTGGTAATGCTGCTGTTATGAAGGTAACAGAAAATGGACGGGTAACTGATATTGCCAAGTCCCTCACTGTTACTGCCGGCACAAATGATTTCCTAGGTGTATATCTCATGTCCAAGGATACTTTCGTAAAGGTTGTGTCCAATGGCTTTGAGCGTGGCGGTACTGACTTCCTGCTGGATGGTATTATCCGTCACATGGAGGAATATAGCATCTTTGGCTATGAGCACAAGGGCTATGTATCCCGGATTAATTCCACTATGGCTTACTTCAATGCCAACAAGGATTTCCTCAATCCAGAGATTTGGAGCGAGGTATTTATGGGTGATAATTTGATTCACACCAAAACCAAGGATGCAGCACCAGTACAGTACAAGGATACCTCCAGAGTGGTAAATTGTCTGGTGGCTAATGGCTGCGAAATTCGTGGCGAGGTGGAGAACAGTATTATCTTCCGGGATGTAAAGATTGGCGAAGGAGTCAAGATTAAGGATTGCATCATCATGGAAAGATGCGTTATTGAGGACAATGCAATGCTTCGCAATGTTATCTGTGACAAAAATGTTACTGTTAGCAAGGATCAGTGGCTGAAAGGTGCAGATAATTATCCTCTAATTGTTGCCAAGAATACCACAATCTAATTATGGCAAAATAGTGTGCAGGGAAGCACAGAAAAAATTATTTTTCTGCAAAACCTGCATAAATAGGGCCGCTGCAGAAGTGTAGTAGACAAAAATACCATGCTTTTGCAGCGGTTTTTTACATCAACGGCTAAGGAAAATGGACAAATCGAAAAAATATGATATAATACAAGCGGTGTCATTATATTTTATTCATAGTTTTTTATTACATTTTTCCACCGTTGTAGGGAATGCTATAGAGTTAGATGCACACACATCAGGACTATAGTTATTCCATTAGAGGATAGGAGTTGAAATTATGTCAGTAATTGAGCGAGACATTGATACCATGAAAGAAGAGCTGAAGCAGCGTTTTGTTACCACAGCCCAGATAAATTATGGCCGTGAGCTTTCCGACCTCAGCGAACATGAACTTTATGAGACCTTGGCACAGGTCGTCAAGCAGTATACTTCTGAAAATTGGATTAAAACTAACAAGCAGTATCAGGAAAACGATGAGAAGCAGGTTTATTATTTCTCCATCGAGTTCCTGCTGGGCCGTCTTTTGAATACCAATCTGATTAATTTGGATCTGAAGAATGCCCTGAAGGCAATGCTGCAGGATTTGGATTTGGATATTCATGACCTTTATGAGGAAGAGCCAGATGCAGGTCTGGGTAATGGCGGCTTGGGCCGTTTGGCAGCCTGCTTCATTGATTCCATGGCTTCTCTGGGCCTGGCTGCTCATGGCTGCGGTATCCGCTACCAGTATGGCCTTTTTGAGCAGAAGGTTGTTAATGGCCAGCAGGTTGAGATTCCAGATAACTGGTTGCGCAATGGCTTTGCCTGGGAGTTCCGCAAGCCTAACAAGGCTGTAAAGGTTCGCTTTGGCGGCAAGGCATATATGCATATTAACGATGATGGTTCCTCCACTGCTGTTCACGATGATTACACTGAGGTAACTGCAGTGCCTTATGATGTACCTGTTATTGGCTACAAGAACCGCACTGTCAATACCCTGCGCCTTTGGAATGCTGAGGCAAATCAGGATTTCTCCGATTATGCAAGCCTTACCAATGATGAGATTAAGGAGCGTCAGGAGTACCGCAACAAGGTAAATAAGATTACTGAGTTCCTGTATCCAAATGATAGCACCGCTGAGGGCAAGCGCCTCCGTCTGGTTCAGGAGTACTTCTTTGTATCTGCTGGTGTACAGAGCATTGTACGTCATTTCATGCGTACCCATGACGATGTTACCACCTTTGCAGACAAGGTATGCATCCAGATTAACGATACCCATCCAGCAGTAGCAGTAGCTGAGCTGATGCGTGTATTTATTGATGATTATGGTCTGGATTGGGATGTAGCCTGGGATATTACCAGCCACACTGTAGCCTACACCAACCACACCATTTTGCCAGAGGCTTTGGAGAAGTGGGATAGAGATCTGTTCAAGGATCTGCTGCCACGTATCTACATGATTATTGACGAGATTAACCGCCGCTTCCTCTATGAGGTTCGTTCCAAGTATCCAGGGGATGAGAATCTGATTCATGAGCTGTCCATTATTCAGGATGGCCAGGTTCATATGGCTCGTCTGGCTGTAGTTGGCTCCTTTAGCGTCAACGGCGTAGCAAGACTGCACACCAACATTCTGAAGGAAAGCACTTTGAAGTATTTCTATCAGTACTATCCAGATAAGTTCAATAACAAGACCAATGGTATTACCCATCGTCGTTGGCTCATTAGTGCTAACAATGCACTGGCTCATGTTATTGATGATAAGCTGACTCGTCAGTGGAGAGGCGACACCCGCATGATGAAGCAGCTGAATCAGTATGTAAATGATCCAGCCTTCCTGAAGCAGCTGGACAAGGTAAAGCGTGCTAGAAAGCGTGCTCTTGCTCAGTATGTATGGTCCCACAACAAGGTACGCATCAAGATTGATTCTATCTTTGATGTACAGGTAAAGCGTATTCATTCCTACAAGCGTCAGCTGATGAATATCATGCATATTATGTATCAGTATGATCGTCTGAAGAACGATCCTGAGTACAAGATGCCTGTACCAGTTGTATATTTCTTTGGCGGCAAGGCTGCTCCTGGTTATTTTGTAGCCAAGGAGACTATCCGTCTGATTCTGGCTGTAGCTAACAAGATTAATACAGATCCAAGCATTGATGGCAAGATTAAGGTTGTATTCCTGGAGAACTTCGGGGTATCTCTGGGTGAAAAGGTGTATCCTGCAGCCGATGTCCACGAGCAGATTTCCACAGCTTCCAAGGAGGCTTCCGGTACTGGTAACATGAAGTTCATGATGAACGGTGCTATTACCCTGGGAACTATGGACGGCGCTAATGTAGAGATTCATGAGCAGGTAGGGGATGAAAACTGCGTAATCTTCGGCATGCGTTCCGAGGAGGTTATTGATCTCTACGATCATGGCGGCTACAGTGCATGGGATGAGTACAACACCAATGCCAATGTGCGTCTGGTTATGAATCAGATGACTGATGGCACCTATGGCAACTTCCAGAGCCTCTTTGATTATCTGGTAAACAGCAATGATGAATTCTTTATCATGAAGGACTTCAATGCTTATATTGAAGCTCATGAGGAAATCGTTCGTCGTTATCAGGATCATAACGCATGGCTCCGTTCCTGCGCTATCAATATCGCAAATTCCGGTATTTTCTCCTCTGACCGTACCATCGCCCAGTATGCAGAGGATATCTGGGACATCAAACCAGTAGATATAGAGTAATTCAATCCATTTTAGAGAGGGGATGGACAAATGAATCTGTCACAACTCACAGAGTACGATACCTTCCTATTCCATCAGGGAACTAACTGCAAGGCTTATGAGATGTTGGGAGCACATATAACCGAGGAGAATGGCCAGCAAGGCGTTCGTTTCAGCGTATGGGCTCCTAATGCCAAATCTGTCAGCGTAGTTGGTGAATTTAACAATTGGGATACCAGGGTAAATGAAATGTCCCGCATTGAGGATGGGGAGATCTGGAAGATCTTTATCCCAGGCCTCAAGGAGGGAGATATTTACAAATATGCTATTATGCCACAGCATGGCGGCCCTCATATTATGAAGGCTGATCCATATGGGTATTATTGCGAGGTGCCACCGGCTACCGCTTCCCGTGTCTTTGATATGAATCGTTATCAGTGGCAGGATCAGGAGTGGCAGGAGAAAAAGCAGCGGACTCAGTCCTATGGCCAGCCTATGCTGACCTATGAGGTTCACCTTGGCTCTTGGCGGCGGAATGCTGAGGGCAAGGCCCTGTCCTATAGGGAATTGGCTGATCAGCTGGTTAACTATGTGAAGGATATGAATTATACCCACATAGAGTTTATGCCTCTGTGTGAGCATCCCTTCGATGGCTCCTGGGGCTATCAGGCTACTGGCTACTATGCCGCTACCAGCCGTTTTGGTACTCCTGATGATTTGCGTTATTTGATTGACAAGGCTCATCAGGCAGGTATCGCTGTTATTATGGACTGGGTACCAGGTCATTTCTGTAAGGATGATCATGGTCTGAGAGATTTTGATGGCCGGAATCTGTATGAATCCGACAATCCTCAGAGAGCAGATAATGCTGGCTGGGGTACCACCAATTTTGATTATGGCCGTACCGAGGTACAGAGCTTTTTGATTTCCAATGCTATTTTCTGGATGGATCAGTATCATATTGATGGCCTCCGCATTGATGCTGTGGCCAATATGCTGTATCTGGATTATGGCAGAAAGAATGGCGAGTGGCAGCCTAATAAGCATGGCGGCAACGGCAATCTGGAGGCTATAGATTTCCTCCACAAGCTGAATGAAACCGTGTTTAGAGAGTATCCACAGGCTTTGATGATTGCTGAGGAGTCCACCTCCTGGCCAAATATTTCCAAGCCTGTTTATATGGGTGGCATGGGCTTTAACTACAAGTGGAATATGGGCTGGATGAATGATATCCTGAGATATTGCAGTCTGGATCCTATCTACCGCAAGTGGCATCATGATAAGATTACCTTCTCCATGATGTATGCCTTTAGTGAGAATTTTGTGCTGCCTCTTTCCCATGATGAGGTAGTTCATGGCAAGTGCTCCCTGATTAACAAAATGCCAGGTGATTATTGGCAGAAATTTGCTGGCCTCCGTGGCTTCTTTGGTTATTGGATGGCTCATCCAGGCAAGAAGCTGTTGTTTCAGGGCGGTGAATTTGGTCAGTTTATTGAGTGGAAGTGGAATGACAGTCTGGATTGGCATCTTCCTGAAAAGTATGAGATGCACACCAAGATGCTGGCCTATTCCAAGGCCCTGAATAAGTTCTATGTAGACCACAAGGAATTCTGGCAGATTGACTTTGACTGGGGCGGCTTTGAGTGGATTGATTGCGATAATGCCGAGGACAGCGTGATTTCCTTTATTCGTCGGGCTGATAATGGTGATTTCGTCATTGCCATATCCAACTTTACTCCGGCAGTTCGTCACGGCGCCCGCTTTGGTGTACCAGAGGCTGGTATCTATGAGGAAGTATTTAACAGTGATGCTGCCGAATTTGGCGGTTCTAATGTTATTAACGAAAATGATATTCCATCACAGGATGTGCCTTGGAATAACAAATCCTATTCTATTCAGATAACAGTACCTCCATTGGCAACTGTATATATTCAGTTGAAAAAGGAGCGTCCCCTAAAAGGGAAGACTGTATCTGAAAAGCAGGAAATTGTAGAGGCAGAGGTCGTGGAGCCAAAGGCTGAGGAGAAGAAAAAAACAACTCGGACCAGAAAGACCACAGCTAAAAAGACTGCTGTTGAAAAGGCTGTTGCTGAGAAGAAGCCAGCAGAGAAAAAGTCAGTAGCGAAAAAGCCAGCTGCTAAGAAAACTGCCACCAAAACTACAGCAAAAACAGCTGCCAAAAAGACAACTACCAAAAAGACAACTGCCAAGACAAAAACTGCCAAGACAGCTGCCAAAGCTGTGCCAGAGGCAGCTGAGGGGGAGACAAAGCCAAAGCGCAGAGGTCGTCCACCTAAGAAAAAGCCAGAGGCATAAGCGTAGTAGCGTTTTACTAAAAGGGGTTATAGGTATGGTGCAAGGGCACTAGAAAGAAGGTTTGTTATGAAGGTATTGTACGTAGCTTCAGAGGCTGTTCCATTTATCAAGACAGGAGGATTGGCAGATGTTGCTGGTTCCCTGCCGAAAGAGCTGGCAAAGATGGGGGTTGATGCCAGAGTAATTTTGCCAAAGTATAGCAAGATTGCTGAGGAATATAAAGCCCAAATGACGCATGTAGGACATATTTTTGTACCTGTGTCCTGGCGTCACAAATATGCTGGCGTAGATATGCTGAAGCAGGATGGAGTTACCTACTATTTTGTAGATAACGAGGATTATTTCAAGCGGGATGGCCTCTATGGCTATGGCGACGACGCGGAAAGATTTTCCTTCTTCTCCCGTGCAGTACTAAACCTTCTGCCTTTACTGGATTTCTTCCCAGATGTAATCAATTCCAATGATTGGCATGCTGCTCTGGTTAATGTTCTACTGAAGCTGGAGCATCAGGGGGATGAAAGATATGAGAATATCAAGACAGTATTCTCCATTCATAACCTGAAATATCAGGGTGTCTTTGACAAGAATGTTATGGATGATGTACTGGGCCTGGATTGGAAGTATTTCAACAATGGTGATTTGGAGTTTAACGATTCTGTTAATTTCATGAAGGGCGGCATTGTCTATGCTGACGTGGTTGCCACAGTTAGCCGTACCTACGCCCAGGAAATTCAGTATCCATATTTTGGTGAGCAGCTGGATGGCTTGCTGAGAACTCGGGGAGACAAAATAGCTGGTATCGTTAATGGTATTGACTATGATGTTTACAACCCTGAGACTGACAAGAATCTCTTTGTCAACTACGGGCCTGAGACCTTGGCCATGAAGAATGAGAACAAGGTTAAGCTGCAGGAACAGCTGGGGTTGCCAGTGGATAGAAATATTCCTATGATCGGCTTGGTTTCCCGTCTGGTAGCAGCCAAGGGCTTGGATTTGATTGTCCGGGTTATGGATGAGCTGTTACAGGCTGAGGAGTGCCAGTTTGTACTGCTGGGCACTGGTGACAAGCAGTATGAGGATTGGTTTCGGGGCTTGCAGTGGCGTTTGCCTCAGAAGGTTTCTGCCAATATTCGCTTCTCCAATGAGCTGGCCCAGAGAATCTACGCAGGTGCAGATATGTTCCTGATGCCATCTGAATATGAGCCTTGCGGCTTGGGACAGCTGATTGCCCTTCGCTATGGCACTGTGCCTATTGTCCGGGCTACTGGCGGTTTGAAGGATACTGTAACCTCCTTTAATAAGTATACTGGTCAGGGTAATGGTTATAGTTTCAACAATATTAATGCCCATGATATGCTCTTTACCATGAAAACTGCCTTGGCAGATTTCATAGATCCTAACATCTGGCAGCATGTGGTGAAGAATGCTATTGCTAGTGACTTTAGCTGGCATAAATCTGCTCAGGAATACATGAATTTGTATAATAGCCTGATTCCAGAGAAGCCTGCTGAATAAGCCTAATATGGAATGAATTGAAAAGGGGCTGTTGCTTGATGATTTTTATCAGGCGACAGCCTTTTTGTATATCTTTTTTGCATAAAGTTTTTTAAATAGTGGCTTTTTTTTTGCCCTGTTTTGTACTATAATTAAAAGTTGAATGAAATTCATTTTCGGAACGATAAGGATGAAATTTTCTCCTTGAAATGGCTGGAGACGGAGGCTGATATGTATCCTATAAATATATGTATGAAAGGCTGTCAAGCGGCTATATTTGGGGGAGGAGCTGTGGCTCTCAGGAAGCTTGGTCGGCTGTTGGAGGAGGGGGCCAAGGTGGTTCTGGTGGCTCCTGAGCTGGTGCCGGAGCTGCAGGCTTTAGTGGAAAGCCTGCCAGAGGAGAGGCTGGTGTGGCATCAGATGACTCATAGGGACTTTGACTGGGAAGCCAGTGACTTCCGTCTGGTATTTGCGGCTACAGATAGCCGAGAGGCAAATCATGAGATTGGTCAGATGGCTCATGGTCATGGGGCTTTGGTAAATGATGTTACGGCTCCGGAGGAATGTGATTTTCAGGTGCCGGCTCGCATATGTCGGGGGCAGCTGGAGCTGACCGCCTCTACAGGTGGTGCTAGTCCGGCTTTTGCCAGACTGCTAAGGCAAGATTTGGAGAGTCGCTACCATAAGGGCTTTGGTCAGTTTTTGGATTGGCTGGGGGAGATGCGGCGGGAGCTGTGGCGCAGGGAGCCGGATACGGTAAAGCGGCAGGGGCTGTGGCGTCAGGCTATGACACCGGAGATTTTTAACTATATTCTTGATGAGAGATTGGAACAGGCAAAGAATGAAATCAGAAGAAAGATTGGTTGTGCTGGGGCTGAATCATCGGACAGCTCCTGTGGAGATTCGTGAAAAATTTAGTATAGATAAAGACAAACTGCAGATGGTATTGGCCAATACAGATCAGATTGCTGGCCTTAAGGAGGCAGTGGTGCTGTCTACCTGTAACCGCAGCGAGATATATGCTGTGGTGGAGCTGGAGGAAGATATTGCTCCTGTGGTGGCTCTGTGGCAGGAGCTGGTAGATATTCCTATGGATAGGGAGTTCCGTCATCAGTATACCTATGAGTTCTGGGGGGAGCAGTGTATTGAGCATCTTCTGCTGGTGGCTGCCAGTCTGGACTCTCTGGTTATTGGGGAGGGGCAGATATTGAGCCAGGTGAAGCATGCCTATGCAGCTGCCCTGGAGAATGGTTCTACTGATACCATGCTGAACCTTTTGTTCCATCGAGCTATTGCTACGGGCAAAAGGGTGCGGACAGAAACCAGAATTGCCTATAGTGCTGTATCTGTCAGCTATGCGGCAGTGGAGCTGGCCAAGAATATTCTAGGAGGTTTGGATGGCTGCCGGGTACTGTTATTTGGTGCAGGCAAAATGGCGGAGCTGACAGCTACCCATTTGCTAAGCCAGGGTGCTCCAAAGCTTTTTGTGGCCAACCATCATATTGAGCGGGCCTTGTCTCTGGCAGAGAGATTTCAGGGACAGGCGGTGCCTTGGACAGAGGTATATGAAATGATGGGGGATATGGATATTATTATTACCTCCACTGGTGCCCCTCATTATGTTATTCGGCCTAGGGAAATGGCCAAGGCTATGGCTGGCCGTAGACAGAAGAATGATATTAATGGTATCAAGGCAAGGCCTTTGATTCTGATAGATATAGCGGTGCCTCGGGATGTGGATCCAGAGGTGGGACAGCTGGCAGGGGTTGACCTGTTCAATATTGATGATTTGGAATCCGTGGTGGATGAGAATCTACAGCAGAGGCAGCAGGAGGCTGTGGCGGCTCGTGAGATTGTAGAGGAGGAGGTTCATAACCTGCTGGATAGATACCAGTATCTGGGGATGCAGCCAGTTATGAGCAGACTTAGGGACAAGGCGGAGCTGATTCGCAGGACAGAGCTAAAGCGGGCTATGCGGAAGCTTCATGATCTGCCTGAGGAAGATGTACGGATTGTAGAGAATATGACCAAGATGCTGGTGCGGAAGCTGCTGCGGGAACCTATGAGCAGTCTCCACGATGCTATTGGCACACAGCAGGAGCAGGAGCTAAAGGGTGCTATGGAGAACCTGTTTCAGCTGGAAAGTATGGGAAATGAGGTGGATGCAGATGCATAAGCAAAAGTTGGTGGTAGGTACTAGAAGCAGTCAGCTGGCTTTGTGGCAGGCGGATTTTGTGATTGGGGAGCTAGCGAAAAAATACCCTGAGCTGGTGGTGGAAAAAAGATTAATGACCACCAAGGGAGATAAGATTCTCAATGCTCCTTTAGCCAAGATTGGCGGCAAGGGCCTTTTTACCAAGGAGCTGGAAACAGCTATGCTGGAGGGGGAGATTGATATTGCGGTGCACAGCCTGAAGGATATGCCGGTAGTGGTACCGGAGGGGCTGGTGATTACAGCTATTACCCAGAGAGCAGATCCTGGGGATGCCTTTGTCAGCTCTAAGTATGAAAGCTTTCAGCAGTTGCCGGCAGGGGCCAAGGTGGGCACCTCCAGCCTGCGGCGGAAGGCACAGCTTCTCCATGCCAGACCGGATTTGCAGATTGAGGATTTGCGAGGCAATGTAAATACCCGTCTGCGAAAAATGGAGGAGGAAAATTTTGATGGCATTATTTTGGCCTGTGCTGGACTGAAAAGACTGGGCTTTGGGGACAAAATCCGTCAGGTATTGCCTCAGACCATGTGTCTACCTGCTGTTGGCCAGGGGGCTTTGGCCATTGAATGTCGTCAGGCTGATAAGGAAACCAGGGAGCTGTTAGAGTTCCTGAATGATAGATGTACCAGATTGTGTACAGAGGCTGAGCGGGGATTCCTGGCTACCGTTGAAGGTGGCTGTCAGGTGCCTGTAGGAGTCCATGCTGTATCAGCAGAGGCTGGTATCCGGGTGGAGGCTGTGATAGCCTCTCTGGATGGCAGTACCATGTTGCGGGATGCTCTGGAGGCTGAAGTAAAGAATGCTCAGGAGGCTAGAGCTGTTGGCGTTAGTCTGGCAGAAAAACTGTTGGCTAGAGGCGGCAGAGAGATTCTGCGGTCTATCGGGATAGAAGTATAAATTATAGGAGGATGGATTTGACTATGAATGGTAAGGTATATCTGATAGGGGCTGGCCCAGGGGACTACAAGCTGTTGACCTTGAAGGCCTGTGGCTGTCTTGGTAATGCTGATGTGGTGGTATATGACCGTCTGGCTGATGACAGAATATTGGGCTATGCACCAGAGGGGGCGGAACTTATTTATGTAGGCAAGGCTTCCAGTCAGCATACTATGCCCCAGGAAAAAATCAATCAGCTTTTGGTGGATTTGGCCAAGGAGGGCAAGACTGTAGTTCGTCTCAAAGGTGGGGATCCCTTTGTTTTCGGCCGTGGCGGGGAGGAAGCTCTGCTGTTAAAGGAAAATAATATTTCCTTTGAGATTGTGCCGGGCATCACCTCTGCCATTGCAGTGCCTGCTTATGCAGGGATTCCTGTTACCCATAGAGGGGTGGCGGCTTCCTTTGCGGTGGTAACTGGTCATGAAGATCCTACCAAGGCGGATTCAGATATTAATTGGCCTCAGCTGGCAACAGCTACGGATACTTTGGTATTCCTGATGGGTGTGGCTAATTTGCCTAAGATTACCGCCAAGCTAATGGAAAACGGCCGCAGCGGAGATACTCCTGTGGCTATTATCCGTTGGGGCACCAAGGCTCAGCAGCAGGTATGGACCTCTACTGTGGCTGAGGCAGCAGAGATGGCCCAAAGGGAGAATATTAAGCCACCATGTATCTTCCTGGTAGGCAATGTGGTGAACCTCCGTGAACAGTTGGCTTGGTTTGATGGGGCCGAGAAGCCTTTGCAGGGAAAGAGGATTCTGGTAACTCGTGCCAGAGCACAGGCTTCTAAGCTGACGACAGGCTTGGAGGAGCTGGGGGCTGAATGTTTTGAGGCTCCTGCTATCAAGATTGCACCTCCTGATGACAAGGGCAAGGCTCTGGATGAGGCTATTGGTCATTTGGCTGATTATGACTGGGCTATCTTTACCTCTGTTAATGGAGTGGAGTATTTCTTCCGCAGTTTACAGCAGGCTGGGCTGGATACCCGCAGTCTGGGGGGGATTTCCATCTGTGCTATTGGCAGCAGTACGGCAGAGGCACTGCAGAGCTATGGTATTATGGCTGATGTGGTGCCAGCGGATTACACCGCTGAGGGGGTTCTAGCCGCTCTCTATGGCAAGTTGAAGTCTGGAGATAAGGTGCTTCTGCCAAGGGCGGCTGAGGCTCGCAATGTACTGCCCGAGGAGCTGTCCCAGCAGGGGATTGATGTGACAGTGGTGCCTGCCTACAAGACAGAGGCAGGGGATGCTGACAAGTATCTAGTAACCAAGCTGCTGTCTGATGGTGAGCTGGATATGGTGACCTTTACCAGCTCCTCTACGGTAAAGAATATTGTGAAACTGCTGGGAGATCAGGCTGTTGATTTGCTAAAGAATGTTAAGATTGCTGCCATTGGGCCTATTACTGCGGAAACCTGCCGTCAGCAGGGCTTGCAGGTGGATGTTCAGGCAGAAGAATATACTATTGCTGGTTTGATAAAAGCTATAAAGGAGGCTTTTTAATCATGGAAAATTCATTTGAGCAGAAACTGCGTCCTCGTCGCATGAGAATCAATGAAAATGTGCGGGCTATGGTGCGGGAAACCAATATTTCTGTTAAGGATTTTGTTTATCCTATCTTTGTGGTACCAGGGGAAAATATCAAGGAAGAAATTCCAAGTATGCCAGGCTGCTATCATTTGTCTGTGGACAAGGCGGTAGAGCTGGCAAGAGAGATTTCTGCTCTGGGGATTCCCAGCGTAGAGGTTTTTGGCCTGCCTGAGTACAAGGATGCCATTGGTTCCAGTGCCTGGGATATGACCTCTCCTGTTCAGCGGGCTATTCAGGCTATCAAGGCCAAGGTGCCTGAGCTGGTAATTGTGGGAGATGTGTGTCTGTGCCAGTATACAGATCACGGTCATTGCGGTGAGCTGTGCGGTCATTATGTGGACAATGATGCTACCTTGAAGCATCTGCAGAAGGTGGCTGTCAGCCAGGCTGAGGCCGGGGCAGATATGATTGCTCCTTCTGATATGATGGATGGCCGGGTGGCTGCCATTCGTCAGGCCTTGGATGACAAGGGCTTTATTAACACCTCTATTATGTCCTATGCGGTAAAATACGCTTCTGGCTACTATGGTCCTTTCCGGGATGCAGCAGATTCTGCCCCACAGTTTGGGGATCGTCGGGCTTATCAGATGGATCCTGCCAATAGCCGTGAGGCTATGAAGGAAGTTGAGCTGGATCTGGCTGAGGGTGCAGATATTATTATGGTAAAGCCAGCGCTGGCTTATCTGGATGTGGTGCGCCAGGTGCGGGATTCCATTAACCGTCCTGTGGCTGTATATAATGTTAGCGGTGAATATGCTATGGTAAAGGCTGCTGCAGCTAATGGCTGGATTGATGAAAAGCGGATTGTGCTGGAGACTTTGACCAGCATGAAGCGGGCAGGAGCAGATATTATTATTACCTATCATGCTATTGATGCTGCCAAGTGGCTCAAGGGCTGATGCGTTGGTATGGTTTCAGGTATTATAGGGAATCCGAGGAGGAAAATTTACATGTTGAATCTTGAAAAATCCGCGGCGGCTTTTGCTGAGGCCAAAAAGCTGATGCCAGGTGGCGTTAATAGTCCGGTTCGTTCCTATAGAAGTGTGGACTGCAATCCGCCTTTTATTGCTAGAGCAGAGGGCAGTCATATCTATGATATTGACGGCAATGATTATATTGATTATGTAGGCTCCTGGGGACCTATGGTGGTGGGCCATGCTCATCCCCAGGTGGTAAAGGCTCTGCAGGAGGCTGCTACCAGAGGTACCAGCTATGGTGCCCCTACCTTGATTGAGTCCCAGCTGGCCAAGAAGGTTATGGAGGTTTATCCATCTATTGAGGTTATCCGCATGGTAAACTCTGGTACAGAGGCTACCATGAGTGCTTTGAGATTGGCTAGAGGCTATACTCATCGCAACAAAATTGTGAAGTTTATTGGCTGTTATCATGGCCATAGCGATAGCCTGCTGGTAAAGGCTGGCAGCGGTATGGCTACCTTTGGCGTGCCTGATAGCCCAGGAGTTACTCCAGGCACTGCTCAGGACACCATTACCATTCCTTATAACGATTTTGAGGCGGTAAAGAAAGTTTTTGCTGAGCAGGGACAGGAGATTGCAGCTATAATTGTGGAGCCTGTGGCTGGTAATATGGGCTTGGTACTGCCAAAGCCTGGCTATCTGGATTTGCTGCGGAAGGTTACAGAGGAAAATGGTGCTCTGTTGATTTTTGATGAGGTTATGTGCGGCTTCCGGGCTTCCCTGGGCGGGGCTCAGGCGGCTTATGCCATTAAGCCGGATTTGACCTGTCTGGGCAAGATTATTGGCGGTGGTCTGCCTGTGGCTGCCTACGGCGGTCGTCGTGAGATTATGGAGCAGGTTTCCCCTGCTGGCCCTGTATATCAGGCTGGTACTCTCTCTGGCAATCCTTTGGCTATGACTGCTGGCTTGGAGACCTTGAAGATTATTACTGCTCCACCAGAGCCAGGAGAGCCTGACTATAGCCGGGTGCTGACCATCAAGACCAAGAAGCTGGTGCTGGGTGTGGCCCAGAAGGCCAAGGAAGCAGGTGTTACCCTGCAGGTACAGCAGGCTGGTTCCATGTTTGGATTCTTCTTCAGCCCTGTGGAGGTTGTGGATTATGAAACCTCTGCGGCAGCAGATCAGGAAGCCTTCAAGGTATGGTTCAAGGCTATGCTGGAACAGGGCATCTATATTGCACCTAGTCAGTTTGAGACCTTGTTTATGTCTGGTGCTCATACTGATGAGGAAATTGATAGAACAATTGAGGCTGCGGGCAAGGCATTACAGCAGGTGGCTGAGTATCTGAAAAATCGCTAATAAAAAATTGCGGTAGGCAGGGGATTTTTCTCAGCTGGGCTGTATGGAAAGATCGCTAAATAGAAAAGGGACTGATGCTGATTCGGCATTCAGTCCCTAATTTTTGACAAAAAAATGACCGAAGATTGCATCCCTTCGGTCCAGCACACGAAAATAACAAAAAATATAAGTGCTTTTGAGTTGAACTTAACGTTCACCGATAGTATATACAAATTTTGAAATAATGTCCAGTAAAATTTTTAATAATATTTATTAAAGGAGATGTTAGGAATCAGAGGATAGATTAGAATTGGATTACAATTGTATTTGGGTTTTGCATTTGCTGGGGATTATCAGTATAATGTTAATATGTAGAAGAATAGCAGATTGAAACGAGGTGGCGAGAATCTGTGCTGGTTACAAACAATCTGCTTGGGAAGATGTATAGAGAGTTGGGAAAAGGATTAAGGAGGAGTGGTTTTATGGTAAGAAAGTTAATGAGCCTGCTGATGTGTGCAGTTTTGATGTTTACTATGACAGGAACAGCCTTTGCAGATGTAGCCAATACAGCAGACGACAAGCTGGCTGCTGTGGAGGTTACTTTATATGGTACAGCCCAGACAGGGCCTTTGGCAGATAGAATTAGCAAGCTGGAAACGGACTTTGGGGGAGTGCATAGTGAGGGCAGTATGATGGATCGCATTAATGCCCTATATGATGCCACCTATGACAATTCCACCAGTCCTTCCCTGATTACCCAGATGAATGCTTTGGAGTGGACTATTTCCCACAAGGTAAGCATGGACTGTATGCAGCAGCGGGTAACAGATATGGAGATTAATGTTTATGGCAAAACCACTACTGGCACCTTTAAGTCCAGAGTAGAGCTTTTGTCCGAATTTGCCTTTGGCTCCAAGACTATTCCTTTGGTGCAGACCACTATTCCAGCTAATACCTTGGCCAAGGTAGCTTTGGTGGATAGACTTAATGCCAAGAATCTGAAAAAAGGTGATGTAGTTCGCTTTAAGGCTGCTGAGGATGTTATTGAGGATGGTATGCTGTTGTTTACTGAAGGAGCTGCTGGCGAGGGTGTTGTAACCAAGGTTAGCCAGGCCAAGAATTTTGGCCGCAATGCAGAGATTGAGGTGGATTTCAAGTATCTGACTGCAGTGGATGGCCGTCAACTGGATATGGTGCTAGGTGAGGAATCCAAGAAGAGCATGGAGCAGTTAGGAATGGCTGCTGGGGCAAGCCTTGCCGGTATGCTGGTGCTGGGGCCAATTGGCATTATTGGCGGCGCCTTTGTCAACGGCAAGAATATCGACCTGCCAGAGGGCACCGAGCTGTATATCCAGACTCGCAACGATGAGGTAATCTACGCAATCCCAACCACCGCAGAATAAGCTTTGAATATTGGCAAGCTGGAGGAATTTCAGGCTAGAGTAGTCGCTGTGTTACAAAGCTAAAAGTATATATAGTAAATGCTCCTTTAGGAATCATTGGTATGGATGGTTTCTGAAGGAGTTTTTTATTAGGGAAATGTATTACATGATTGATGTGAGTGGGCGAATGATGGTAAAAGATAATATATTCATGTTATGTATTATAAATATATATTAGCCATATACTAATATTATTAATACACATCAATGCAAAAATTAAAATATTTCAGGATATTACTTTACCACAAGTAGAGTTTATGATAGAATTTATCTGAGGGGTGGTGGTGTTAATGGGGAATAGGGCAAGGATTCGGCGGGATGCCATGAGTCTAAATCCTATAGATGATGCATTGTTTCAAAAGATGGCGGAGGATACGGAATTCTGTCAGGAAATATTGCAGGTTATTTTGAATGATAAGGCTTTACAGGTTATGGATAATGTTCCGCAATTTACGCTGAAAAATTTGCAGAGCCGTTCCTGTATTTTGGATGTTAAATGCACCTTGGGTGATGGGCGAATTGTCAATGCCGAAGTACAAAAATCCGATAATGATGATCATCAGCGGCGAGTGCGGTATAACGCAGCCTTGTTGACAGCTAATATTGCAGAGCCGGGGGATAGATTCAAGGCGATTCCTAATGTAGTAGTGGTATTCATATCTAAATTTGATATGTACAAGTCTGGCAAGGCGTTGTATCATGTAGATAGAATTATTCGAGAAAATGGTATAATGGTGGATAATGGTTTTTCCGAGTTATATGTGAATGCTGAAGTGCAGGATGATTCAGATGTTGCTAAGTTAATGGATATATTTACCAGGCATGAGGCATACGATGATGAAATGTTTCCGATTACATCAAAACGTAAACGGCTGTTTAAAACTACAGAGGAAGGAGTGAATGAAATGTGTGAAGTCATTGAGAAATATATAGCTGAAGGACGGCGTGAAGGTATACGCAAAGGTAGAAGTGAAGGACGGCGTGAGGGCATGCGTAAAGGACGGCGAGAGGGAAAGGCAGAGGCTATAAGGAGCCTGATGGAGTCCATGAGTATGACGGCGGAGCAGGCCATGAAGGCTTTGAAAATACCAGCAGGAGAGTTCGGAAAGTATATGACCTTGCTGTGATGGATTTAGAACCTATAATAAGCAATATGGAGGGTTACGATGGGACTGGCGAATTTGTTTCTTGGAAAATGGGTTGGAATAGGCACAGCACTTTGTTTGAGCCTGATGCTGGAAGCAGGCACAGCCTATGCCTTTCAGAATCTGGAAAAGGACGCAAGGGGGCCGGAGGTACTGCAGGTACAGAAGCAGCTGCAGTTTCTAGGCTACAAGATAGCCAAGCTGGATGGCAGCTTTGACAATTCTACCTACCGGGCTGTAATGTCCTTTCAGCGGGATCAAAAAATCAAAATCACCGGGGTGGTAGATCGCAAAACCTTCAATGCCATACAGGTAGCCCGCCGGAATGCCAATCTGGCAGGCCGGGTAGAGAATACAGGTGGCTCTATGGCAGGAGAAGGCCTGGACATAGAGGAAAGCTGGGAAGCTCTCAAAGGGCAGGGGACCAAGGTGCCAGAGAGCCAGCCCTTTTTGGCTCGCCAGCAGGTGCCTCAGCTTCTGACCACCGCAAAAAAATACATAGGAGTGCCCTATCAGTTCGGGGGAGATACCCCCAAGGCCTTTGACTGCTCCGGCTACCTCCAGTATGTATTTGCCCAGAACGGCATGAAGCTGCCCCGGACAGCAGATTTGCAGTACAAGCTAGGCAAGAGCATGACTGCCGGCAAGCTGGAGGCTGGGGACTTGGTATTCTTTACCACCTATGAGCCAGGAGCCTCCCACTGCGGCATTTACCTAGGGCAAGGGGAGTTTATCCACGCCTCATCCAGTAAGGGAGTACGGATAGACAAGCTAAATGACAGCTATTGGAAAAGCAAATATTATGGTGGCAAGCATATAGTAAAATGAGCATGGGGGCAAATAGCCCCCATATTTTATCCACAGAAATTTATAACCATGTCTGTTTATACAGATTGTTCGCCCTTATTTGGGGGTTCAGCAACACAAAAAAGGGAATTCCCTGCTGGCTGCTCGTGTATAAACTATGCATAAATATACAGAAACATGTATAGTTCCTGTGCATATGTTGTGAATAGCAAATACTATATATAGTATCCAATATTGACACATGACACTATATATAGTAATATATTGGTGCAAGTAATTACAAAAGCAAATTCCAATATATGCAAAAATATACGCATAAATGTAGACTTTATAGATTTTTTCTACAGCGCATTTATGATATGAAAGGGACGAGATTAATGTTAGTAAATGGTATCAGCGTAACTGTAACAGGCTTGGAAGATATGTCCAAGAAGGAGATTATTGGCTACATCCAGATGCTTCAGCAGGAAAACAACGGAGATTTGGCCAAGCTGAGCATATCTCCTGCTGAGGACGGGGAAATCAATCTGGATTATGAGCTGCAGCCAGCTAAATTTGAGCGTATCCGTCGCATTACCGGCTATTTGGTAGGCACCATTGACCGTTGGAACAACGCCAAAAAGGCCGAGGAGCATGATCGGGTAAAGCATGCCGTTATTAACTAATCCCACAGTCACAGAGATTCCCCAGTTGGCAGTACCAGCCCATCGGCTGCAGATTGCAGGTACTGTAGGGGAATCCATTGTAGATGGGGAAGGCTATCGGTACACCATTTTTACCCAGGGCTGTCCTCATAACTGTTTTGGTTGCCACAACCCTCAGACTCATGCTTTTCATGGGGGGAGACAGGTAGAGCCAGCCAAGCTGCTGCGGGATATTTTGGAAAATCCATTGTTGGAGGGAGTCACCTTTAGCGGTGGAGAGCCATTTTGTCAGGCCGCTGTCTTGGCAGAACTAGGGCGAGAGCTAAAGGTCAGTGGACTGACCATCTGGTGCTACACAGGCTATACTCTGGAAGCCTTGCTGGGAAGCCGTCAGCAGGCAGTAAGACATTTGCTGCAACAGATAGATGTACTGGTGGATGGACCATATATAGAGGAGCAGAGAGATATTAGCCTCCTGTTTCGAGGCAGCCGCAACCAGCGGCTTATCGATGTGCCTCAGACCTTGGCCAAGGGCCAGATAGTGCTTCATCCAGAGCAGTAACAAATTCTGTTGCTAGATAAAGGTTGTAAAACACATTAAAATAATTCTTGTTTGCCAAGAATTTTACAGAGAGTTTTCATATCCCCCTGATACAATAATAGTTGTAAAGGGGGATTTTCTTATGAATTTACATAAAATAGCCAAGGTCACCCGCCTGAACAAATTAAGCAAGGGACGGATGCTGTTAATAGCCGCCGCCGTTTCCTGGTCAGCCATGAACTGCTCTGTAGGCACCTGCACAGCAGCAGAGGCAGCCAGCTTGATGGCCCTCAGTGGTGGCGCCATTACGGCTACAGCGGATGTAACCCGCCTAGGGGGCATTCCGTACAAGAGCCGCAGTGGCCAGATTGTAGTCTCCGGCAGCAAATCTGATACAGATCACCAGCTGGTAGGCTACGAGAGTCAGGCACAGGCCAGCTATGACAGAGCGAGAGCCAGTGAACCTGCTATTACCATGGATATGCTGGAGATAGCCCATGAGCTGGGCACCTCTATGGAGGGGCTGGAGTATTCCGTCAAGACCGCCAGCAGTGTCCGCAGCAAGATTGAGCGCAAGACAGACAAGGCCCTGAAGGCAGGGCAGCAGCCCAAGACCGCCACAGAGTATGTGGAGGAAACCGGGGATTTGATTCGCTACACCCAGGTAGCCAAGAACAGCCAGTTGGCCACTATAGCCCGTCGTACTGTAAATCTGTTGGAGAAGCGGGGCTATACCGTAGACAAGCTGGATAACAAATATCTGAATGAGGCAGGCCGGTACAAGGCCATTCATTTGGATATTACCAGCCCCCAGGGCATTAGCTTTGAGATGCAGCTCCACTCACCAGAGACTCTGGAGGCAGGCAAAGCCACCCACGGTATGTACGAGGAGTGGCGGCGGCCAGAAACCAGCCCACAGCGGAAGGAACAGCTATACACTCAGATAAAATCCATTTATGACAACTTGCCCCAGCCCAAGGGCATTATGTCCTTGGCCAGCTTTGACCACAATCACCCACGCGGCGCCTAAATGAAAAATGCCTAAATAAAAAACATGATGATAGCTCCTCGGCAATCTGCTTTGGAATTATCATCATGTTTTTTTAGATGCCGTTACAGCATTTGGCAATTTCATTGTAGAGCTTGTCCGGATTGATAGGCTTGCTGATATGGCTATTCATGCCTACCGCCATACAGTGCTTGATATCATCCTCATAGGCATCAGCTGTCATAGCAATAATAGGAATATCCGCCCCGTCAGGATGCTGGCTGTGGCGGATTTTTTCTGCCGCAGTATAGCCATTCATAACAGGCATCCGAATATCCATCAATATAAGCTGATAGGTTCCTGGCTTGGAGGCCTCAAACTTATCCACCGCCTCCTGACCATTAGAGACAATATCCAGGCTAGCCCCCTTGGAGCTAAGCAGCATCTGAGCAATCTCCTGATTCAGGGCATTGTCCTCTGCCAGCAGAATACGCAGGTGGCCAAAGTGGCAATGGTTTCCGCCAGAGCTATGAGAGCTGGCCTTTTCCTCAGTTTCCTCTACCATAAGATGAAGCTCAAAGGTGGTGCCATGATTCAGCTTACTGCGCACCTGAATACTGCCACCCATCATATCCATGTATTTCTTGGCAATGGCCAGCCCCAGACCAGTACCATTGGGATTGGCTACCTCAGTGGACTCCTCCTGGGCAAAGGCATCAAAGAGATGGGGCAGGAACTCCTGACTCATGCCGATACCAGTATCCCAAATAATCAACCGTATCCACTTGTGATGTACTGACTGAACCGCGGCCAGCTCCTGGGGAGTCTGCTGTTGAGGGGGAATCAAGCTGATATCCAAATTAACAGAGCCTCCCGGCTTGGTGAACTTCACAGCATTGCTGAGAATATTCAGCAGTATCTCCTGCATTTTTAGCTTATCCATAATAATATAGGCAGGCAAATCCGGCTCTTGATGGATATTGAGGGAAAGCTGCCGCTCCTGGGCGGACATGGATACGCCAGCAATAACGGTATCCAGCATGGCTTTGCTATCCACCCATTCGGGATTGACAGTAACCTTGCCGCTTTCAATGCGGGTAAGATTCAGGGTATCATTAATCAAGGACAGCAGCAGCTCCCCAGATTGGCGAATCTTGTTAAGATAATATTTCTGCTGAGACTGGCTTTCTGTTTTCAGGGCAAAATCCGTAAAGGATAGAATACCATTCAGAGGGGTGCGCATATCATGGCTGATACCTGCTAGGAACATGGATTTGGAGGTATTGGCCTTGTCCGCCATACTCAAAGCCTCCTCCAGCTTCTGCAGCTGTTCCCGCTCCCTTTGGTATTGCTTGGTAATATCACTTTGGATAATAAAAACCGAAGTACGACTGCTATCCAGATAACAGGCCTGCATTCGCTGTCGGGCATATTTGTTCTCAGGTCCTTCCCATAAATCGAAGGAAAAATCAAACATTTCCTCCTGTTCATGGTCGTCCAGATAGGCTGTTATGGCATCCAGATTCAGCTTTTGGTACAGAGCCTGAGCCTTTTCCTTATCTGGAATAGTCTGGCAGATATTTTCCAGCAGATTCTGATCATAGAAAAGAGGATGCTCCGGGGTATTTTCAAGAACACCAGTATTCTTGCTATAGAAGGTCATGGTGCCTGTCAGATTGTTTACTAGGGCTGCACGGTTATAGCCCAGCTCATTCAGCTTGTCTGCAATGGTATAGTTGATGAATTTGTTGGTAATATCATAGAAACAGATAAAACATTCGGCATGACCGTTTTTGTTGGTAAAAAGGCTGACGGTACACTCCACCATAATAGGGGACAAATCCTCACAATGCCTTTTGTATTCCATAGAGAAGGTGCTGTTGTTCTGAGCGCAGATGTGCATGAGATTGCCCATGTTCAGCTTTTCCGCTACCATAAGCTGTTCTTCCTGGGAGAGAATCATCCCCAGCAGCTGCTCATAGAAAAATTCATAGTCACAGCCTACGCTAAGATTCAAGGCGTTGGGGGAATGGCGAATGTAGTCCACCAGCTTGTCCTCTGTCAGGTCAAAATGGCATTTGCACAGAATATTGGTCTTGACTGCACTGTGAAGCATCCGGACTTCGTTATTGTATTGCTCCTCCCGCAGTTTTTCCGCCGTAATATTCATGCCTACCCCATAGGCATCGGTAGGGTTGGTAACTCCTGCAGGCAAGGTATAGATAAGTCTGGCCCAATGAGGCGGCTGCCCCGGCTCAGAGATATATTGAATATCACAGCGGCCTGATTTGCCTTGTCGTAGGTCTTTGTGAAGCTGGCGCAAATCCTGCCAACATTCCGGTCGGATAAACTGGAGAAACTCCTCTGGGCCGCCATATAGCTTCCTAGGAACATTATCAGGCATATAGAGCTTCATGGTATTTGCATCGTTAAGGAACTCCACTGTGTCGTTTACCATATCATAATGCCAGACAATCAACCCAGCCCCATCTGCTACCTCCCTGTAGGCTCTCTGAGATTCAGCTAGAGCCTGAGCATTCCTCTGCTCAGCGGTGATATCAGTAAGGGAAATATACAGCAGTATCTTGCCAGAGGTCTTGGGCACTGGCCTTACTCGGATTTTGATCCAGATACATTCCTGGGAGCCAATAGGATAGAAACGGCATTTGCAGGAGGCTGTCTCGGCCCCTGCCATAAGCCTTTTGGACAAATATCTGTGACACCAACTGTCATCAGGATGGAGGCAATGCTGTAATATCTCGTCTATGCCATCAGTGGTTTTCTCTGGGATATTAAACATCTCCTTGGCTACCGGGCTGATTAGCAGCAATTTGTAAGCTCTTGTTCCCTTCCACTCATAGACCAGAATACCTCCCGGTACATACTGAATAGCCTCTGTCAGCTGCAGCAGTGTCTTGGACTGGGCTACCTGCTCCGTAATATCCTCAATGGTGCCTACAATATCGGCTATTTTGCCCTTGATAATAAGAGGGGATTTGCTGACCATCACATGTCGAGGCTTGTTGGTGCCATCCAGCAGCTGTCCCGGAACATTGCTGACAGTCTGGCCGGCCAGAATATCCGCATCATCAATCAGGGGCGGATACTTTTGACTAACCGCCCCGATTTCCTCCACAGTATGGCCGATGATTTCGTCCATACTAAGGCCAATAAATTGCTGATAAACTGGATTGCAGCTCAAAAACCTGCCCTGGGCATCTTTCCAGAAGATGGCTGTCCCGGCAGTCTTTCTATTATTCCTTGCTATTGAACTATCCTCCCCAGTAGGCTCAATATATGCAGTCATAATATCCCCTCACAATACAAAATTATCTTAGATTGTCTTAGTAATCAGGGCAATAAACACCAGATCCTCAGTGCCGCAGTTCTCAATGCTATGTCCCTCGCCATCTGGACAGAAGGTAGTAGTACCAGCCCCAACCTTGGTCTCAGTGCCATTGTCATTGTAGAGAGCCTCACCCTGCAGAATATGGTAAGTCTCAGTATTGCCATGATGCTCATGGTAGCCAATGGAACAGCCTGGAGGTATTACCACCTTGGCAAACATATCATTGCCACCTAGCTCATTAGCTCCCAGCAGATGATTGATGGTAATCTCACCCTTGCCGTTTGCTTTTTTCTCTGCTTTCACCTGGTTTACAGGAATAAATGCCATAATAATCTCTCCTTTTCTTAAAGAGGCCTTGTGAAAGACAGCCCTTAGAATTTGACCGTCCGCCTCAGATAGCAAAATCTGCCTACATCATATTATAGCAATCTATGCTATAATAGTATACAATTCTACAAAAAGGAAAAAAGTCCTGCAAAGAATTTGTATAAATTTTAGGCGGTGAAGAAATGATTTATCTATTAAAATTCGGAGCCAGCTTCCTGCTTCCTCCGGGAGTGTTTTTTGTCTGCCTTTGGGCTTTGGCTATCTA